>Ga0055439_10000095_pt1 | contig 14136 bp, 16 predicted proteins | sample Browns_TuleB_D2_FD_57732 | JGI IMG/M metagenome (GOLD analysis project Ga0055439, IMG submission 57732) | Wetland microbial communities from San Francisco Bay, California, USA, that impact long-term carbon sequestration - Browns_TuleB_D2 | ecosystem: Environmental > Aquatic > Marine > Wetlands ...
CCGATGCCCCCGAACCCCGCGCCTCTTGCGGCCCAGCCGCAATCCGGCTTTCTCTTTCCGGGGACCCCCGGGCTTCACATCTCCGAAGGTCCCGTTTCCGGCGATCGCACAGGCTAAGGCTGCCGCTCGCTTCGCCGCCAATCGTTTGCATCCAATCGTCCGAAATGATAATAGGCCGCGCAGGCGCCCTCGGATGAAACCATCGGCGCCCCCAGAGGGGATTCGGGCGTGCAGCGTCCCCCGAACGCGGCACACTCATGCGGCTTCTTCAATCCCTGAAGGACGAGTCCCGCGATGCACTCGGGCGATTCCCGCGTCCGGATTTCCCCAAGATCGAATCGATTTTCGGCGTCGTATTCGGCGTAGGCCGGTCGGAGACGGTAGCCGCTTTGCGGAATCTCGCCGATGCCGCGCCACTTCCGGTCGGCCGGCTCGAACATTTCCGACAGGAGTTGCCGCGCCGGAACGTTCCCCTCGGGCCGGACGGAACGCGCGTACTGGTTTTCGACGTCCGCCCGACCCGACTCCAGCTGCCGCACCGTCATGTAAATTCCCTGCAGGATGTCGACCGGCTCGAAACCGGTCACGACGATGGGAACGCGATACCGGTCCGCGAGCGGAACGTACTCCCCGCAGCCCATCACGGTGCAGACATGGCCGGCCGCGAGAAATCCCTGAACCCGACGGTCGTCCGACGACAGAAGCGTTTCCATCGCCGGCGGAACGAGCACGTGCGAACAGAGGATTGAAAAATTGGTCACGCCCAGTCGCTTGGCCTGCCGGACCGCCATGGCGCTGGCCGGCGCGGTCGTCTCGAACCCGACCGCGAAGAAAACAACTTCCCTTTCCGGATTCTGCGCCGCGATGCGGACGGCGTCGAGCGGCGAATAGACCATCCGCACGTCGCCCCCCTCGGCCTTGGCCGTCAGCAGGTCGGCGCGCGAACCCGGAACCCGGAGCATGTCGCCGAACGACACGAAAATGACGCCGGGCCGCGAGGCGATGGCGATGGCACGATCGATCATTTCCAGCGGCGTCACGCAAACGGGACAGCCCGGACCGTGGACGAGGGTGATCGTTTTCGGCAGGAACGAATCGATTCCGTACTTCACGATCGCATGGGTCTGTCCGCCGCATATCTCCATGATCGTCCACGGCCGCGTGGTGATCGCGGCGATCCGCTCGGCATAGCTCCGCGCGGCCGCCCCGTCCCGGTATTCGTCAACGAATCGCATCGATCCCTCCGTCCCCCGGCGGGTCCTCGGGATCCGGTATCTTCAATTCATCCAGCGCGCCGTCGATTTCCTCGAACAGCCGGAGCGTCTTCATCGCCTCCCCCTCGTCCATCCGACTGATGGCAAAACCGACATGGACGATCACGTAGTCGCCGACATTCACGTCGGGCACCCATTCCAGGCAGACGCGTTTCCGAATTCCTCCGAAGCTGGCCGTTCCCATCCGGGGCGCGCCCGAGCGCTCGATTTCCAGGACCTTCCCGGGAATGGCTAGGCACACGGCACAACCTCCTCCATCACGCCTCCCCCCACGACGGCGATCGCGAACCCGCGCTCGACCAGAATCCGGTCGTCGATGCCCGCGTCGGTCAGAAACATCAGCGGCCCCCGGATGATGACCCCTCGGACACGGATCTTCGCCTTCCGCCAGGGACCGTCGCCGGCCGTGTCCACGATCTGTCCCGTCACGAGATTCATCGTGCGGCCTCCGTCGGCCGGGCTGGAACCTCCGGGCCCTCGGCGCTGTTGTCCAACGTCTGCAATGCGACCCGGACCTGGCCCAGCGCGATTCCCCCGTCGTTCGGGGGGATGCGCTGATGCCAGTAGGGACGGAATCCCTCCGCGCGGAGCCGTCGAACGGCCCGCTCCGTCAGGTATCGGTTTTGGAAACAGCCGCCGGTCAGGACGATCCGCCCCTGGCCCGCCCGCCTCGCGACCTCCACGATGATTTCGGCCAGCGTGTTGTGGAATCGGGCCGCAATCCGTGCGGTCGGGAGTCCGCACCGGACGTCCCTGAGAATGGCCCGGATCATATCCTCCCAGTCGACGATCCTCCGCGGACCATCGTGATTCCCGCGCTCACCGTCGCGGATCTCAAACGCGTACGCCTCCTCCACGCGCAGATTCCCGATGGCGTACTCCAGCTCCATCGCGGCCTGCGCTTCAAAACAGGAACGGCCCCGGAGTCCGATGAGGGCGGCGACGGCGTCAAACAACCTCCCCGCGCTGGAGGTCCACGGCGATTGAACGCCGCGCGCCAGCATGGTCCGGAGCACCGTCCGTTCCGGCGGGTGGAAGAACCGGAGTCCCGCGGCCTCCTCCCGGTCGAACAATGCTTCGCCCTGGATGGCGAACAGGAGGCCCGCCGCCGACCGCCTCGGTTCCCTTACGGCGGCCTCCCCTCCCGGCAGCCGGAATTGTCTGAACGACGCCTCACGGCGATACCCGCCCGCATCGGTCCGCAGGAATTCCCCCCCCCAAACGGTTCCGTCCGGACCGTATCCGGTTCCGTCCCATGCCACGCCGAGGACCGGTCCGTCCAAACCGTTTTCGGCCATGCAGGAGGCGACGTGGGCATGATGATGCTGAACGGGGGTGACGGGAATGTCCTGGGACCGCGCGTACCGGGTCGATCGGTAGTCCGGATGAAGGTCGCACAGGATGCGCTCCGGCCGGGCGGCGTACAGTCGCCGGAGGCCCGTGATCATGCTTTGAAACGCCTCAAGAGCCTCCTTCGTTTCCAGATCTCCGATGTGCGGGCTCACGAATACATGGTTCCCGGCCGTCAACGCGACGGTGTTCTTGAGATGCCCCCCCACCGCCAGGACCGAGGGAAGCGGCCTCGGGAACGATACCGGAAGCGGGGCATAGCCTCGGGCCCGCCGCAGGATCATCCCGCGCCCCATCATGATACGGATCACCGAGTCATCCGTGCGGCGGACGATCGGTCGGTTGTGAACGAGGAACCGGTCCGCGATTCCACCGAGCCGTTCGACCGCCTCCTTTTCGTCGGTGCAAATCGGTTCGTCCGATCGGTTTCCGCTAGTGGCCACAACCGGCCGGTTGAATTCCTCCATCAGCAGATGATGTACCGGCGCGTAGGGCAGCAGGACGCCCAGGTCGGGATTCCCCGGGGCAACCGACGGCACGATCGCGCCGCGGGAGCCGGAGACCCGCGACCGTAACAGAACGATCGGCGCTTCCGGGGAGAGCAGCAGGCGGGCCTCCAATTCCGATACCTCGCAGGCGGCCCGGACCGAGTCCAGGGATGGAAACATCACCGCGAACGGTTTTTCCTCCCGGTGCTTGCGCCGGCGCAAACGGGCCACCGCCTCGGAATCGGCCGCATCCACCAGCAGATGGAAACCGCCGAGTCCCTTGACCGCGACGATCATCCCCCGACGGAGCGCGGCGACGGCCTCCCGCAATGCGCGATCGTTCCGCGCCAGAACGCCGCCCGCACCGTCCCAGAAGGCCAATTGGGGTCCGCAGTCGGGACACGCGTTCGGCTGGGCGTGGAACCGCCGATCTTCCGGATCCTGGTATTCGTCGCGGCACCGGTCGCACATTCGAAAAGTTTTCATGGATGTGCCGGCCCGGTCGTAGGGAAGGGATTCGATGATGGTGAAGCGCGGCCCGCAGTTTGTGCAGTTCGTAAAGGGATATCGAAAACGCCGATTCCGCGGATCGGAGATTTCCCCCAGGCAGTCGGCACAGACGGCAATGTCCGGAAGGGCCGGAACCGTGGGAAAGCCTTCGACTTGGCTGGGACGGATTTCAAATCCCGCGAACCCCGCGGGGTCGAGGAAGGAATATTCAAGGCCCTGAATGGAGGATCGCCGCGGTTTTTCCTTTTCGATCCGGAGCAGAAAGGCCTCCAGACGGGGGCCGGCGCCCTCCGCTTCGACCACCACCCCGTCCGAGGAGTTCATCACCCATCCCGACAAACCGGACTCCCGCGCCAGGCGGTAGATGAACGGACGGAAACCGACCCCTTGAACCGCTCCGCGTACCGTGATGCGAATGCGTTGCTCGGTCGTCGAATCGACGCCCGCGCTGCCGAATCCACGCTTGGCCATCCGTTCGCCCGCGGGAAATCCCCGTCTTATCCCCGTTCGCATCCCGTTATTCCGACAACTCGAATGCCACCACGTCGATCTCGTTTCCCGATAACAGATCGACCCCGGCATTTCCGCAGACCGGACAGACCGCCACGAAGCGCCCGGATTCGAACCCGCTCCCGCAAGACATGCACCGGCAGCGGATCGGAACCCGCCTGACCTCAAGCCGGGCACCCTGAACGGAGGTCCCCTCGCTGGCCAGCTCGAAGCACAACTCGAGCGAATCGGGAAGAAGCCGGGTGAATTCGCCGAGCCTCACCGTCACCGATTTCACGCACCGTTTTTCGCCGGCAGGAAGTCGCCTTTGAACGGTATCGACGATGCTTCGCGCGATCGGAAGTTCATGCATCGGCCGCTTCCCTGCGCACGGGATCAACGCCCCAGGCCCGCAGCTCCCCGATCGCGGCATCCAGCACGCGGGGAAGAACGCCCCGAAGGACGGGGGTCAAATCGCATCCGAATTCCCGGACCTCCTTCGGTTGAACACCGAGAATGCGTGTTCGGGGAAGAGTCCCCATCAGGCGAGCAAGCGATATCAGTTCGAACACGCCCACGCCGTGGGCCGAAAAAAACAAACCGTCCCGCGGCGTCACCTCCTCCGGGTTCATTTTATAAATCGTCCCGGGGGGCTTGTTTCCGGAAACCGCATCGATGATGAGAAGACGGCCCGCGCCCTCGAGCTCGGACAGGCACCGAAGACCAGCCACCCCTCCGTCGACGAGCCGGACCCGGGCCGGCCAATCATAGGTCTTGGCCAAGGTTCGCACGACCCAAACGCCAATCCCGTCATCCTTCATCAGCGTATTGCCCACGCCGAGGACGACGAAGGAGGGGCGGCGATTTCCATCCGTCTGTTCGTTTCTTGCGTTCATGGCGTTAATCGAGATGCGAAATCGGAAGACAATACATGGGAATTGCAATGCCCGTGCCACACCACCATTCAAAACCGCCGCGTTCCTCTCCGATCGGAATCGTTCGATAAGAAAGACGGAATCCGCCGGGAGCCCCCAGGACCTCTTCCGATTCGAACGGAATCGAATATCCGGTCCCACCGGACTGTCCATCCCTATGGACAATCCCCGGCGGAGATTCGACCCAAGGTTTGGTTTTCTTTGACTTAGCTCCCGTCCACAGAAATGGACAGATGGCCATCGGTTATTTGACACCCGGATTCCATTTCGACAGTCCGTACTCCCGCTTTTTTCCCGATGCGGCTTGCGCTAAACGACACGAGGTCTCCGCAAACGATTCAGCGCGGCTTTTCGAGTCGTGTCTCCGCGTCCACTTTTTGAGCCAACGCGGTCAGTGCCTGGGCGATCACCACCGGGTGGACGGGCGCATCCCGGAGGCTCCTCAGCGCATCGGGCAGACGGGCCAACTGGGCCGCCGCGCGAGCTCTGGAGTCTGTCAGAGAAGCCGGGGGTCCCAGCCGCCGCCCGCGTGCCATCGTCGGACGAAGGAGCGGCTCACCTTCCTGCGGATCGTCCTCCAAGGTCAGGATATCCTCCGCCATTCGCCCGTCGGGTCCGAACCGGCGGAAGACCTGTTTTCGCCCCGGCCACGTGGCCTTTCCTTCCGATCGCTTTCGTCGTGCGCGCCCGGCATACTCCTCCAGCTTGTAAGCGCAATCCAGATGCGGCGCGTCGGCGGAGGTCACCAGGTCGGAACCCACGCCGAAACCGTCGATGGGCGCGGCCGACTCGACCAGTTCGCGCAAACGGTATTCGCTCAGATTTCCGCTGGCGAATATTTTCACATCGGTCAAACCCTCCCGGTCCAGGATGCGGCGGACCTTTCGTGCATGATCCCCGAGATTTCCGCTGTCGAGCCGTACGCCCTTGATCTTGATCCCTTCCGATCGGAGGCGCGGGGCCAGCCGTGCCACCTTTTCCGCCGCCGCCTCCGTGTCGTATGTGTCCAGCAGCAGCATGACGTTCCCGGGCTGCGCATGCGCAAAATTCACGAACGCCTCTTCTTCATTGTCGTGAGCCTGGATGAAGGAGTGCGCCATCGTTCCGTAGGCCGGCACGCCGAAGAGGACCTCGGCCTGCACCGTCGCCGAGCCGGAAAAACCCGCGAGATATGCGGCCCGGGCGGCCAGCAGTCCGGCCTCCGCGCCATGGGCCCGGCGTAATCCGAAATCAACCAGGAGTTTTCCCGGGGCGGCCAGGACGAACCTCGCGGCCTTCGAGGCAATCAGGACCTGAAAATGGAGCAGGTTGATCAGGCGGGTTTCGACCAGTTGCGCCTGCGGAAGCGGGGCGGTCACGCGAAGAATCGGTTCGTGGGGGAAAAAGACCGTCCCCTCCGGCATGGCATGCACGTCCCCGGTAAAACGGAGACCGGAAAGATGATCGACAAACGTTCGGCTGAAACGCCCGCTTTTCGCCAGCCATTCCAGCTCCGCCGGTGAAAAGCGAAGCCGCTCCAGATAGTCCAGGGCCTGTTCGAGACCCGCCGCCAGCATGAATCCCCGGCTCGGCGGAAGTTTTCGAACGAAGAATTCGAAGACCGCCGTGTCCTCCATGCCCTGGTCGAAATACCCCTGGAGCATCGTCAGCTGGTAGAGATCCGTCAGAAGGAGACTGGATTCCGGTTCCATCGCAATATTTTCCGGGGCAAGAAAGAGCGATCCGTAACTGTCATGGGACTTTATCCGGTTTGACCTCCGTCTGTCAAATCCCGATTCGACGTCCTCGGGTATGCGATCAAAAGAAAATCCGAACCTCCGTGACAGAGGTTCGGATTCGGTGCGCCGGATGCCTGCGCATTCGGGAATCACCCCTTTTTCGGCCGGCCGCGGCGCTTGCGCAGGATCGTGACGGTGCTGGCCTGCGGACCCTTCTCGCCCGCTTCCTCGACATACCGCACTTCCGTACCGGACTTCAGGCGGTCGAATCCGTTTCCCAGAACGCTGTTCCGGTGAAAATAGATCTCATACCCGCCCGGCGATTCGAGAAAACCATATCCCTCATCGGGAAACAGCTTCGTCACGCGGGCCTGGGACGCCGTGGCGTGAACTTTGACGTCCCCGCGCAATCGGCGCTCGAAATCCTCCAATTGCCGGCGCGCCGCATCGAAGGCGTCCCGGATCGCGACATAAATATCCTCATGCGGCTGTCGCTTGATCACCAGTTCCCCGCCCCGGACGGTCAGATCGACCTGCACGGTATATTGCGCGCCGTGCTGCTGATGCCGGTGGGGGTTGTCCACCGTGACGCGGCACCCGACGATGTTCCCGGAATGTTGTTCCAGTTTCGCGGCCTTCTCCCGGATTTCCTCCTTGGCAATCTCCGAAATCGACGCATTCCGAACCGTGACTTGAACAGGATATTCCATGCTCATCCCTCCCGTCTAATGAGTAAACCCCGCCTCTAAGGCAGCACGATTGAAACCTTCGGCGGATGGTCCAGCGTCTTATGAATGGTGCAGCCCTCCAGAACCTTTCGGAGGCGTGTTTTCATCTCCGGCTCGAGGCGGGCGGGAAGATCAACGCGAACGATGATGCCCCCCACGCGGTGAGGCCGATCGGCATACTCCCATTCCATATGAACCGACAGCCCTTCCGAGGATATCCCGTGCCGCTGGCAGAATCGCGCCGCGAACAATCCGATACAACCTCCCAGAGAAGCGATGAACATCTCGACGGGCGTCATCCCCTGATCCCGGCCTCCCTCATCGAGTGGCTGATCCATGATGACCCGGTGTGAACGCATTTCCGCGCTCAGGCGTACGCCGTCCAGCCACGCCACCGTCATCGAGTTTTTCTCCGCTCCGTTCGTCATCGCGCACATGCCCCCCGGAATCTCCTTACCCCTTGCCGGATTTGTTCTCCATCATGGCCTTGGGCCGCACGGTCAGGACCGGACAGGCGGATTTGCGGACCACGCGCTCGGCCACGCTGCCCAGCAGGACATGAGCCAATCCCGTCCGCCCGTGCGTGCCGAGCACGATCAGATCGGCCTGCATTTCACCGGCCGTCTTGAGGATCTCCAGAAAAGGAACCCCCTCTTTGAAAATCGCATGGGCCTTTGATATTTGGCGCCGGATTTCCCCGACCATCGCATTCAGCTTTTGCGTCTCGCCCTCCCGGATTTCCTTGATCCAATCGTGGATTTCCGGACGGACCCCGGGTGAAATCCCGGCGTGGCTGAAGACCGGCGGCTCGAAGACATAGAGCAGGTGGAGGTCCGCCCCGAACCCGCGGGCCAGGTAAACCGCATAGGCGACGGCCTCATTGGAGGAATCGGAAAAATCGGTCGCGATCAGAATCCGGTGCAGGGAAATCATGGTGCGCCTCCTATGGGTGGTTCGCAGGGACCGGCTGAATGGGGCCCCTGCGTCGAATCCATTTCTCGCCTTCCACGGCGAGATAAACCGTCAAGGCCGTCGCCGAGCAGATCAACAGCTCGCCGGATGTGAGGGCCACGGTGTGAAAGACCGTCCGGAGTGCGGGCGTGTAGGTGATCATCAATTGAAGCAACACGGTCAACGCGACCGCCCCGAGCAGCATCGGATTGGAGAAAATCCCGATCGTCCAGAGGGGATGGCGCTCCGAGCGGATCGCCAGGACATTGAACATCTGGAACATTGTCAATGTGAAGAAGGCCGCGGTCTGCGCGCGCGCGAGATCTCCGTTCTGCCGCACCCATGCGAACAAGGCGATCGTTCCGAGGCCCATCAGAACCCCCACCCAGACGATCTGCGTTCCCAGTCCCCCCGCAAAGAGGCTTTCGTTCGGGGGCCTTGGCTTTCTCTTCATCACGTCCCGCTCCGCCGGCTCCACCCCCAGGGCCAGGGCCGGAAGGCCGTCCGTGACCAGATTCATCCAGAGAATCTGGATCGGAAGCAAGGGGAGCGGCTGTCCGAACAGGATCGCGAAGAACATCGTCATGATCTCGCCGCAGTTGGTGGAAAGCATATACCGCGTGAACTTCCGGATGTTATCGTAAATGACCCTTCCCGCTCTTACGGCCGAGACGATCGTGGCAAAGTTGTCGTCCAGGAGCACCATATCCGCCGCCTCCCGGGCGACATCCGTTCCGCCCTTTCCCATGGCCACGCCGATATCGGCCATGCGAAGGGCCGGCGCATCGTTCACCCCGTCTCCGGTCATGGCCACGATTTCTCCCCTCCGTTTCATGGCCCGTACGATTTTCACCTTCTGTTCCGGCGAAACCCGGGCATAGACCGCGACATCGGAAATTCGCGCGGCCAATTCGTCCTCCGAGACGGCTTCCAGGTCCTCCCCGGTCAGGACGAGATTCTCCGGACGCCGGATGTCCAGACCGGACGCGATGGCCTCGGCCGTGACGCGGTGATCCCCCGTGATCATGACGGGCCGGATCCCGGCCTCCCGGCAATCCGCCACGGCGGAAAGGGCCTCCGGTCGGGGCGGATCCATCATTCCGAGCAACCCCAAGAATACCATCTCTTTCTCGACGGGGTCCAGATTCTCCTCGGCGGAAGGCCCGGTATCAAGAATCCGCGTTGCGCAGGCCAGCACGCGCACGCCGTCCTCCGCCAGTTCCCGATGGGCCCGCAAGATGTCCTCACGGCGGTCCGGAGTCAGGGGGACCACCTTTCCGCCTTCCGTCATGGAGACCGCCCGCCGGAGCACTTCCTCGATGCTCCCCTTGGTAAAAGCGCGGATCCGACCGGACGGTTCCCGATGAACGGTCGTCATCAGCTTTCGACTTGAATCAAACGGATTCTCACCCACGCGCGGATATTCCCGCTCCGCGCGGGCCCTCCAAAGCCCGGCCTTGGCCCCCGCGGCCAGGAGGGCGGCTTCCGTCGGATCCCCGAGGATGCTCCAGTGCGAATCACGCTCCTCGATTCGGGCGTTGTTGCACAATACGGCCGCCCGAAGCAGCTCCAGAAGCGCCGGCTCCTTTTCCGGATTCAACTCCCGGCCGTTTTCACGAAAAAGTCCTTTTGGGACATATCCCTCTCCGGAGACGTCCACCCGCCGTCCCTCAAAGGAGAGGATTCGGACCGACATGACGTTCTGGGTCAGGGTCCCGGTCTTGTCGGAGCCAATGAGGGTGACGGAACCGAGTGTCTCGACGGCGGGCAGTTTTCGGATCAACGCGTGGCGTCGGACCATTGTTTGGGCCCCCAGTGCCAGGACGATCGTGACCACGGCCGGAAGCCCTTCCGGGATGACGGCCACGGCCAGGCTGATGGCCGTCAGGAGCATCGATTCGATGGGTTCGCCCCGCGCCAGACCGGCGATGAATAGAACACCCGTCATCGCGATGGCGGCCAGGGCCAGCCATTTCCCGAGATGGGTCAGGCGGGATTGAAGAGGGGTCTTTCGCGAATCGAAGGTCTGAAGCAGCCGGGCGATCTTCCCCAGCTCGGTCTTCATGCCGGTTTCGGTTGCGACCGCCCATCCGTGACCGGCGACGACCGACGTCCCCATGAACACCGTGTTGATCCTGTCTCCCAGGGGAAGATCTTTTCTGTGGAGTGTCCGGGGGTGCTTGGCAACGGTGACGGACTCCCCGGTCAATTGCGATTCGTTGACGCGCAGGTGAACCGCCTCGACGATTCTCCCGTCGGCCGGAATCCGCTGGCCCTCTTCCAGGGCGATCCAATCGCCGGGCACGATGGCGGGGGACGGGATCTTCGACGGCCGACCGTCCCGCCGAACCGTTACGCCGAGCGGTTCCAGCTTCCGAAGCGCATCCAGCGCGCGCTCGGCCCGGTATTCCTGCCAGAATCCCAGGGAGGCATTCAGCCCCAGAATCACCAGGATCATGGCGGCATCGGTGAAATCCCCCATCCAACCGGCGATCCCGGCCGCGACGAACAGGATCAGGATCATGACATCCGTGAACTGCCGGACCAATATCGGACCGATTCGGATTTGCCGCGACTCGGTCAGCGCGTTGGGTCCGTGCCGATCCAGCCGCCGTTCCGCCTCGACGGCGGAGAGGCCTTCCCGGCGGGTCTCCAGCACCCGGAGGACTTCATCCGTCTCCAGAAGATACCACGGTTCACCCATTAATCGGTGGGACTCCTCGCCAACTGCTCGATCACCGGAATGGAAAGGACGGCGCACGGGGCGACCCGAACCACCTTTTCCGCGGTGCTGCCGAAAAATATCTTTTCCAGCTCACCGGTGCCGCCGTACCGTCCCATAACGATCAGATCAATTTTTTCCAGGCGCGATATCTTGACGATTTCATTGAACGGCACCCCTTGGACCACCCGTCGATGCATCCGGACATCGGCCGGATGACCCGAAAGAAAATCCCCGAGACGGACCCGCGCCCTCTTATGGAACGCGTTTTCCAGTGCATCGCCCTTGAGGGATCCGAACTCGCCCAGCATCTCCAGGTCGTGCCGGTTGATCACATGAACGACAAGAAGCTCCCCTTTGAATTCGCGTCCCAACTCGACCGCGACCCGGTAGGCTTCGCGTGAGCAGATTGAGAAATCGACCGGCACCAGGATTTTATGATACGCCATCGCTCCCTCTTCCGTCGCGGCCGAAAGCGCCCGTCGCAATCATTCCTGCGCTCAGCGGCGTCTTCCCCCGGCACCCGAGACGGGACTCTTTTCCTGGGCGGACTTCGAGGCCTGCCGGTTGAGGAGAATCAGGGGATCGATCACCTCCCCGCAGAACAGACACCTCCAACCCTCGAAGGACCACGCCATCCCCTCACTGGCCACGTTCGTGAATTCCTGGAATTCCATCCAACCGCCGCACTTCGGACATTTCATGGTCCCATCCTCCATATAGGCGCGGGTCGTTTATTCCACTTTCACCTTCACTTCTTTTCGCTTGGCGTCTTCGGTCTTGGGCAGCCTCACCTCCAGCACCCCGTCCTTGAACGTCGCCTTGGCCTTCTCGGTCTGGACTTCTTTGGGAAGGTCAATCGTGCGGTGGAAGCTTCCGTACGAACGCTCCGAGTAGTAATATCCTTTCTGCTTGACCTCCTCCTCCTGCTTTTTCTCCCCCTTGATGGTGAGCGTGTCGCCGGAAAGATTGATTTCCAGATCCTCCTTCTTCATTCCCGGGACCTCGGCCTTGACCACGACGTCGTCCTTCTCTTCATAAACCTCGATGGCCGGCTCCCGAATCCCGATTTCCCGAAGCCGATCCGGCCAGCTCATCCCCAAAAAGGGTCTTCTGAAAAAATCCCCGAACATGCGCTCCGTTTCACGCTCGAGGTTGCTTAATTCCGTAAACGGTCTCCTGGGAGTCATCTCCCGCGTCTCTTTCTTGTTTTCCTTCAACATAACTATCCCTCCCTTCCGATTCTTTGGGATTGGGCTAATATCGTTCACCGTTGCGGCTCCACTTCACGCGAAGAAATTTGTCGTCGCGGGACCACTGATACGTCACTTCCCCTTTGAATGCCCGCTGGACCTCCTTTCCGATTCGTTGCGCGAATCGATCGCTTGTCGTACGAATCTCGACAAAGTTTCCGAGATCCTTAACCAGGATGATCCGCTCAAGGGGATTGACCCCCACCGCGCGTCTTTCCTGGTTCCGGATCAGACGAAGGATCTCCTCCTTGTGGGGTTTCAGGAATCCTCCCCCCAGCCGAATAATCCCTCCCGAGTAATCGTCTCTTTTTTTCCGGCATGCCGGACAGGTGACCCGGCGTATCGTTCTCCCCGCGGGCCGGGACGGCAAGGCGTCAAGGGTCCACCGCTTTCGGTGATACACCGCCCCGCAATTGCGGCAAACGGCCGCTTCCTTCGCCCCCATCCACGGGGAATAAGGATCGTGGGTCACGTCAAGATTTTTCCGAATCGGCACGACGATCATCCCCCCTTCCAACGACTCTCCGCTTTCTTTTTTATTCGAGCCGGAAGGAATTCCCCGGCCGTCCTCACGGCCAATATTCCGCCGTGGATTTGATATAACCGAACAGAACGTCCCGCCGGGAAACGATTCCGACCAGTTTGCCGTCCTTCACCACCGGGACCCGAATCAGATGGTGGGTTTCCAGGAGCCGGATGATGTCATCCACCGGCGTCTCCTCATTGACCACTTTGACGTCCTTCGACATGATGCGATCCACCGGGACATCCTTTAAATCCTGGTCCTTGAGGAGTATATCCAGCACGTCGAATTCGGATACCAGCCCGACCAGCATGCCCTTGGAGTCCACCACCGGAAGACTCCCGATGCCGAGCTTCGTGATCTGCGATGCGATATGGCGGGCCGAATCCGTCGGCCGGCAGGACTTCACCTCTTGTTCCATCAGCATCATGGCCGTCAGCGAGTGGAACTCGCGTTTCTCGGTCATAAACTCTGAACGTCTCATCAGCAATCCTCCTCTTTGTCTTTCCCCTTCACGATGGGTGCCTCCCTACAAAGTCAATTAGCAAGGGCCGTGCCATGGCGCATCTAAATTTGGCCAAACGGGACACCGGGATTTCTTTTGAATTCAGGGGGTATGGGATGAACGATCGGGATGCGCTGTTCGGGAAACCGGAGGCGGAGACAGTTTGTCAACTCGAGTGTACATCAAAAGGATTTGTGGCTGGTTTTCCATCGGATTATCAAGGAGGTGATGCTGTCTACCCTGCTGGACATTTGTCCACGCGAAAGTGTCACCTAATCGAGGAGGTTGTACCGTTTGAGTTTATTATAAAGGGTGGCCCGGCTGATTCCCAGAAGTTTGGCGGCACGGGACCGATTCCCCTGGGCCCGTTTCGTCGCCTCGGCAATTTTTTCCTTTTCCACGATCGCCGTCGTCGAACGGATGACATTTTGAAGAGGATCGCCCGACTCTTCGGCCGCCGGATCCAGAAAAAGCATCTCCGTTGTGATTTCGGCGCCCGGGGTCATCAACACCGCCCGCTCGATGACGTTTTCCAGTTCCCGGACATTTCCCGGCCAGGACGATTCCGTCAACAACCGCAGGGCCTTGGGTGAAATCCATTTCCGGTCCAAGCGGTTGCGGTCGCAGTATTTCTTGACGAAGTGATCGATCAGGAGCGGGATATCCTCCCGTCGCTGTCTTAACGGCGGG
>Ga0055439_10000097_pt1 | contig 14073 bp, 13 predicted proteins | sample Browns_TuleB_D2_FD_57732 | JGI IMG/M metagenome (GOLD analysis project Ga0055439, IMG submission 57732) | Wetland microbial communities from San Francisco Bay, California, USA, that impact long-term carbon sequestration - Browns_TuleB_D2 | ecosystem: Environmental > Aquatic > Marine > Wetlands ...
GACACCGATTTTGATCTGACGATGGCCCAGATGGATATACAGGTGGCGCCGCCCGGAATCGATCGGATTGAATTGGCCAAGGGGATTTACGAGACCTTCCGTCACGCCCCCCGACGGAAACGGGACTGGCAAAAAATCCTTTCGGACGACGCGCGTGAAAACGCCAAAATCTTCGGCAGGAAGGGATGAACGAACCGTCTTGTTAACGCCATGGCCCACGCTGTCGTCGAAGTTCGTAATCTGATCAAGCGATTTGATAAAATCACGGCTGTTGACGGGATTTCTTTCGACATCTACCAGGGCGAGATTCTTGGCGTCCTGGGGCCTAACGGGGCCGGAAAGACCACCACGATCCAGATGCTCCTGGGGATCACGACCCCGACCGACGGGGATATCCGAATCTTTGGAAAAGATCTCGGGCGTTCCCGGGAAGAAATCCTGTATCAGGTAAACTTTTCGTCGAGTTACGTTTCCCTACCCCAATCGCTGACCGTTTGGGAAAACCTCCGGGTGTTCGCTCAACTCTATCATGTGCGGAATTATGGGAATAAGATTAGTGAGCTGTTGAGCATTTTCGAGATCTCCCATCTTCGGAATACGGTCACCCGGAAGCTCTCAACGGGCCAGGCTACCCGGGTTTCGCTGGCGAAATCACTTTTGAATGATCCCAAGATTCTCTTCCTGGACGAGCCGACCGCCAGCCTTGACCCGGACATCGCCGACAAGACGCGTTCCCTGTTGAAGACGGTTCGCCAACGATCGGGATTGACCATTCTCTACACCTCGCACAATATGCGGGAGATGGAAGAAATGTCGGACCGGATCATCTTCTTGAACAGAGGAAAGATTATCTCGACTGGGACACCCGCTGATATCATGAAACGTTTCCAGGGCGAGGATCTGGAGGAGGTCTTCTTAAAAGTCGCGCGCGGGAAAGCGGGCGTCTAGCCGGTACCGGGACAAAGAGGGGAAGCGCTGGCCATGGTCTCGACGACGCTGGCATGAAAAACCCCGGCGTTCCCCACGTGACGGCGGCCTTTCATCACAAGGAGAATCTGTGCTCATCCCGCGGAGGCTCATCGTAATTGACCCATCCTCGTATCCTTTCGCCAAGGGCACGGGAGACAGCCTATGAAACTGCACCGTATCCTGGCCCTGGTCAATCGCCATCTGATGCTGTACAAACGCAGTCCGCAGCGAATGATGGAGATCATCTACTGGCCGCTTCTGGACCTGATGGTATGGGGATTCATCACGCTTTATCTGGCGAGATACCGTGAAGGACTTCCCGCCTTCGTTACTTTTTTCTTGGGCGCCCTGATCCTCTGGGACGTCCTTTTCCGGGCCCAGCAGGGGATTTGCATTTCGTTTCTTGAGGAAATCTGGTCGCGGAACCTCCTGAACCTTTTCGTCAGTCCCCTACGCACCGATGAATTCCTCCTTTCGACCATGACCGTGAGCCTGTTTAAAGTAATAGGCGCCTCGATTGTAACGATCGGGCTTGCGTACCTCTTTTACTCATTCAATCTTTTCATCATCGGGTTATCGCTTGTTCCTTTCGTGGTCAACCTCATCGTGACCGGGTGGGCGATCGGCATTTTCACGACCGCGATTATTTTGCGTTACGGTCAGGAAGCCGAGGTCCTGGCTTGGGGTCTTGCCTTTTTGTTTCAGCCCGTCTCGGCGGTGTTTTATCCCATTTCGGTCCTTCCGGGATTTTTGCAGAGTATCGCGCGCGGGATTCCGGCGGCCCATGTATTCGAGGGGATGCGCTCCGTCATCGAGTCGAGAATCTTTCCGCTAAACGAGCTGCTCTGGGCTACGGGGCTGAACGTCCTCTATCTCGCGGCCGCCATCGTCTTTTTCAACGGTATGTTCCGGATCGTAAAGATGAAGGGACTCCTCGTCCGGGTGGGGGAGTGAGGGTCCGGTCTTCGGATCCCGGCCTTCGATTTCCGGTTGAACCGTTCTTCGGCCGTGTGCTAAGTTATCTTCGGAGAAGGAGAGAATGGGGATGAAACGCCTGACAATCAAAGGAAGCGTTCGCGGAATCGTCCTGGGAGCGGTCACGCTCTGGGAGCCCCTTTCGGCTGTTGCGGCCAATGAATGTCCGACCCCGCCGATCATCATGGTCGGAGCCAACACAAACGTGACTGCGCATGATCCCAAGGCGCCTATTGTCCTGGCGCTGGATCGCGCGGTAGACATGATTCCTTACACGGATCCAAAAACGGGAAAACAGGCCACCGCCCCCTATGATTTTCGTCCCTTCTTGAATGCGGTTAATATTGCCGGCGGTCGGTACAAGCTTGGACGACTATTGACCAGTGAATCGGGCGCGGGAGGTACGGTGGAGTGGCACGGCGCCCAGATGATCATCACGCCCGAGGATGCGCTGGAACCCGGGACACAGTATGTGGTCTGGGTTTATAAGTATATCTCCGTTAATGGTGTTCCTTGCCCGCGGCTGGGGAATCGCCTCTTCTTCAAAACGGCCGGAGAACCCCCGAAGGACGGCAATCCGATTCGAGAGATCAATCTCAGTTCGATCTGGCGCGGCACGACCAACGGGACGCAACGGCTGACCGGAAAAGTGATCCGCGTTCATCCAACCTTAAATCTCGTTTCGTTGAAAACAAAAGAGCAGGGGGAGATACAAATCATCCTGGACGAGGGAAGCCTCATCATGAAAGGGGAAAAGACACTGACGAAATCCGAGCTCAGACCGGGGGACTCGGTTCAGGCCGAATTTTACGGCGAGCGTCTCACTTGGCTCCTGGTGCAATGACCTCCCGGGGAGGAGGAAGACCCGGCCCGTCGAACCAAAATTATTCGATTGACTAATCTTCGGGATCGGTCATATAATTTCGTTGTACACGCGGGGGGTGCCCGGAGGGGCTGAGAGACCGCGAACAGCGGCGACCCTTTGAACCTGATCTGGATAATGCCAGCGAAGGGAAGCGAATCCGGTTCATTTTTGGAAACCGCAGCCTTTTCTGGTGCGGTTTTTTTGTTTTTTTGAGGCTTCATCAACGGATTCCCGGGCCTGATTCTTTCCCGGGAGAACCCCGGGAAAGGAAGCGAGAAATATGAAAGCATCTCTGAACAATGGAGACGAGAGTGCAACCGTGACCAATTCACCTCACGAACCCGAGACCGAAGAACCGAAATTAACGACCACACCGTTTCCGGCCTCCCATAAGATCTACGTCGAGGGTACTCAACCCGGCGTACGTGTCGCCATGCGGGAGATCCGGCTTACGGCCACCCGGGGGGTGAGTGACCGTAACGTTGAGGAAACCCCTCCCGCCGTGGTCTACGATACCTCCGGGCCGTATACGGATCCCGAAGTCGCCATTGATATTCGTGCCGGCCTTCCACCGCTTCGCCGCGAATGGATTCTCGGGCGTCGTGATGTCGACGAACTCCCGCAGGTTTCATCCGAATACGGCCGCCGCAGGGTCTCCGATCCCGGTCTGAAGCGGCTTCGCTTTCAGCATATCCGTCATCCCCTGCGTGCGAAAATGGGACGGAACGTCAGCCAGATGCATTACGCGCGGAAGGGAATGATCACTCCCGAAATGGAGTACATTGCGATCCGCGAGAGCCAGACAAGGGAAATGATGCAGGAGGAATACCGAAGCCGGGGAAAAGGCGTGGCCCAGCATCCGGGTCAGTCCTGGGGAGCGTCTATCCCCGCCGTCATCACGCCGGAGTTCGTGCGCGACGAAGTGGCCAGGGGACGGGCAATTATTCCGGCCAATATCAACCACCCCGAATCGGAACCGATGATCATCGGCCGTAATTTTCTGGTCAAGATCAACGCCAATATCGGGAATTCGGCCGTCGCCTCATCGATCGAGGAAGAAGTCGAAAAGATGATCTGGGCCACCCGGTGGGGTACGGACACGGTGATGGACCTGTCGACCGGGAAAAACATCCACGAAACCCGGGAATGGATTATCCGCAATTCTCCCGTACCCATCGGCACCGTTCCCATTTACCAGGCGCTGGAAAAAGTGAACGGAAAAGCGGAGGAGTTGACCTGGGAAATTTTCGAAGACACGCTGATCGAACAGGCCGAACAGGGTGTCGATTATTTCACGATTCATGCCGGCGTCCTCCTGCGATATATTCCGTTGACGGCCCGCCGACTGACCGGCATCGTCTCGCGCGGCGGCTCGATCATGGCCAAGTGGTGTCTCGCCCATCATCAGGAAAACTTCCTCTACACGCACTTTGAGGACATTTGCCAGATCATGAAGGCTTACGACGTCTCTTTCAGTCTCGGAGACGGGCTGCGCCCCGGTTCCATTGCGGATGCGAACGACGAGGCCCAATTCGGGGAACTCGAGACACTCGGGGATCTGACCAAAATCGCATGGAAGCATGAGGTCCAGACCATGATTGAAGGACCGGGCCATGTCCCCATGCATCTCGTTCAGGTCAACATGGAAAAACAATTGAAAGAATGTCAAGAGGCGCCGTTCTACACGCTGGGGCCCCTGACGACGGACATCGCCCCCGGATACGACCATATCACATCCGGTATCGGCGCGGCGATGATCGGATGGTTCGGATGCGCCATGCTCTGCTACGTGACGCCGAAGGAGCATCTGGGGCTGCCGACCAAGGAGGACGTCCGCGAGGGCGTCCTCACCTACAAGATTGCGGCTCATGCGGCGGATTTAGCGAAGGGACATCCGGGCGCCCAGGCCCGGGACAACGCGCTGTCGAAGGCGCGCTTCGAGTTCCGGTGGGAAGATCAGTTTAACCTCTCCCTTGATCCCGAACGGGCGAGGGCCTTTCATGATGAAACCCTGTCGGCGGAAGGGGCCAAAGTCGCGCATTTCTGCTCCATGTGCGGGCCCCACTTCTGCTCCATGAAAATAACGGAGGATGTTCGTCAGTACGCTAGGGAAAAAGATATGGATGACCAGACGGCCTTGAAAATCGGCATGAAGGAGAAGGCGGACGAGTTCAAAAAGTCGGGAATGAAAATCTACCAATGAATCAAGGCCATGACGCAAAGAATGTCTGGCATGGGGGGGCGCATTCGCACCCGGGTTCTTTTTCTCCCGCCAGTCGTGATTCGCGCCTCACGAAACGATCAGGGGACATATGAATCCACGAAAAATCATCCCGCTACGCGAAGCGGATATCACACGGAGCATCGCGCAGGAATTCTACAAACAATTTGATCAGCTCATCGAATCCGATGTCGTGATTATCGGTGCAGGTCCCGCCGGCTTGGTGTGCGGGCGAGACCTTTCACTGGTAGGATACAAAGTCCTTATCGCGGAGCAAAATACGCACCTGGGCGGAGGTTTTTGGTCCGGAGGTTATCTAATGACCAAAGCCGCGATCGCGTCCCCTGCCCAGGAAATACTCGTAAAACTGGGCGTTCATTGCACCGAAGTGCGACCCGGGATGCATATTGTCGAGGCAGGGCATGCCTGCTCCAAATTAATCGGGGCCGCATATGATGCCGGTGTAAAGGTCCTGAATCTAACGAAGGTGGTGGATCTGGTTGTGAGGAAAGATAACCGGGTGGAGGGGGTGGTCGTAAACTGGGCTCCGGTGGAGAACACCGGCCACGATATCGTCCACGTCGACCCGATTGCCCTGGAATCAAAAATCGTCGTGGATGCGACCGGACACGACGCCGTGGCGCTGCAGTACTTGAGCCGGCGGGGCTTATACAAGCCGGTTCCCGGAAACGGGGCGATGTGGGTCGAAAAATCCGAACAGCTCGTCCTGGATAACACCGGTGAAGTTTATCCCAACCTCTTCGTGGTTGGACTATCCGTAGCCGCTGTGTACGGGACGCCTCGCATGGGGCCCGCCTTCGGCGCAATGCTTCTCTCCGGACAGATCGGGGCGGAATTGATTCGGAATAAATTGTCAAAGGGTTAAACCATCCCCAACACCGATACCGCATCGCAAGGCCCCCCCCAAGCACGGCTTGCCCCTCGTTTGAAGCAGGGCCGCCAATCCGTTCGACTCTGGTTGGAGCGGCAATCCACCGGAGTCATTGTTGCGTTGTCCCTGTTCCTGGTTTTTGTGGTCGGACTGATCGATACGGTCACCGGTTACGAGATCTCGTTTTCTTTGCTTTATCTGGCTCCCGTCGCTCTTGCCGCATGGTTTGCGGGAGCCGAGGCAGGGAGCCTGGTATGCGCACTTTCGGCCGTCATATGGATCGTGGCCGATGTACTCAACGGTCACCGGTACAGTCATGTATGGATTCCGGTCTGGAACTCTCTGGTCCGATTCGGATTTTTCATCATCACCGCCTATCTTCTTGTGGCATTGAAAAGTCGACTGGCCTTCGTGCAGGAATTGGCCCGATTGGATGAAATGACAGGAATTCTAAACCGGCGTTCTTTCTTTTTGGAAGCCCAGCGGATTTTTGACATGGCGGTTCGAAAGCAATCCGCCACGACGCTCCTGTTCATCGATTTGGATGATTTCAAACAAATCAACGACGTACATGGTCATGCCGAAGGGGACCGACTTCTCAAAACGATCGCCGAGTCGATGAAACGCGCCCTGCGGGTGACGGACCTGCTTGCGAGAATGGGGGGAGACGAGTTCGCGGTTTTGCTTCCCGAAACCCATACGGACGCCGCAAAGCAGGTCGTTGAAAAACTCCGTAATGGACTATCCCAGGTGGCCTCCGACAACGCCTGGGAGATCGGGTTCAGCATCGGAGCATTGACATTCCTTCGCAAACCCCTTACCGTGGACGAAGCCGTCCATACCACCGATCTTTTGATGTATTCGGCCAAGCGAAAGGGAAAGAACATGGCCGTTTACGAGACCTACGGCGCTTGAAACGTGCGCACTTCGACCCCTCGCCCTCTCATTCTTTGCTCCTCGCCTCTCCGCACAACGAATATTGACGCTCTTTCCCGGTTGTGCTAAAAGGTACCCGGTACTCGACTCAAACACGCGCCCGGCCCGGGGAGGGAGTTATGCCGCCGCTTCGGTTCCATCAAGGTCAATGCGCGGTCCAGAAGGAAATCAAGACGATTCACGTCGCCATCTGCGCGGCCCAAACAACTAAAAGAGGTTTGACAACGGCATGGATGCCCCCGGGGCAGAGAAGAAGGGCTGGACGCTGACATACCGCGGGACCGTCTTTCCCTGGCATTGCGATCATATCGGCCATATGAATGTGATGTGGTACATCTCCAAATTCGACGAGGCCACTTGGCAGCTGTTCACCACCATGGGCATTACCCCAAGCTATCTCCGGAGCCGGAAGCGGGGAATGGCCGGACTGGAACAGCGGGTTCTATACCGGCGGGAGCTCAGGGCCGGGGACGTCGTATCCGTCCATTCCGGAGTGCTGGAAATTCGCGAAAAGGTGATGCGTTACGTTCACGAGATGTACAACGATGAAACCGGGGAGCTTTCGGCCGTCGTCATAATTACTTCGGTTCACATGAATACGATTAAAAGAAAAGCATGTCCCTTTCCGAAGAAAATCATGGAAACCGGATGTGCGAAGGTGGTTTCGTACGATCCAGGAAAAGCGGGTTTCCGATAAGTATTTCAGGCCGATTGTGCGGGTTGAATGGACGCGGAATAGGATACGGTGGAGAGAGGAGGGAAGATGGAAGTTGCAACGCTTGGCGGAGGATGCTTCTGGTGCCTTGAGGCCGTTTTTGCGGATCTCAAAGGGGTCGAGAAAGTCGAGTCCGGTTATTCCGGGGGCTCCGTTGCAGCACCCACGTATGCTCAGGTCTGCTCGGGATCGACCGGCCATGCCGAGGTCGTTCAGGTGACCTTTGATCCGAGCGTGCTCTCCTTTAAAGAATTGCTCGAAATATTCTATTCAATCCACGACCCAACGACTCTAAATCGACAGGGAGCCGATGTGGGAACACAGTACCGGTCCGCGGTCTACTATCACACGGCGGAGCAAAAGGAAGGGGCCGAATTGGTGATCAAGGAAATGAACGGATCGGGGACCTGGTCTTCTCCCATCGTGACCGAAATCGCGCCTTTTCAGAACTTCTTTAAAGCCGAGGATTATCACCAGGAATATTTCCAAAATAATCCGGAGCAGATGTACTGTCAATTGGTTATCGGACCCAAAGTCGCCAAATTTCGCAAACAGTTCAACCGCAAACTAAAGTAACGCTCGATGACGAGGGTCGGCTTCTCAGAACGCAATGACGATTCCGAGTTCGGCGGAAAGGTTTTTATTGGGATGGCGGGTGGAGAGGGTCTGAAGATCCTGGGTATACTCCCAATAAAACTTGAAATTCCTCTCCACATAATGGGTGAGATTCACGGTCAGTAGATTCTGATCCAGCCCGCTTTCTCCCCTGGCATCATACCAGTTGTACAAAAGAACACCCACCCATTCGTGGCTGTAAAGATAGTCCAGCTCGGCAAATCCGCTATTGATCGAGACTGGCTGGGACGGGGTGGTAAAATTCGGATTGTCATCCCGGCCGAAAAGCCACTCCGCGTGGAAGTCGGTCTTGGGTACGAGCTGTATTCGGAGGTCCGGACCCTCGCGGTAGAAGCGGTTGTCGATCTTTGTGTTGAGCTCCCTGTCCATCCCGTAGTATCCGTACCATCCGACCGTGATCCCGTCCATGATTTCGATTCCGATCCGTCCGTACGGATCCTTGAATGAGTTGTTATCGAAATTATCTTGTTCGCTGGCCTGGGCCAGTCCGTTTCCGTTTACCAGTCCCGCCGCAAGATCGAACGGGCCCTTCCCGTAAGTCAGTTGCGCTCCCCGTTGATAGGTGAGACTGAATCCGCTTGAACTGACCTCCGTATCATAGGCCAGGATGTCCTGAAAAGTAAGGCGCTGCTCACGTGGATAGAAGACATCCACCACCTGGAATTGTCCGAGCATCAGGTCGAGATCCTGGTTATCGATCATATTGTTGAAATAGAAAAAGGCGTCCTCGATTCCGGTGACTTCACCCCCTTCCTCGAATAAAAAGTAAAAATAGAACGTAACATCTTTCTTGAGGTATCCGGAGGCGAATATCTTGGCCAGCAAAGGCACCTGGAAATCCATTCGGGTGTCGGTATCGTTGGTGTACCGGATGTCACTGTCGACACGAAACCCGAGACTGAGATTTTTTTCAATATACAATTTGGGATCGCCGAAGCCTTCCAATAGGGTCTGAACGTTTTGACCCGGCAGTTGATATCCGTTCCGGGCAAAGGCCTCGCCGAAGGAGTTCAACTTGGGAAAAGCCGAATGACACATGATACAGCTGAATCCGAACCGGCGGGCGAATCCGGGATTGGCCTGTGCAGTCCCAAGATCGAAGATCAGAAGCGCAAGCAAAGAGAGGACGGTGAGAAGAACCTGTCGCGAGGCCCGGGATGACATTAAAAATGAATCAACGTTGAATTTTTCGCGTTTTGCGATGATTACACGGACCGCATCCGAATCATTAGGCAAGCGCCAGCATTCGTTCCAAAGCCACTTTGGCCCAGGATCGGTCCGTTTCTGGGACGATAATCTGATTGACGGGAGCCCCGGCCTCGATCTGTTCCATGGACCATAGCAGATGCTGAGCGTCAATCCGGAACATTGTCGAACACATGCAGACCATGGGAGACAGAAAATAGACCTCCTTATCGGGGTTATCCCGCTTAAGTCGATTGACCAAATTGAGCTCGGTCCCGACGGCCCAGCGGGAACCGGACGGCGCCGCCGAAACGGTCCGAATGATGTATTCCGTGGACCCGATCAGATCGGATTTGTCCGCGACTTCCATGGAACACTCCGGGTGAACGATCACGCGAATGCCGGGATACTGCGTTCTGAAGTAACTCACGTGCTCCGGCTTGAACATTTGGTGTACGCTGCAGAATCCCTTCCACAGAAAAACCCGGGCCTTACGAATGTCCTCCGCGCTGTTCCCGCCATTCTTCTGGTCGGGATCCCACAGGATCATTTCATCGAGAGAGATGCCCATTCTTTTGCATGTGTTCCGACCCAGATGCTGGTCTGGGAAGAACAGGATTTTTTCTCTGCGTTCGAATGCCCAGCGGATGATTTTTTCGGCATTCGTCGAAGTGCAAACCAGTCCACCCTGTTCTCCGCAAAACGCCTTAAGGTCCGCCGACGAGTTGATATACGTGACAGGGGTTACGACCGTTCCTGGAAGGATTTCCTTTAGCTCCTGCCAGGCGGACTCTACATGATCGATATCGGCCATATCGGCCATCGAGCAGCCGGCGGCCAGATCCGGAAGGATGATTTTTTGGGCGGCGCTGGTCAGAATATCGGCCGTTTCGGCCATGAACTTGACGCCACAAAATATGACAAATTCGCGGTCGTTTCGACGGACGGCCTCCTGGGACAATTTTAAAGAATCGCCGGTGTAATCCGCGAACTTGTACACCTCGTCGCGTTGATAATTGTGGCCAAGTATTAAAACCCGATCGGATAGCCTTTTCCTGACCGCACTAATTTGCGAATCCAGCGCCTCGGGGGAATACCGATAGTATTCCGTCAGGTCGTGGTCCAAAACCCTTAATATATTGTGCTCGTTCATTTTCAATCATAAACCTCGTCAAAATATCAATAGACCGCGCACGCTTATTATAAAACGCAGAACGGCGCTAAATCAAGGTGTAAAAAGGGATTATGGGGTGGGCGGGTGCGGGGAAGAGAATAGCCTGGACCTTACTGCCGTTCCGCAGAAACGTCAATCGGCCATGCATAGGTGCCCGGCTCCATGTTCGGTGAAATAAAGAATCGATAGCCGATATGGATCGTTGCGTCCGTCAACCCCGGAAAGGGTTGATGGACCAGGCCTGAGCCGGACGGAATCATGACCGAACGGCCGCTCATGAGGACTTCCGTGGCACGAATATATTGTCCGTCGATAGAAAAATTGAAATAGTAACCGTCCAGATCATTGCTCCTGACCCGAACCACCGTACCTGCCGAAACATCGACAAAGCCTTTGGCCATATCCTGAGGGGTCACCGTCAGTGTGGCGGGCTGCCGTATTATGGTTTGAGACGTACTTGGCAGAACAGTCGCGGAAACCTGCACAGCGGTCCTGTTCCCTGCGACAGCCAAGCCTAAACTGGACTGAAGCATTATCGCCAGGGTCAATATCCCTGCGAACACAATCCTCTTCATTTTTCGTCATCTCCGGCCAGTTAACGAACCACCAGACATGCTGGAGAGACGTAATATAACACGCTGATAACGTGGATGTAAAGGAGCACGCGATCCGGACATTGGTTTGCCCTGCGGAATTATGACCGGTGGAGATCTCGAAGAACGTACAAATTTAGAAACGGGACGAGGAAAACGCCTCCGTTTATTGCGGAATTTCCCGATCTTTCAGGGGAGCGGACGAGGGGGGATTCCTAAAATGACCCAGGAAAGGGAATAGACAACGCGAAGTGAATGTTTGCCATTCGCCAAGTTTGCCGAATCACCAAAGGATCGTTACCGTCAGAACGTCGCCGTAGGATCCCACCGTTGCATTTTGAGCGGGTGGAATGGAACCGTATCCCGTGACCATTCTCGGCTTGTTTTTGGTGACGTTTTTTAAGAATATCGTGGCCGTGCCCCCGGTTCCGTCACCCCATATGGAGGTTTTGGCCGCGTCGGTATAAATGTTGTAATCGAGGAGATAGGATCCTGTGAGGTTCTTCATCTTTCGCGGATCCATGACGCCGGAATATAGACTCTGTCCGATCGAGATGGTTACATCCGGGGGAGGAGCCTCGTCGCAATCGATGGTTATCATCGATGTGGCATCCGTCGGGGAGGCGTTGAACACGTCGTAGGAGCCGAAGTTGATTCCGGTGGTCGAAACATTACAGGCCGCATAGGTCTTTTCGGCGATAAGCCATAACATCAAGATGAAGGATATTTTAGCGAGTCGGCACACAGGTCAGGTCTCCGAGTTCGATCAGCGCGTCTTCAACCGTCGGTACTATTATATCAAACGAGCAGGGTTTATCCTCAATTTCGGCAAACGCCTTGTGGGTTCCCGGGCCGACGTTTTCCACGTAAAATTCCCCGCCTCTTCCGGTCTGAAACACGGTCTTCTTGTCCGCCCCGTCCATCCGAATCTCAATAAATTCCAGGGGCTGAAATTGGCCTTCCGCCGTTAATCCCACCCTCCCGGTGACGGCCTGTAACTTTTCCACGCCAAACCGGATCAGGGATCCGCTCCTGTACGGAGGAGAGACCAGCCTTGTTATATCGGAGATCGAGTATTGAATCGGAATATCCCTGTCGTTGATGAATATTTGATTATCATAGAAGGAGTTCATGTCGGGTATGAATACCCTGCCGTTGGAATCCGTTTTTCCAATCTCCTGCCCATTTCGATATGCGGTGACACCTTCGATATTTTCAACTTCCACAAGCCCAAAGCTATCCGTGACCGGTCGGGTCAATCCGACGGTTTTCCCGACCGATACGATGGCTCCCGCCGCCGATACCTCCAGCAGTTTGGCGCTGTCAAAGGTCCGGTACTGGCCCGAGTATGTGCCGTACCGGTCATTCACCTGAATGGCTCCCTCAACCGAATCCGTATCCTCCGAACTCTGATAGAGGAGCCGGCCTCCGACACCCTCGCCCACGGGAAGATTTTTTTGCGCCTGAACAGACTCGGTATAGGTATCCGCGAAGCGGTCGTACTGCGCGGAGAACGTCACATCCTTGTACGAGAAAAAAGTAAGCCCGACAAAAATTTCATTCGCCCTTATTTCGCCATTCAACCATCGGAATCGCGTCGTCAGGGCAAGGTTCCGGAGGATATTTCTGGAATAACCGATCGTATAGATCTGACGGTTGGGGTAATCATATTGGTTGATATACGCGTAATTGGTGGTAATGGCACCCAGATCCGGAACGCTGTATCCCATACCCGCGATGAATTCATACCTCCTTTGCTCGATTAGATTGGTGGAGGATACCGTTGAGTAATCTCTGCCGAAATGGGCCACGTCTATGTTCGCGTTAAACCGGCGACTTTGATACTGGTACCCCAGCGTGGCGAGCAGGCCCGATCGATGATCCTCGTTTCGGCTTCCGGAAAAAGAGGCAGACAGAATCCCCAACTCCAGAACTTGGACGTTCGTGGAGGCCCCGGCCGCCTCGTTCTTTCGGGTAAATTCTCCACCCACCTCGATGGTCCATCGGTCGGAAACTCCGTAGCGATGATACCCGGCTCCGACAAAATCGCCGTAATTGAAACTGTCCTGCCCGTAGCCCTCACGCAAAAAGCCCAAATCATAACTGTACTCATGCAGCCCCTTTCGGAGGAGCGTCTTCGACATGTATACCGGATAAGACAACTTTTGCACGTTCCCGAACGGGTCGGTCAGTACAACATCAACGAGTCCGGCTCCGTTTCGGGTTGTCAAATTGCGTAGGTCAAAACCCCCCGGGGAGAGCTGCGTGTGATCGACCAGCATTCCATCCATAAAAACATCCATTTTGGAGGGGAACATGACTCCCCCGGAAATGTCCATGGTCGGGTGGGGAATGTAGTGAGGATCCATCAGGAAGATCTTTCGATAACTGATCCCTCCGAGATTGAGTGATCCGCTTAGTTGGCCCGGCGAAGAAAAATAATCCCCGACGATAAGCCTCGTAAACTGTTTCCGGTTGTCGTAAACCCCCTGGCTCATGAGTCTCACGATCTGATCGGTATCCTGCCTGTGCGTGGAGATGCTATCCGTAAGAAAAAGCCAACCCCTGTACCGGGCTCCGAGCTCATTGGCCAAATCGACGCTTCGAAATGACTCATAATCGGTGGTATAACTCAACGCATAATTCAGATAGAGGCTCGTATCCGATGGAAGGTACACGTTGTCGGGCCGGGGTGGATTCAGATCCATGATGCGCGTTCGAAATTGGGATGGAGCGGCGGTGATTTCCAGGGAAACCTCCTTCTCATCATAATGATACGAAATCCCTTTCATCGAACTCAGGAGCAGATACCGGTCGCCCTCGATTTCATAAACAGGACCCTGAGGATCGGCAAATCCCATATCTTTAAGATCCCTTATCTGGATGTAGAAATCTTGCGGCCCGGACATCTT
>Ga0055439_10000098_pt1 | contig 14027 bp, 13 predicted proteins | sample Browns_TuleB_D2_FD_57732 | JGI IMG/M metagenome (GOLD analysis project Ga0055439, IMG submission 57732) | Wetland microbial communities from San Francisco Bay, California, USA, that impact long-term carbon sequestration - Browns_TuleB_D2 | ecosystem: Environmental > Aquatic > Marine > Wetlands ...
GGCTACACCGCAGGGTTTTGCTGGATCGGAATCTGTATTACGGGCACGGAAACATGGGTGCGTTTGCGGGACAGAAATAGCGCGCGAAAGTCAAAGATGCAAGATGTACGTCAATCCGCGGGGGAAAAACAATGAGTATGTGTTGCCGGCCTCCTGCTGATGGGTCTCTTTTGATCCACCAAACATCTTCATTCAGAGTGATGTTTCGGCGCTGTTTTATAATGAGATAGAAGAAATCTTATGAGCAAGATAACTAATATCGTAGAAGAACTGCAGAAAATTCATTACTCGCCTTCCGCATGGCATGGTCCGGGACTGACAAAAATCCTGACCGGCGTAGACTCTTCGACAGCAGCGAGGCAGCCTTATCCTGATTATCGCAGCATCTGGGAGCTTGTTCTGCATATCTCCAAATGGGAAGAAGTCTTTTGTCTTCGATTGGAGGGGCATGAAATCCATGAGCCGGCAGAAGGAGATTGGCCTCAGGTATCGGACAAGAGCGAACCCGCATGGCAGGAGGCGCTTCGATTCCTGGACAGGATGCACAACAGACTCATCGCCACGGTTTCAGAACTGAACGAGGAGCATCTTGCCGGAATCGTTCCGGGCAAGGATTACACGATCCGTTTCATGCTGCACGGAATTGTACGCCATCATGTTTATCATTCGGGTCAAATCGCTCTGTTGAAACGAGTCCCTCTGTAAGAGATGCATCACGCACGTCATGATTGAGACAAAGGAGGAATACGATGAAGTTCACGATCATTGTTACGGTTTTAGCGTTTGTGTTTTGTGGGATGGTAAGTGCCGAAGATCGCGCAAATGTTGAATACTTGAATTCCGGCAAAATATTGCCCAAAGGGTTGCCGTTTTCCGAAGCAGTACGGGTAGGGAACACCCTCTTTCTTTCAGGCCAAATCGGAATTACGCCGGGATCCATGAAATTGGTTGAAGGCGGAATTCGCGAACAGGCAAAACAGACTATGGAGAACATCAAAATGACTTTGGAAACAAACGGTTACACGATCGATGATGTGGTGAAGTGCACGGTAATGCTTGCCGATATGTCTGAGTGGGCAACATTTAACGAAGTGTATCGCACGTTTTTTACGAAGCATTTCCCTGCCAGAAGCGCATTTGGAGCAAGCGGCCTCGCTACAGGCGCCCGCGTCGAAGTGGAATGCATCGCGTCACGATAGAGGGGCGATCCCACAGGATTTGTAAGAATTTTCATTACATTGTAATGGAAACCATCGGCGCATTTTATTTCACAGGTATGGCGGCGGACGGGCGCGAAAAGCGCGTCACTGCGACGGAACAAGATTCGTTTTGAATTATTGCGGAGGCTGCCAGTGTAGGCCCAGGCAATCAGTCGCCTTCAATCCAGGAAGGCGGATCCTGGGGAAAATCGGAATCGGGTGAACGTTCGGTCGGAGGAGGCCGGGCAGAAAGGGGCAACACTTCGAATTTGTATTGCAGATGATAGGAACTGATCTCAAAGATGCGTACGTGCAAACATTCGGGATTTCATGTTTATGCCGGTCCCTAGCATTACAGCAAAGGAAGATGCGGCGGTAATGGGCCTTCGGCAATAAGCAGCTTATAGTGAACTCCTTACTTCTTCAAAGTGATTTCAAATCCAATTCCTGATTCATTCACCTCGCCCCCACCAAACCGTGAGCTTGATGCCATCTCTATGAAGCGCTTCTTCGAGTAGGCACGAGGGATCAATAGATAGCGAAACGTAAATTTGTAGATCAAGGAGTTCGCCCAGCCAAGATCAGCACCTTTGATGTAGGAATTTAGGTCTTCCCTTGAGGCATCTTTGCGCAGATCAATGATGAAAGCACGTCCGCATGGTTTGAGAACTCGGTGCATTTCGTTCATCGCTTCGACAGGCTGAGAGAAATTCTTAAACGCTGCCCTGCAAACGATGAGATCGAAGGTGTTGTCAGTGAACGGCATCGCCGATGCGTTGCCTCGTTGGAAGTTGACCTTCACTGAAGATTTACGCGCATTCTCTTTCGCAATCCCAACGAAAGTCTTGCTGATGTCGAGTCCTGTGATTTCGAACTGGCCTCTTTTTGCGAGTTCAATCGAGAGGTACCCTGGACCAGGAGCTATTTCAAGAATGCGACTACCTGCCGGCACTTCCTTTGTGAGGCGATCCGCCAGTAATTGGAACTCGGCAATGTCCTTTGCAGTGTTTTTTGCGTACCATGTGGCTATCTTGCCCTCCATGCCAACGCCCTTGTAACCTCTGTCCTGGCTCATGTGCATTTGAAACCTCCTCCTATTTACTCTTCTTCTTGGCAGCTCTTTCAGCGTGCCACTTCTTCCATTCTTTAAGGAAGCCGCATCCATCTCTGCCAATTCTCACGATCAATTTTTTGACAAAGCCGAGTTCCGTTTCGAGCCCTGCAAGTCGATATTCATTTTCGATCGAAAAAAGCGCGGGAAGCTTCATCTCCGTTGCCTGCTGAAGTCCATTCTTGATTTGGTCAATGTCCTTCGTCAGAAACGCAACCCGAGTTTCTAAAACGTCTATCGCTTCATTTGGTGGAAGCGCCGGTAAAAGCGAGAGCCCCGCTTCAAATTGAGGGAACTCTTTAATCGGCGTACTTAATATTTCGCGCATCCAGTCGCGCATCTCCGATTCACCGGCTTTGGTGATCTCGTAGATCGTTCGCTCTGGACGATTGCCTTCGCGTGTGATCTTTTTCTCTCCGATGAATGCGCCCTTCACTAGAAGTTCGATTACAGTATAGAGAGAGCCATATCGAAGCTTTATGCTGTCTTCCTTGTGGCGCTCCCGGAGCGTCGTCGCCATTTCATAGGGGTGCATTGGGCGCTCGTAGAGAAGCACGAGGACCGCTAATGCCAGGGGATTTGAAATTTTTCGCTTCCTGTCGGCCATGTGTTATCCGTCTCCGTATATACGGTTACGATTATATGGCAACGGATATTATGGGTCAAGCCCTTTGGAAAGTCGGAGTGTTTGTCGGCAAATGTACGTTTAGACGTTCGTCTGCAGGCTGGGCCGGGGCGTGGACATTTTTCGTTCCTTGTCCGTTTCGCGCGGCGATCGTGCTGTTACTCAAGATTCTCCAGATCGGCAAGGTCTTGTGCGCGACCGACGCTGCGCTTGTTTGTCTTGAGGTTCTCCACATCGATGAAATTTACTTGCGTCCCGTCAAGATTCACGCAAATACGGCTTGGATAACACGATTCAAATTCAAGACCCTCCACGGATGTAAGCAGATCTATGCGCAGAGGGGGTTCGCCCAACTGAATGACCTAATCCGGCCTGAGGAAATCGCCATCCTCCAGACCCAAAGAGCCGAATCCAAAATCATGCAAAGCACGAACCAAATTTGCAGCGTTATCAGGCTCTTTTGCGATCCAGATGTCGAGGGCCTTTGTGTACCGCGGGTGGCCATGAAATGCCACAGCATAACCGCCCACCACCAGATGAAGATCAATGCTTACTCGCTGAGCGACTTCAGCACGTTTGTACTCGATAAGAATTGCGTTGTTCTAAGCGGTCCTGTGTAGATCGACTGATTGTGTAAATGTTAATTTGGTTCACCCTACGTCATTTTCTCGAGATCCTTTCGCTGCTGTTTTATAATGAATGCGTCAGATGATTGGCAAATCAGTTTCTCATTACAGGATTTTGGAGCGTCTGGGCGGTGGCGGGATGGGCGTCGTTTATTCAGCCGAAGACATGAAACTGCGCCGCCATGTTGCGTTGAAGTTTCTTCCTGCCGACCTTGCGAAGGATCCGCAAGCGCTCGAACGGTTTGAACGCGAAGCGCAGTCTGCTTCAGGATTGAACCACCCCAATATTTGCACGATTCATGACATTGATTCTGTAATGCCGACAGATTCCGCTGACCGCGTGCATTTTATTGCCATGGAGTTACTGGAAGGAGAAACGCTCAAACATGTCATTGAGAAAGGAGCGTTGGCAACCGATCAATTGCTGGACATAGGAATTCAGATTGCAGATGCACTCGACGCAGCGCACGCGCGCGGGATCATTCATCGTGACATCAAACCGGCAAACATCTTTCTAACCAATCGCGGTCAAATCAAGATCATGGATTTTGGACTTGCGAAGCTCACTACGGCAAAGGGAATCGAGGAAAACGTTTCGGGATTCCAAACGGAAATCGCTTCAAAAGAAGCATTGACGGGCGCCGGCACGACGGTCGGAACTGTGGAGTACATGTCACCGGAACAGGCAAAAGCACTGCAACTTGACGCACGAACCGATCTTTTTTCTTTCGGCGCCGTGCTGTACGAGCTCGCTACCGGGCGTCGCGCATTTTCTGGAAATAGCAATGCAATGATCTTCGATGCGATTTTGAATAAACCGATCGTTTCTCCGTTACGATACAATCCTGATCTTCCGCAAGAGGTCGAACGGATCATTCAAAAAGCTCTGGACAAAGATCGCGATGTGCGATACCAGAGCGCTGCGGAGCTTCGGGCCGATCTAAAACGTTTGAAACGCGATCTGGAATCGGGCGCTTCGTCAGCAAGCGCGATTGGCCGCACTGTGGAAGCCGATGAAGGCCCATCCATTGCTGTTCTGCCGCTGCAGAATCTGAGCGTCGATCCGGAAAATGAATATTTCAGCGATGGTCTGGCTGAAGAGATTCTGAATTCACTAAGCCAGATCCATGGACTGCGTGTCGCTGCGCGCACTTCTTCATTTTCGTTCAAAGGCAAAACTACGGATATCTCCGAAATAGGAAATCGTTTGAGGGTTGCGAATGTACTGGAAGGAAGCGTACGGAAGGCAGGGAAGCGGATCCGCGTAACCGTGCAATTGATCAATGTTAAGAATGGTTTCCATTTATGGTCCGAGCGGTTCGACAGTCAAATGGAAGACATTTTTGAGGTTCAAGACGAAATTGCGCGGGCGATTTGTGATCGCCTCAAGGTAACGCTTGCGGATGGTTCGGTGAGGGCAACGAACAACCCTGATGCCTATGAGTTGTATCTCAAAGGCCGCTACCACTGGCATCAACGATCGCCCGCTACGGTGCGTCTCGCGATCCAGTGCTTCGAGCAAGCAATCAAACTCGATGCTCAATATGCACTCGCTTATGCGGGACTTGCTGATTGCTATGGAATTCTTCGTGTTTACGGCTGGATCTCTGTCGAAGAGGGGCGGTTACCTGCTCATACTGCCATGACGCACGCAATGAATCTTGAACCTTCACTTCCGGAAGTGAATTTTTCGCGCGCATTTTACTGTTTTTACTTCGAACGCGAATGGCAACAGGCTGAACCGTATTTCCAAAAAGCGATCTCGTTAAATCCCCGTTCTTCGCTCTGCCAGGGTTATTACGGTGTATTTCTAGCTATGTACAAAAAGCGGATGAACGATGCTATAGCACAAATCGCGCTGTCAAGACAGATGGACCCTCTGTCGCCGTTTATCCATGGCCTGGCTTCTGCTTCATTCTATGCTCTTGGGCGCTATGAAGACGCGGCTGAATCAGCGCAGCAAGCATTGCAGTTGCAGTCCGATTATCTTCTTGCTAAATGGATTCTTGGTCAGGCGCTTTGTGGGCTCGAACGCAATCGGGAAGCAATCGAAGCGCTGGAGCGAACTGTAACTCTGTCGCGTGCGCCGATCTTTGTGGGAGCCCTGGGGCTGGCATACGGACGCGCGGGGCGCGCCGAGGAAGCAACCCATCTGTTGCAGGAACTGGAAGATCGAAGCAGTCGCGGCGAATATATCCCTGCATTTGCATCTCTTGCGATTCACGTCGGAAAAGGAGATCTGCCCGCTATCCGTACGTCACTTTCGAAAGCAATTGCCGAGCTAACGCCGCCTTTTACGCTGCGTGTCACCAGCGGGCAATTCCTGGAAACATTCCGGGATGATCCGGAAATTCACAAAATGCTGTTCGATCTCTACGGTTGGTAACAAAACTCCTAGAGATTTCTCGGTTCCACAACATCTCAGCAATTCCTCATTCCGGAAGTAAAGCGCGGAACGGGCAAAATCTCAGTTCGTGTAACCGAGGGCTTTTAATTCTTCGCGGGCTTCGGGGGAAAGGGGCGATTCCGTGCTGTGATTGGCCAGTTTGTCCTCACCCATCCACGCAAGCAGTTTGGTCTTCATCTTCGCTGTGATTTCAGGGTATTGTCGCGCAACATCCATTGTCTCACCTGGATCTGATTCAAGATCAAACAGCTTCCACTCTTCTGATTGCGCGTGAGGAACGTAGACCAGCTTAAATCGGTCCTCGCGCAGCCAGCGCCACTTTCCTTTGATTCCTGGGATTTCGCGGCGTTTGTTTTGAGGAAAGTAGTTTTCGCCCGTTTCGCCGAAGCAGGGTCTGGTACTGGACTGGCCATTCAGCATAGGCAATAGCGATGTCCCTCGCACCTTGCCGGCGTATGAAATGTGTAGAGCATCCAGTATGGTCGGCATGATGTCGAGGTTGCGGACCTGGCCTTCAATTCGGGTGCCTGGCCTGGTCAAACCCGGGATCACCAGCACCAGCGGTATGTGGATCTCCGGTTCCGTTCCAAAGTCACCGTGCTCGAAGAAGTAGTCGTGCTCGCCAAGCGACTCTCCGTGATCGGCCGTGATCACAAAAATGGTTCGATCGGTCATGCGCGTTTCGGTGAGTGCTGCCAGCAAAATCCCAATGGATTCATCGGTAAAGCGAAGCTCGCCGTCGTAAAGATTGACAAACGACTTCACTTCATCAGGAGGCATCCGGTTGAGGAACGTAACATCTCCAAAATCGAGGACATTCTTTGAGAGGTCTTCATACAGATGGATCGTCCGCGGATCTTCCGGGCTGTAAGCCGTGCGGTATTTTCGCGGAGGTAGATAGATCCAGTGGGGATCCATGAGATGGACCCAGAGAAACCACGGCTGTTTCGTTTCGGACATCTTGCGGATCCAGCTTGCGGCCGCCTCGCAGGCCAGATCTGCCCTCGGATGACCCACAACGTTGTCATCGTACATTTGAAAGCCCTGGGAAAAACCGCTTGCGGGTGTAAGACGCGGATGCGTTTGCACCGCGCCGGTTGTGTAGCCGTTGTCTCGAAGAATCTCGGCCAGTGTCTTTTTCCCAGGATCGAGCGGCCAGACCAGATTCCGAACACCGTGTTCGTGAGGGTAAAGGGATGTAAACAACGAGGCAAGCGACGGATTGGTTCTTGGCGAAACTGCGAATGCTTTGGTAAACAACGCTCCGCTTTCGGCAAGCCGGTCAATGCGGGGCGTAGTTGTTCTGGCGTAGCCGTAGCAGCTCAGGTGATCCGCTCTGGTGGTCTCCAGAGTGATCAGGATCACATTGAGCTTCCGCGATCCGGATTTACACGAGCAGAAGAAAAGCAAAAAAAAGATCAGGAAAAGCCGGCCGGTTTGTTTCATACCTCCCCGCGATTCTCGAGGCGCTTGTAATCCACGAGTGAATAGACCACGGTCGTAAGCGCAGCCGCAACAAGAATCCCGATAGCCACGCTCGGATGCAGGTCGGCCATTACTGCAACAAATCCAAGAATACCGGCGACTACAAATACACGCGCTGCAAACCGGTGCGTATCATTCCAGACGCGCTCGCTGGCAAGGGTCCAAGGAGTGCGTACCCCGATCCAAAAGTTGCGGCGGACTTTCCCAAGGACATTTCCAAGGAACGCCAAAAACAAGAAGAGGCCTCCCAGCGCGGCGCGAGACATGTCAATCGCCCATCCGAGACCGATGCCGATCATCAGAGCGTGGTCATACAACAGCAGCGCAATCACTAGAAGGATAACGAATTCCCATGTGTCGCGAAAAGTCTCCAGTTTGAATTGGCGTGGCGATAGCCAATTCAGCAAAGAGAAAAAGCCCAGGAAAGCCACCATGATCAGCGGCATCAAGAAGGCGCCCCAAAACCTGGCGCTAGTGTCATCCACTTTACCGTGAATGTTCCAGTGTGTAGGAACCTGCTGGGGCAATCGCGAATAAACTGTTAGAGACAGGAGGAACGCGGCTCCCACCAGTATCAATGCGAATAAGACATAATGACGCTTCATCGTTTTTTCTCCTTCTTGTAGTCTGGCCGCTCGATCAAGTCCGCCGCCCATCTCATCAGATCCTGCACTACAGTCGTATTCAATGAGTAGAAAATCGTAGTACCATCTCGACGGCTGATGATCAGATCCGCGTCTTTCAATATGGAAAAATGATGTGAAACCGTCGGCCAGGAAGTCGAGAAATGCTCTGCCAGTTGCCCGGCGGTCTTTTCTCCGGTTCCAAGCAACCGCAAAATCTCCCTGCGACTCGGGTCGGCCAGCGCTTTGAATACCTGATTCATACGGACACCATTATTAGATATGTATCTAATAATATGTTGATCGAACAATATTGTCAAGATGCCGTTCTGCGCGTGTTTCCTGCGGACTCGCGTAAGCCGGCTTTGTAGAGTCTCCTAAGACCAGGGATGCTTGGAACGGCAACTCCCAGTTGATTCTTGGCGGTGGAGTGCCTATACCTTAACCGTTCACATCCAATTTCTGGTGTAGCATATTAGAAAAGTGAAACAGGAGCCATACGGGATGCTATTGAAGTATTTCCTAATCTTTCTTGCTGTTTTGTCACTCGCTCCGGCCCTGGCTTTTACGGAAGACCTGATTTCGGCGTCAAAGACAGGTGACGCCGCCACCGTGCAAAGCTTTTTGAATCAGGGTGCAGATATCAATGCGAAAGATTCTTCCGGTCGCACAGCATTGATGTGGGCTGCCTGGAATGGAAACAAGGCGATCGTGGACTTGTTGCTGGAAAAGAAAGCGGATGTGAATATTCAGGATGAAGCGGTAGGAGGCACTGCTCTGCTTTACGCTGCTACGAATGGTCACGCCGCGATTGTCCAATCGTTGCTGAAGCATCGTGCAGATTTTCGAGAAACCGGACGTACCTCCATCCTTGAAGCGGCGGCGAAGGGGCATGCGGATGTTTTGACTCTCTTGCTGGATGCCGGCGCCGATCCAAATACAGAGGAGCAAGGGAAGACTGCGCTATTACTTGCCGCTCAAACCGGTAATGATGCCATCATCAAGTTGTTGCTGGCAAAAAAAGCAAACGTAAACCAGGAAAATTCCCTTGGCGAAACAGCGCTTTCAGTTGCCGCTGAATCCGGATCCCCTGCGGTCGTAAATCGTCTTATTCAGGCTGGCGGTGACGTGAATCATCAGCAAAAGAATGGAAACACGCCTTTGATTCAGGCAGCAAAAAAAGGAAACCTTGAAGTCGTAAAACAACTGATTCGTTCCGGAGCAAAAGTTGATGCTGTGAATAGTGTTTCTACGACCGCATTGATATTTGCGAGCGATGGGGGCCACACTGATGCCGTGAAGGAACTCGTTCGTGCAGGTGCAGATGTGAATCATCGCGGTGACAAAGACGTCACGGCGCTCATGCTCGCCGGGCGAGGCGGACATGCAGACGTGATCCGGCTTCTCCTTTCTAAAAAAGCAAACCCGAATTCGATTTCAGAAACGGGCATGACGGCTCTCCTGTTCGCTGCTTTGAAAGGTAGCGTCGAGAGCGTGCAATTGTTGCTCGAGGCAGGGGCAAGCGTTCAGACTGCTGACAAAGGCGGTATGACGGCGCTTCTGCTTGCTTCCCAACAGGGACATGAAGAAGTCGTTACGGTTCTATTGAATCGCAAAGCTCCGGTGAATGCAAAAGATTCTGAATCGCAAACGCCCGTTATGCTTGCTTCTTTTGGCGGGTACGATGGGATCGTTGCCCGACTTCTCGCGGCAGGCGCCGACGTAAACGTTGCATCTAAAGAAGGGAAGACAGCCCTCATGTTTGCATCCATGGCAGGTCGAAGCAAGATCGTTGAAATGCTGTTACAGAAAAAGGCAAATCCATCCGTGCGAGACAACGAAGGCCACTCAGCCCTCTACTTCGCCACTGAAAAAGATCGTAAAGACGTCGTTCAACTACTAAAGCAGGCGGGCGTTACTGAATAAGCCGACCCGGTCGAAGAACTTCATACAGCCAGGTGAAAGCGGTCCTGAAGAATACATGCGCTCAAAATAATCATTAGTACTTGATCCACCACGGTGCGTTGTGCGTCGTCCATATTGGGGAGACGATCCAGAAGCGCGATGACTCTGTCACGATCAAAGAAGGAGAGCGCCGTAAGATTCGGACCCCTCAGGGTGTCCTGCATGAGCGAATTCAATCCCTGATCAGGGTTCAGCGTGGCGGGTGGACTCAGAAAAGGATGTTTCTGGCGACGGTAAACAGAGTCGATAAGTAGCGGCCGCGCTGCCTCTCTTAGAACATATTTTTCAGTCATCCCACGTATTTTCAGCGAGACCGGCAATGCACAAACACATTCTACTACTCGATGATCCAGAAAGGGAACACGACCCTCAATCGAGTGGGCCATTTCCATGCGGTCGCCCAGAATTGTCAAAATGTAGTTGGGCAGGCAAGTTTTGGACCACAAATAAAGCGACTGATTCACAGGTTCACGACGGTTCAATTGTTTCCAGTAGTCCAGGCTGTTGAGCAACGGGCGATAACTGTCGCGTTCGGAATGTCCATTCGCGAAATCGGTTGAAAATAGTTCCTGCAGTTTTAATGCCCTTGCGGAAAAAGTTTCGATCCAGGAAGGAACAAATCCGAGCAGGCTCTTTACATTTTCCAGCGGTCTGGTTTCTCCCTCAGGCAGGAGCAGTCCTCTCGACACAGGATTGCTTTGCTCCAGTTGTTCGAGTAGATTTTGAACCTCTTGCGGATCCTGCCCCTGGTTGTTGTAAAGCAGCATGTCGCGCCGGAAATGAGGATATCCCCCCAGTATTTCATCTGAGCCCTCCCCTGTTAGCACGACTTTGTAACCGGCATTTCGTACCGCACGACTCAGGACAAACTTGGCAACACCATGCGCATTGATGCACAACGTTTCCGCATTCCAAGTTGCGTCTTCAAAATGATCGGCCAGATCTTTTTGCGAAATAGGGATCGGATAGAATTCCGCATTTGCGTGAGCCGCCATTTCGCGGGCAATGGATTCCTCATCGTATTGTGGATGATCAAACGTGAGAGTAAATGCACGGATCGGATCCGCGTGATGGAGAGCTGCCATTCCCAGCACAGAGCAAGAGTCGAGCCCTCCGCTCAAATAGCAACCAACGGGAACATCGGCGCGCAGACGAATGCGTATCGCTTCTTCGAATTCACGACGAAACAATTCGGTATATTCATTCTCCGTAACAGCCGGCTTGACATGATCAAGGCTTGGATAATGAAAGTCCCAGTAGGGCTGAACATAGAGATGGCTCTTGGTCGCAAGCAAATAATGAGCGGGAGGTATTTGAAAGATGTCTTTATAGAGGGTTTGCGCGGGTTGATTCCCAAGATCGGCGGCATGAAAAAAAGATTCCTGGCTCCAGGCGGCGGGTACGCCGGCGGCAAAAAGAGCTTTTACTTCAGAGGCGAAGTATATCGTGTCCTTGTAAATCGCATAAAACAAAGGCTTGATACCGAAACGGTCCCGAGCAGCAAAGAGTGTTTGATTGGACTCATCCCAGATTACGAAAGCAAACTCGCCTCTCAAATGCTCAAGACAGTGGGTTCCCAATTCTTCGTACAGGTGGAGCGCGATTTCGCTGTCGGAACGGGTTCGAAGATTGTGACCTCGCTGCTGGAGCTCTCGTTGGATTCGCTCGTAGTCGTAGAATTCACCGTTAACAACGATGTGGAGAGTGTTCGTTTCGTTGGCAATCGGTTGATCTCCCGTTGTGAGGTCGATGATGCTGAGGCGCGCATGTCCAAGTCCCACACGCCGATGCGCGGCGATCCACGTCTTTTGACCGTCCGGGCCACGGTGCTCCAAACGGTGTGTCGCGCGGTCAAGCGAAGACTCGGAAATCTGTCCCGTTCTGGAGAACATCGCAACAATTCCACACATGGCAATTAAGTATACATAGATTGGTCGCGGAGCGAAAAAGCGCTTCGAGCCTAATTCTTTTGATCCAGTTTCTTCGCGGAGTTCGCTCCTTATATTTCTCGTTCATGGCATTGCGGCGACCGCCATTATGGAATCCGCAACAGTCGTTATGAAAGATAGGCGCATCAGGAAATATCCGGGCGTTCCGCCGAAAGACATTTGACATATTTCCATAATTCCATTATATTGGAAATATGCAAATATTGGATTTACTTACGGAGGCGGTGACGGGGCTGGCCGCTCTAGCGCAGAGAACGCGTTTGGAGGCCTTTCTGGTTCTTGTGCGTGAAGGTCGATCAGGCATGCCGCAAGGAGAACTGGCCCGAAGATTGAAGATTCCGGCACAAACGTTGTCATTTCATTTGAAGCAATTGGCTTCCGCCCGGCTGGTCCGGACAGAACGGGAGGGAACCACGATTCACTATTCCGTGGATTTCGACGAGGCCGGCCGTTTGCTCAGTTTTCTGTCCCAAAATTGCTGTGCCGGAGTCGGTCAGAAATCAAAGAAACCCAACTCCCGGGACGCCCAAAGGAGACACTGAGATGAGCTCTTCTGCTCCGCCCGTACCGGAGATGATGCTGGCTGTGGCGATTCCTGAGTTCGGCGCCCCGCCAACCACGGCTCAGATCCCGGTGCCCCATCCTGGTCCGGGACAGGTGCTGGTTCGTATGGCAGCATCTCCTGTGAATCCATCGGATCTGGCGTTCATGAAAGGCGGGTATGGGGCTCAAAGACCTTTTCCCATGATCCCGGGATTCGAAGGGAGCGGAACTGTTGTCAAGGCAGGGGCCGGGCTTCTTCCACATCTCCTCCTAGGAAAACGCGTAGCATGCGCCACAAGCGCTGATGGCGGCATGTGGGCAGAATATGCAGTAACTTGGGCAACCGCATGCATTCCGTTGCGAAAGAATGTTTCGCTGGAACAGGGCGCCATGTCGATCGTAAACCCCATGACTGCCCTTGCTTTCTTTGACATGGCCAGACGCGATCGGCACCAGGCTATTGTCAGTACAGCGGCTGCGGGCGCGCTTGGGAAAATGATATTGCGATTGGGTATCAAGAACGGCATTCCTGTGATTCATATTGTGCAGAGAAAGGAACAGGCAGATGTCCTCCGTTCACTGGGTGCAAAGCATGTACTCCGGAACGAGGATCCTGACTTTATGAGCAGCTTTCAGCGGCTCTCACACGAATGGAATGCCACTCTCATCCTGGACGCCGTTGGAGGAAAGCTCAGTCAGCAACTGATTCTGGCTGCGCCTTTCGGCAGCACTCTTGTCGCATATGGCTTTTTGTCCGGCGAGGAAACGGCGATTGATTTAAGATCGCTGGTTAAGGAAGATAAACGCATCATCGGTTTTTTCCTCCTAAATTGGCTAAAGAAGCGACATCTATTCCAAATGGTGAAGGATATCTGGAGAATCAGAACGTTGCTGAGTTCGGATCTGGCAACGAATGTTCACAAGGAATTTGCTCTGACCGCGGTTCAAGAGGCGCTGAATCTGTACCGAACCAGCACATCTGCCGGTAAGGTGCTCCTCATTCCTTCCCAACGAGAAGGGCTGATGGAATGATCTTGAAAGATACTTTACTCAAGCTTATACAAGCATCGCAAAAGGAGTTGAAGCCATGGATATCCTCATCTGGTCTATGCGGCTATTGCACATCATTTTTGGTTCGTTCTGGGCCGGCGCAACCTTCTTCATGGTTCTGATTATGGAACCACGTTTACGAAAAATGGGACCTCAGTTCCAGGGCCCGGTTATGGGCACATTGATGCAGGTCGTCGTCCCCGCGATGATTACCAGCGGACTAGTTGTGATAGGTTCCGGTTTTGTGCTGACCTTCAAACTGTGGGGCGGACTCTCTGGTCTGACCGGTACCGCAGCGGGATGGATGCTGCTGACGGGAATCGTAACGTCCGTCGGCGCCGCACTTGTGGGAATGGCGATTCTGACGCCGACCGGAATTCGCATCGGAAGGCTCTCAAAGGATCTGTCCGGACGGCAACCGAGCAAAGAGGAAGCAACGCGGTT
>Ga0055439_10000099_pt1 | contig 13899 bp, 17 predicted proteins | sample Browns_TuleB_D2_FD_57732 | JGI IMG/M metagenome (GOLD analysis project Ga0055439, IMG submission 57732) | Wetland microbial communities from San Francisco Bay, California, USA, that impact long-term carbon sequestration - Browns_TuleB_D2 | ecosystem: Environmental > Aquatic > Marine > Wetlands ...
CTAACGAGGGGCTCGCCTGGCACGGCAAAAAGGGAGAGTCAGTTCAAGAGCCGCGGATCTGGTTATGGCCCATCTCGCCGTAACCCATCGCCCCCGCACCTCTTCCTGCGCAATCGATCCGGCCCGTTTCTCAAAGGGCCTGCGCCATTTACACAAGACACCTTGACCGGTACTGGCACGTCTGTTATAGCTAGACGCGCTGACAACCAAGCGCCAGCGGAGGGGAGAGACCCCAGTAGGGCGACTCGCCTTGCGATGGCAGATGAGGAGTGTCCAGTCATGAGTCGAGATGCCGGCCGAATCGGGATCAGACGGGAGGCGACGGCGCCGTCGGCGCTGCCCCACCTCGAGCCCACGGCGCTGCCCAGCCCGACGGCCGGAACGCCCTCTTGCCCCTGGCAGCTAGGCCCCCGGAGAGGGGGGGCGGCCATGTAATGGGCCGTGGCGCTGGTTTGCCCGGCGAGATCGCCGGGTCGCAGCGATAGAGGCGCGTCAGGCCCTGGTACCGTCCTGGCGCGCGCAGGCCGAGGCCGGGGAGGCCGAGGCCGGGAGATTGGGCCCGCCCCGCGGATGCTGACACCGCCGGGGGCGGGCCCACTCCGTTTCCGGCGCCGGCAGACCACACAGGAAAGATTGTTCGGTACTCTGCCGGAGGGAGATCTCGCCATGTTGAGCCAAGAGGACCGCACTCGTTCCTGCGCGACCGAACTGGTCTGCCGAGACTGTGGTCAGCGGCTGCCTTTGGATGACACGACCTCCAAGTGCCTCGGCTGCGGCAACGGGCTCGACATCGACTACGACTACGAGCTGGCCAAGACCCGTCTCAGCGAGGTCCCGCCGGCCGAGCGCGAGATCAACATCTGGCGCTTCGAGGAGCTGATGCCGATCGTCGACGCCCGGGCCCAGGCCCGCGTCGGTCGCTACAGCGGCCGCACGCCGCTGATCCACGCCGACCGGCTCGGCGCAGAGCTCGGCCTCAAGAAGCTCTACCTGAAGGACGACAGCACCTCGCGCCCAAGCCTCTCCTACAAGGACCGCGTCGTCTCGATGGCGGTCGCGCGCCTGCTCGAGCTGGGCAAGGACGAGATCGGCTGCGTCTCGACCGGCAACGTCGGCACCGCGGTCGCCTCGCTGGCGGCGAAGGCCGGCGTCACCGCCTACGTCTTCTACCCGTCGAACCTCGAGCGCGGCAAGGCGCGCGCCTGCCGGGCGCTCGGCGCGGCCGTGATCCAGCTCGACGGCAACTACGACGAAGCCAACCGTGCCTGCCGCGAGCTGGCGCTGACCATCGGCATGCAGTTCGCCAACATCACGCTGCGACCGTTCTACGCGGAGGGGGCGAAGACGCTCGCCTACGAGGTCGTCGAGCAGCTCGAGTGGGCCGCGCCTGACCACATCGTGATCCCGGCCGCGGGCGGGACGCTCTCCTCGCGCGTTCACAAGGGCCTGAACGAGCTCGAGACCGTCGGCCTCGCCGAGACCTCGAACGTGAAGATCAGCGTCGCGCAGCCTGACGGCTGCGGCCCGATCTCGACGGCAATCCTCGACGGCAGCGGCGAGATCGAGCCGCAGACCCCGCACACCGCGGCGCACTCGCTCGCGATCGGCGCGCCCGGCGACGGCCCACTCGTCGTCGACGCAGTGATGTCGCGCGGCGGCACGGCGGCCACCGCCACCGACTCCGAGATCTTCGACGCGATCGACCTGCTCGGCGCCACCGAGGGCATCCTCACCGAGCCCGCCGGCGGCACCACGATCGCCTGCACGATGAAGCTCGCCAACGAAGGCAAGCTCGGCCCAGACGACACCGTCGTCTCCGTGATCAGCGGCAACGGCTACAAGACCCTCGACGAGCACCCCGACAAGCCCTGGGCCGAAATGATCTCAGCCGACGTCGACTCGATGTCCGAAACGCTCGAAGAGATCCGCCAGCACGGCGTCGGCGCGACAGCTGGCTGAATCCAACGCGAAGCCTTTTGTCTGAGGCCTGACGTAGCCTTGTCTGGGTGGGCCCACGTCCATACCAACTCGACTTCTACGAGGAGCAGGACGGCGATAAGCCGTGCCTACGCTGGATCAAGGAGCTGACGCCGGCAAAGCGGCACGCGATCGGCGTGGCGATGGAGCAGGTGCTCCAGGGACAGGGAGTCTCGGTCTGCGAGGAGAAGGCGTGGGGGAAGCAACTTGGCGCCGGGATCTTCGAGTTCCGGTTGATGCGAAAACGCAGCTACGAGGTTAAGCAGAAGAGCCGCAAGGTCAAGAGGGCCGAGCAAATCAGCCTGCGGGTCTTCTGTCACGCCTACGGGGACAATCGAATCCTGCTGCTCCACGGCTACGACAAGGGCGAAGATCCGAAGGGACGGCGTCAGCAGCGTGAGATCGAGATCGCGAGACAGCGACTGCGGACGTGGCGATCACGTCACCGCATGGAGAAACGGAAGACTTGACGATTTATGGGATATAGCTCATAATCACCTCTGACTCTCAGGAGGACCAGATGAGCGACGATTTCCGCAAACTGATCGAGGACATCGAGTCCGAGGCGAAGGCCAAAGGCCCGGCCGCCGAAGCTGAGCTACGCGAGCTTCGTCGTGAGTTCTCGATCGCCAGTCAGCTGATGGCCCTACGACGCGAGCGGAAGCTGACTCAGAAACAGCTCGCCGAGGTGTCGGGGATTCCGCAAAGCGAGATCAGCCGCATTGAGACCGGCGACGCCAATCCCACCTACGCCACGCTTTCGGCGCTTGCCGAGTCGTTCGGCGCAAGGATCGGCTTCATTCGCCCCGACGCGGCGACGTGATCGACCCTGGACCGATGGCAATTCGTCTTGTGACCGCCGTTTCCGACCACATCAAGGAGTCCCTCGCGGACCCAGAGTTCCGGGTCGAGTACGAGCGCCTTGCGCCGTATGAGGAGCTTGCCCGGATCGTCATCATGCGCCGTGCTGCCCTCGGCCTGACCCAGGCCGAGCTTGCCGCCCGCATGGGAACCACCGCCTCGACGATCTCCCGCATCGAGAGCGGCCAGCACGCCACCAGCCTTCAGACCGTCAAGAAGCTCGCCGAAGCCTTTGGCGCCCCTGCCGTCCTCGGCTTCGAGTCCGGCTCCCCGAAGCATCCCGAGCAAGAGCTGGTCGTACTCTAGCTTGCCATGGCTATTCGCATCGCTCTATTCGTAGTCCCCGCCGTAGCGGTTGCCGGGCTGGTGATCTTTCTGAACCTCACCAATGCAAGTGCGGGCATCGCTGTGGCTGCACTTGGCGTTCTCGCTGCCGCGGCAGGCGCGACGCTCGGCTACTTCGCCGACCGCCTCCCTGAACTTCCAGGGGTGCGTCGGTCACATCGGCCCGCCGGGCTTCATCGCGGCGACTGAGACGTGACTTGAGCGAGCTGGCATTCAGACGCTTCAAGGCCGCCCTTGAGGGCGACGGCCGCTACCCACAGGGCGCGATCTTCATCGATGCTGAGGCTCCGTTCGCGGGTTCGGGCGTGGTGCGCAACGCGCGGGAGGGTCTGCCCGTCGTTCTCGTCTACCCCGACGGGGTCGAGAAGATCATCGAAGCCGCTTCGCCGATTGAAAATTCAACCGGCCTTGCCGCCACCGCCCGACGCCTTGCGGGGCGATTGAAAACTCCCCGCTTGCTCGGGTAGCGTCAGGAAAAAGCCGACGCGATGCGCTGGCGTGGTCTTCCGTCTTCAGCCCGTAGATTGATCGGACCGTCGGCGATGGCTTCCTCCATTCTCCACTCGCGCCTGTAGTAGCCGCCGTTGAGTCGCCGCTCGACTGCCGCCTCAAGCCAACCCCGGTCAAGGACCCCGGCCAGCTTGCAACTCTCGCTGCCTGAGAGTTCAGCGTCGACCATCGCAACGCGAGTCCCATCCGTCACAAAGAATCTCCATCGCCGACCATCAAGGCCATTCTCGCCGATCTCACGGTCGAGCATGGCGGCGAGTTCGCCGGGCGCTGGGGTGAGGCCGGTCCTGGCCGTTCTTGCAAGGGAGAGGCTGGGACCGGCCCTCGCACTCCGTCCCGCTGGCCCCGTCGCGTGCCTGGGGGCGAGCGCTCGGCGCGCTGACACTTACGCTGACACCCCCACAAAAAACGCCGCCCGGAGGCGGCGCTTTTGGCGCTACAGGCTATGCCGGAGGAGGGACTCGAACCCCCGACACGCGGATTATGATCGAGTTGATTCGAGGTGGGCTTGGCTTGTTTAAGCCGAATCTCGTCCAGATAGACCCCCTGAGGCCGATTGTTTTTGCCTATTCGGGGACACAAACGGGGACACATTTTCGGTCCGTCTGACGTTCTACCTTGGACCAATGGCATCGTCTTCGATTCACTTCCGCGAAGCACCCGTTAGCGGGCACGTCTTTCGCAAAGCTCGGAAGTCTGGCGACCGCTGGATGGCGAAGTGGCGCGACGCCGAGGGACAGCACCAGATTGTCCTCGGGCGAGTCTGGACGAGTCGGGGCAAGCCCGCCGAGGGCTACCTGACGAAGCGGGGTGCCCAGCGGGAGCTGGACGCGATCCTCGCTGACGCCAGGCAGGGCCAGATCACGAGCCGTCCACGACGGACCAGCACCGCGACCTTCGGGGAGGCCGCGCGAGAGTGGCTGCGCTACGTCGAGCACGACCGTAAGCGACGACCGTCCACGGTCAGCGACTACCGCTGGATTGTCGAGAAGCGGCTGCGACCAGAGTTCGGCGATCTTCCGCTCGAAGCGGTCACCACCGACCGGATCGACGCATGGCGCGTCGAGCTGGTCTCGACCGACAGCGCCAATGATGGGGCGGCGTTGTCACCGCGCACGATCAACAAGTACCTCGGCGTCATGCACAGCATCCTCAAACGCGCCCAGCGCGTCTATGGCCTGTCGGCGAACGCCGCAGCCTGGGCCGAGCGCCAGCCGGTGAGTCGCTCCGGTGACTTCGATGTCCTTGCGCCGGTCGAGGTCGAGGTGCTCGCGTGCCTCGCACGCGAGGGGCAGCACCGCAAGGCGTCCAAGCATCCAACCGGGTTGGAATGGCGGGCCAGGCTGCGCCAGCAGGACGAGCAAGACGCGGCGATCTTTGTCACGGCCGCGTACGCCGGTTTGCGCCTCGGCGAGCTGCGGAGCCTTCGCTGGCGCGACCTCGATTTCGAGAAGCGCCTGATCCACGTCCGCCACTCCTACGTCATGGGTGCCGAGGATCGGCCGAAGTCCGGGCGTGTGCGGAGCGTGCCGATGATCGACCAGGTTGTCGCCCGGCTTGACGAGTTGAGTCGTCGCAGCGGCTGGACCAGCGAGGACGACCTCGTTTTCGTCAGCCCGACCGGAGGACACATCGAGGACAGCGCCCTGCGTCGCCGGTTCTACGCGGCCCTCAAGGTCGCGGGTCTCAAGCGCATCCGCTTTCACGATCTTCGGCACAGCTTCGGCACTCTCGCCGTCCAGGTCTTCCCGCTGACGGATGTCAAGGCGTACATGGGACACGCCGACATCGCGACGACGATGATCTACGTTCATCACGTCCCCAGGGTCGATGCTGCGGAGAAGCTGTCGAGCGCCCTGCGCGCATCCTCTCTTTCGACCATTCCGACCGAGCAAACGGCGGCATAACGCATGGCTGCGTTTGACGAGGGGCGAGAGCTACCGTGGCCACGCGCTGGCGATCACGTTTTCGCCTCCGGCGACGATTGGCAGATGAATGCGTGCGTCAACTGGGGAGGCGGATGGAGTCTCTACTCCATTGGTTACCAGAGGGCCGGAGACTGTCTCGTTGAGCAGGTGGCGAAGGATCGGGGTGACGCAGATGTCCTGGTTTACCCGATTGTTTTTTGCTACCGGCAGTACTTGGAGCTGATGCTCAAGCACGTGCTGATCGCGGCCCGGCGCTCTTACGGGATCGAGAAGCCGTTTAAGAATCTGCATCCGCTCCTGCTGCCTTGGGCTCCTCTACGGGAGCTGCTCGAACGTCGATGGCCTGACAAGCCGGACGAGCTTGATGCCGTAGAAAACAACCTTCGGCAGTTTGACGAGGTGGACGAGGGGTCGCTCGCCTTCCGGTACGCGACGACGAAGGACGGGGAGTCGTCACTCCCCGCAAAAATGCAGCACATCAATCTTCGCAATCTCGCTGAGGTTGTCGAGCGCATTGGAACCTTCCTTGAGTCCTGCTACTCCGCGCTGAGCATCGAGCGGGAAGCCGCTGAATAGCGAGGCGGCAAAGCCCGTGTCGGGTTAGAAAGGTCAGCGACGTCGTGCCCGGTAGCCGTGCCGATTCGCGTCCAGCCAGAGGGCGAGGTCGTCGCGCGTGAAGCGCAAGGCACGGCCGACGCGGATGTGAGGTAGCCCGCGTGAGCGGACCAGCTCGTAGAGCGTGCTGCGCGGGACGTGGAGGAGCTTGGCGGCCTCCTGCGCGTCGAGCAGCGGTTCGGAGAGTAGATCGCGTTCTGCCATCCCTACCCCTGTCCGATCCGTGCGTGCATTACCTCGGATATGTCCGCATTTGCGGTCAAACGCCCCTGGCGATTCCCCGCTCCCCGCCGTGTCTCGTCCACCTGCCTCACGCATTCCCTGTCCAGCGCGGGAGGCGAGTGCATCGCGCCTGCAGCCAAGCCAGCCAGTCAAAGCAAGCCCAAATCAGCCAGCCAGAAACGAAAGAGAAAAGGCAGGCAAGAGCCAGAAGACAAAGGCATCCAGAACAGCGAGAAAAGGCAGCCCCGAGAGCCATCGCCCTCCACCTCAGCAGCCAACAGCAACCTCCCTCACGCACTATCAATTTGGAAATTGACCGGGGCACCAGCGCCTCCCGCCGGACAACCGAGGGTGGATGCTCTCAATTGGCAAGCTCGGCAAGGGGCAGGAGCGCTACTACCTGGAGAAGGTCGCCGAAGGCGCTGAGGACTACTACTCCGGCGAGGGAGAGGCCGAAGGTCAGTGGCGCGGCGACGCGGCTGCCGAGCTTGGGCTCACCGGCAACGTGGAGCCCGACCAGCTGACGGCGATGCTGACCGGCCACAACCCCGCCACGGGGGAGCCGCTGGGTCTGCGCGCTGTCGGCGGCAAGGGGCCGGTCCCCGGCTTCGACCTCACCTTCTCGATTCCCAAGTCGGCATCCTTGCTTTGGGCCCTGGGCGATGCGGAGACAAGGGCCGCCGTCACGACCGCGCTTGACCGCTCTCTCGATGCCGCGCTCGGCTACCTGCAGCGAGAGGCGTGCTGGACGCGGCGCGGGGCCGACGCGGAGTTCGTGCCGGGCAACGGCTTCCTGGCCGCCGAGTACCGCCATCGCTCCTCTCGCAACGGCGATCCCCAGGTTCACGCCCACGTCCTTATCGCCAACGCCACCCAAGGGCCGGACGGCCGCTGGACTCGCCTCCACCACCCCTCGATCTACGAATACGCCAAGACGGCGGGCTACCTCTTCGAGGCCCAGTTCCGCTACGAGCTGACCCAGGGCATAGGCGTGCGCTGGCAGGAGGTGCGCAAGGGCATCGCCGAGATCGAGGGATTCAAGGATGAGTGGCTGAAGGCGTTCTCGACGCGTCGCGCCGAAATCCTCGAAGCCGCCGGTCCGGGAGCCTCGGCCAAGGCCCGCCAGGTCGCGACCCTGACCACCCGCCACGCCAAGCAGCGCGAGATCGAGCCGGAGAGCCTGCGCGAGCGATGGCGCTCAAGGGCGGCCGAGATCGGCCTTGACCGCGAGGGCATCGCCGCCACCCAGGGCAAGGGAGTCGAGCCGAAGGTCGAGTTGACCCTCGATGCGCTGGACCGCCAGGTCACCGCCCACGCCTCCCACTTCGACCGCCGCGAGGCGATCCAGGCCGTCGCCGACCTGCTGCCTTCCGGTGCTCCCGCCCGCGAGGTCGAGGCGACCGCCGACGCCTTCCTCGCCTCGGGGGCGGTGATCCGCATCTCCGATGCAGCAAAAGGCGAGCGCTTCACCACCCAGCGCGTCTGGGAGCTGGAGCGCGGAGCGCTGCAGAGCGCGCAGATGATGGCGACCGAGCCCCGAGGGCTGGCCGGGGAGGTGATCGCGGCCAGGGCGATCAAGGAGCGCCCTTCCCTCAAGTCCGACCAGCGCCGCATGGTCGAGCGCCTGCTCGCCGGGCACGAGGGCATCGTCGTCGTGATCGGCGAGGCGGGGACGGGCAAGACCTTTGCCACCGTCGCCGCAGCCGAAGGCTGGGCGCAGGCCGGGTTCAGCCTTCAGGCGGCAGCGCCGACCTGGAAGGCGGCCAACGTGCTGCGCGACCACGGGCTTGAGGCGAACACGGTGGCCGGGCTGCTGAAACGTCTCGACCGCCGCTACGAGAAGCTGGACGAGCGCACGGTGCTCCTCATAGACGAGGCGGGGATGGTTAGCTCGCAGGACATGGCGATGTTGATCTCCCACGCCGATCAGGCGGGAGCGAAGCTCGTCCTGATCGGCGACCCCGCCCAGCTCGACGCGATCGAGGCGGGAGGCTTGTTCAGCGCGATCGCGGAGAGAACCGATCCGGTCGTCCTCGACGAAGTGATCCGCCACAACTTCGATCTCGACCGCGATGCCGTCAAGCGCATCCGCGAAGGCGAGGGAGCCCAGGCCCTCTCCCTCTATCGCTCCGAGGAGAGAGTGACGGTCGCCCCCGACGCCAAGGCCAGAAGGGAGGCTATGGTCTCCGACTGGCTCGACTCCTATAGCAACGGCGACGACGCGCTGATGGTGGCCAAGACCAAGGCCGAGGTGCAGAGGCTGAACGCGGCGGCGAGAAAGCTGCTTCGCGAGGAAGGGATGCTGGGAGAGCAGGAGATCGTGGTCGGCGATTCGCCCTTCGCCGCCGGCGATCAGGTCATCACCCGCGTCAACGACCACGCCAACCACATCTACAACCGCGAGCGCTGGCAGGTGGTCGAGGTCGACCCCGACGAGGGAACGGTCGTTCTGCACGGGGTTGACCGCCCCCGCACCGTCGAGGTCGGACCCGCGTACCTCGCGCAGACCACCTTGGGCGGAGAGGTTCCCGCCCTCCAGCACGCCTACGCGGTCACCACCTACTGCGCCCAGGGGGCCACAGTGGATCGCGCCTTCGTCATGGCCGATCCCTCGATGGACCGCCAGGAGCTCTACGTCGCCACCTCCAGAAGCCGCGAGGAGACCTACCTCTACGCCACTGCCGAGGTGGACGTCGGGCGCGAGGAGTTCGCCCCCGCCTCCTACGGGGATCGGGGAGCGCTCGCCCAACTCGCCCAGGCAGCCGAGCGCGACAGAGCCCAGAGCGCCGCCCACGATGTCGCCCGCTTCGAGTCCCTGCCCAGCGCCGAGCTGGCGCGAAGGCGCGAGGAGCTATTTGCCCAAGCGACGACGGAGTCCTCCCGCGAACGGATGCGCGAGCAGATCGGGCGCGCCGTCGCCCAAAGCGAAGCCGCGCTCGCCGAGGCCCGCGAGCGGGTCAACCGCGCCCTTGAGGCGGGCGATCCCCGCGCCCTCTCTTTTGCCAGGGGAAGCGAGCGAAACGCAAGCGAGCGCCTTGCCTACCGTCGCGGAGAGCTGGCCAAGATCCCCGAGCCGACCACGGTCGCACGCGAGGAGCTTCAGGCGCTTGAGCGCGTTCTCGGCCAGCGCCTTGACCGGGTGCTCACTGCCGCCCGTATCTCACCGCCCCCCTACATCGCCAAGGAGCTGGGAGCAAGGCCCGCCGATCCGGCCAAGGCGGCGGCCTGGGACAGCGGTGCGCGGGGAATCGAGGGCTACCGCCACAAGTACGGCGTCACCGACAGGAAAAGCGCCCTCGGCAAGGACGTCAAAGAGATCGGGCAGCGAGCCGCCCGTCGAACGGCGGAGAGAAGGGTGCAGGAGGCCCAGCGCAGGCTTGGCAGGGAGCGCCAGCACGGTCGGGAGCGAGGCTTTCTGCGCGAGCGCACTCGCAGCCTCGGGCGTTGAGCGCCCCCGACCCGCTCGATTGTGGCACCGCTTCGGCGGCCGTCAACCCCCTGCGGGGGTCGGGCACTGCGTGCCCTTGACTGCCGCCTGCGCGGCGCGGGTTGGCGGGTAGGTCGGGGGAGGGGAGTTGGTTGAAGACCGCTTGGAGCTCGCGACGACCGTCATCGTTCTTAAATAGGGTTCGGCTGTGAGTTCGCCGCCTCCCGGTCCCGGCTGGTACCCCGACCCGCGCAAGCCCACCCGAGATCGGTATTGGGATGGCTCGGAGTGGACCGATCAGACTCGGAAGGGCAAGAACAGCGGTATACGCGCGGTATATGGTCGTCTTCCACGTTGGGCGCAGTTCGCGATCCCGATAGTGATTCTTCTCATCGTGGTCGGCGCCGCAGCTGGTGGAGGGGAATCTGATGATTCTTCCAACGCTTCCGACAAGGACACTGCGGCGACATCCCATGCCGCTGCCAAGACCACCACGGCTGAAGCGACCGAGCCGGACGACGGCAATGATCCTTCCGAGAACGCTTCGGATTCCAATACGCCGAGCGTTGGTCCTCATGGGTCCGTTGAAGTGGATACGTTGCGGTGGCGTCTGCGAAACGCCGAGGCGACGAACACAATTGGCAACCAGCAGTACGGGCTCGGCGCCAAAGCCAACGGCATTTATGTCGTCGTGGAACTCAGCGTCAAGAACAACAAGTCGGAGTCCGTGACCCTGACCTCCGAAAACGTCAGTCTCGTTGCTGGAGACAAGACCTATTCGACCGATTCCAGCGCCGAAACAGCCTTGATCGGCGATGGCGCGAAGACATTCTTCTTTGAGGATCTTGGCCCCGGCGTGACGCTCACGGGACAAACCGCGTTCGATGTAGCTCCTGCGATCCTGAAGCAGCATCCGCAGTTGCGATTCAACGAGCTTGGGTTCGGCTCCACGCATGGCTACATCGCTCTGCCCCCGCTGTCCGGTTGAAAGACGGCGACCCTCAACGCGGCGCAGGAATCAGTAGAACGGCGATCTGTCTATCCGCGCTGAAAGACTCGGGCCGTGCCCCGACGCCCGCGCAATTGGAATGGTCCGGCCGGTGTTGACCCGAGGACCGGGCAGCAGCTTCGTGTTTGCGATCTTGTCCAAATTGGCGAGGAAATCCTCGGCGTGCGTCACAATCCAGAGCGAGCCAAGCGCTGGCAGGCTTGGTGGAAAGAACTGAGCAATGAGCAGAGAAGCCAATACACAAGAGCCCGAGGGCGCAGACCCCGAAGCCGTGGCTAGCGCTGAGCGACTCGTCGGTGAGGCAGACGAGCTGCTTGCTGGCGCCTTCAAGCCGGGGGAGTGGCCCGAAACGGAGGTGGCGGAGCGCTTCCTCTCGGATGGCAAGCTCGACCGAGTGCTGGCGCTATACGGGCAGGCAATGCGACTCGATCCCATCGAGCCCGCATACCCCTGGAATCTGGGTTCGGCGCTGAACCGCCTTGGTCTCAACGACCTCGCGCTGGGCTTCATCGCTCGCGCCATCCACCTTGCCAAGCAGAGTGGGGACTCCGAGTGGTCCGGCCCCGGCGCTCAACTCGCGCTGGCGGAGGTTGCAATCGACGCGGGCGAGTACGACCTCGCGCTGACGGCCCTTGCTCACGCCCGGGCAGATGACCAGCGAAACGGACACGCTGCCGATATTGAGGGCCTTCTCAAAGAGGTCCGCGACGAACGGGACGACCCTCGACCCCAAACCTCGCTTGCATCGCTGCTTGAGCAACTTCCGGCTTAACCAGCCCCGATACCGCTCAGCGGTCCGTTTGTTTAGAGCAAAGCCTCGATCTCGTCGTTGAAAATCACTCGGAAGAGATCGCGCTCTTCCAAGGTCCAATCCCCGTGGCCGAACTCCTTGCGTATTGCCAATAGCAACTTTCCGTACGCGCTCATCGCGTCGGGCGCTGGCGGAGGGCCGTCCGCGCTGCCTCGTCGCATCGCAACCCATGCCTTTACCACTCGGGCGCTACCCCACAGCATCAGCTTGTCGCCAAACTCCCCCATGATTTTCTCGGTTTCGGCTTGTGCCTTCTGCTTGGTGCGGTTGTCGCCAGCAATAAGGTTTCGCAGCAAGGTCAGAAATGCTTCGTATTGCGGGGCGATTCTGCTCCAACGATCCTGCTGTGCTGCGAGCTGCCAGCGACGGTACTCCCCGATCACCAAGACTAGGAGTGCGGTGGCCGCAGTAACAAGGGTGGCGTCTCCTCTGGCGATCCCCCAGGCATAGACCGCCCCTACGCCAATACCAGCCAAGACCGCCAAAGCAAGCCTGAACCTGCGAAGAATGCGTCGTCTACGCATCGCATTCGGCATGAACCGAGCGTAGCCGGGTGGTTGGACGAGAAACCGCTTTGCGTGGTCTAAGGTGTGCCTTGTACCTGGGCAGGTTTCAGGTCACTCAGACTGCCGGTTGTCTGCTCGACCTGTGGCATATCGTCGACGTCGAGCACGTAGGCAACCTGATCTGGGTTCACAAGCACGATCCCATCGTCCGCCTGAATCTCAATCCAGCCGGGCGGCAAAATTGAGCCTCGGCTCGACTGAATCTACCGCTCGCGTTTCGGACGAGTCAAGGTCAATGCCAATCCCTCGGCATTGGCGGTGGAAACACGAACTCGGTGACCACCACCGAAGATCATTTCTGCTGCCATATCTCGAAGGGTAGCGATCAAGCTCCCTTCTATGACTCCAGTTGCTCGGATGCCTTCGCCAGCGTCGAGACCGAGACGCCGAGCGCTGCCGCAATCCCCTTGACGGTTCCCCAGGTCGGATTGGCCTCGCCTCGCTCGATGACGCCGAGCGTCCCCCACGTGACGCCAGCCTTGGGCGCGAGGGTCTTCAGCGTCTCGCCGCGTCTCTGCCGTAGTTCGCGGATCGCAGCGCCAAGAGCGGGCTGCGGCTGGTCCCGGTGCGCCATTTTGCGTTTACGGTTTGCCATAAATCTTTGCTACGCTTGCGCCCTAAACATAAGTGGGGCCGCGTGCTGGAACACCGGCCCCGTGGCGACGGGTCAAGTGGAACTCGCCCCGTCGCAGCGGGAACGGTAGCGAGCTACCGGCCTCAAGAAGCGGCCCCCGGCGGCGGGCTAACGCCAACCGAGGGCCTGACCACAAGGAGACGAGCCTCCTCATGGCTGATTCAAACCCTACGCGGCGCGGCGCTGCCGTAGCCCTCCGATTCCCCGCAGGTCACGTCCACTTCCTGCGCAGGACGTTCGAGGACGCCCTCGATGGCGTCAAGGACGAGCTGGAAAGCGCGGAGCAACCGAATGACCCGGACGGCCTGCGTCGCGAGGAGGCCGTCTACGGGCGGCTCCTCGCGGCCCTGGACGAGTTGGTGATCGTCCCCGACGACGAGGTGCGAGCCCTGCTGGACAGGCTCGCGCAGATCATCGACAGAAGCAATGAGTACGAGCGGGTCGTCACCGAGCACGAGGCGCTGACGAACCTGATCGACCAGTTGGGCGGCGCAGGCGAGGCGGGGAGATGAGCGCGCGCGTCTCCAATCCAGTCGCCGAGCGCTTCTCAGAGAACCTCGTGCGCGCACGAGCCTCCACCGATCTCAGCCAGGAGGAGCTTGCCTTCCGCGCCTCCCTGCACCGCACCGAGGCCGGGCTCTTGGAGCGAGCAGAGCGCACGCCCCGGATCGACACGCTCGTGAAGCTGGCCGGCGCTCTCGGGGTCGAGCCGGCCGTGCTCCTCGACGGCATCGTCTGGCACCCCGGCGACTATCAGCCCGGCGGGTTCGCGGGGCAAGAGCAAGAGGGGGAGGGATGAAGGTCGCCGACCTGTTCGGCCAATTTGTGGAGCGCTGAGCACCAGTGGTCGCCCTGCATCTTTGGGACACATTTGGGACACAAGGAGCATTTTGCAGACCTGAAAGTGTCCTTATTTCAAGCTACAAAGCCATGCCGGAGGAGGGACTCGAACCCCCGACACGCGGATTATGATTCCGCTGCTCTAACCAGCTGA
>Ga0055439_10000102_pt1 | contig 13753 bp, 19 predicted proteins | sample Browns_TuleB_D2_FD_57732 | JGI IMG/M metagenome (GOLD analysis project Ga0055439, IMG submission 57732) | Wetland microbial communities from San Francisco Bay, California, USA, that impact long-term carbon sequestration - Browns_TuleB_D2 | ecosystem: Environmental > Aquatic > Marine > Wetlands ...
GCCAGACCCGCGCGGGCGCCTCGCGCTCGACGCTACCGGCCTGATCGTCCAGGGCGAGCTCGCAGCCGCAGGCGACCGCTACACCAGCCATTTCGCCACCTGCCCGCACGCCGCCCAGCACCGGAGGCCATGATGGGCGCCACACTGGACCCCGCGCTGCGGCATGGCGTCGGCGCCTCGGAGGTCGCCGCGCTGTTCGGCCTGCACCCCTATCTGACGCCGCTCGGACTCTACACCCGCATCCTTGGGATCGGCGCCGGCCACGAGACCATCGCGCAGCGCCGCGGAACGCGGATCGAGGGCTACCTGGCCGGCGAGTACGCCGAGCGCGAGGGGCTGTTCCCGACAGCCAGTCCCCATGCGGCCAGGGATGGCGGGCCGTGGCTGCTCGATGGAGAGACCCAGCGCCACCCCGAGCACCGACTCCTGATCGCCTCGCCCGACCGCGTGGTCGTCCGCGACGGCCAGCCAGTGCGGCTCGTGGAGATCAAGACCGCCCGCTCGCGCGCCGGCTGGGCCGACCCCGACGAGACCCCCGACGGCGTGCCGGATCACTACGCGCTGCAGGTGCAGCACCAGCTTCTCGTGGGCGTTGATGTCGGCGGCCGGCACTTCTGGCCGCAGGAGGCGCACCTGGTCGCCTCTGTGGGCCACCTGGACGACTTCCGGGTCTACACCATCCAGGCCAGTCCCGCGGTCCACCGGGCCATCCTCGAGCGCGTCGAGCGCTTCTGGGCCGAGCACGTCGAGCCCCGCGTGCCGCCGGCATGGGACGGGTCGGACGCCGGCTCAGCACTGCTGCGGGCGATGTACCCGGAGGACCGGCTCCCCCTCGAGCCCGCTCCGCCGGAGGCTGAGCCGATCATGGCCGAGCTGCGACGCGCGCGCGCCGACGTGGAGGCCGCACAGGCCCGCGAAGCGACGGCCAAGCAGATCGTCGAGGCGATCATCGGAGACCGCCAGGGGCTCGCCGGCCGCGGCTGGCGCGTGACCTGGAAGCGGGCCAAGGACAGCCGCAGCGTGGACTGGGAGGCCGTCGCCAAGGCCGCCTGTGCCACGCCAGCGCTCATCGAACAGCACACCAGCGTCCGGCCTGGGACCCGTCGGTTCCTGCCGCGCTGGGACGAGGAGGCAACATGAGTCTACCTACGGCGCCGGCGGCGAGTCCGTCGGCAGGGAGCGGCCCCGTCATGGCCGTCGTTCCGCGCACCCGCAGCAACAGCGTCATCCTGCGGCTGGCCGAGCGCTACCAGGTCGAGCCCGCCGACTTCCTGCGTATGGTCAAGGCGACGATCATGCCGGGGAGCAAGGTCAGCGACGAGCACCTGATGGCTTTCCTGCTCGTGGCCGACCAGTACGGCCTGAACCCGCTGACGAAGCAGGTCTACGCCTTCCCCGGCAAGGATGGCGGCGTGGTGCCCATCGTGTCGATCGACGGTTGGCTCTCCATCGCCAACGCTCACCCGCAGTTCGATGGGCTCGCGCACGAGGACATCCTGCACGACGGCGAGCTCGTAGCAATCCGCTGCCAAGTGTGGCGCAAGGACCGGGGCCACCCCGTCGAGGCGACCGAGTACCTGTCCGAGTGCCGGCGGAACACCGAGCCCTGGAAGCAGTGGCCGGCCCGCATGCTGCGCCACAAGGCGACCATCCAAGCCCTGCGCATGGCCTTCGGGCTGTCCGGTATCTACGACCCGGACGAGGGCGAGCGCATCATCGAAGCGAGCGCCGTGACGCGCGAGGCCCCGAGGGGCAGCACGGCGCGTCTCGAGGCCGCGCTGGCGGTGCCGCAACCCGAACCCGACCCTCCGGCGCCCGAGCCCGAGCCCGAGCCCGACGCGCCCTCGGAGGACCGCGCATGAAGTACAAAGACTGGAAGGCGCAGGCGAGCCGGTACTGGGACACCGGACTGCATTGGCAGGCATTCGTCGAGCGACACCTGCCCCTGGATGGCTGGGACGTGTCCTGGATCGGCGGCGGCGCGATGCTCTACCTGCTCAACGACACGACGCTGGCCGAGTTCTGCGCGGCCGTGGCAGCCGTGAGCGCGGCGCTGGGCCGCCCGCCGGACAGGGCCGATAGCGACGCCGACTGGGGCGACAAGCCGCGCATGAGCGCGATTTGGGAGAAGGTCGAGCCGCCGCACCGCGTGCGCGCCGGCCAGATGTCCGGCGTGCCCGGCGCGGTCACTGTGATGGCGCGCCCCAAGGATTGCAGGCTGATCGAGGTCGTAGACCACGAGCAGGTCGTCCCGGCCTCGCCGGTCGGGCAGCGCATCCAGATCAAGAAGAAGGTGCTGCACCCCGAGTGCGCGCACGTCTTGGCGGAGCTGACGGCATGAGCGCCTCCGCTCTCATCGGCTGGCCGCGCGCCGGCACGCGCTGGGCGCTCGTGGCCGAGGCCGAGTGGCCCGCGACGCTGCCGTGCCCGTACTGTGACGGGGAGGGTGGCGGCTCAGTCTACCGACCGACGCACCGCGAAGTGCTGGACCGGACCGACCGTGACCGTTGGATCGAATGCGTCGAGTGCCGGGCGTCCGGCAGGCGCGACCTGTTCAGTCTCAGCGACGACCACCTGCTTGAGCAGGGCTACCGCTGGGACTGCGATGGCAACCTGTGGAGGATCAGTACATGAGCCGTATGACGATCACCGAGGCGCTGGCGGAGCTCAAGACGCTCCGCAAGCGCATCGAGAAGAAGCGCGACAGCCTGCCGCCGTACCTCGCGCGGCAGGACCGCGTGAAGGACCCGCTCGAGCAGGAGGGCGGCTCCGTGGCCTTCGTGGCGCGCGAGCGTCAGGCCATCGGGGACCTGTGCGAGAGGATCGTGCGCATCCGCACCGCGATCCAGGCGAGCAACTTGGTCGAGCGGGCCACGGTTGTCGGCGTCGAGCGCAGCGTGGCCGAATGGCTCGCGTGGCGCCGCGATGTCGAGGGCCTGCTGCGGTCCGTGATGGACGGGCTGACCACGGCGCTCTCGAACCTGCGCAGCGAGGCGCGCCAGAAGAACCTGGCGATCAAGCAGGATGGCGAGGCCAACGCCCCGAGCGACATCGTGGTCGCCTTCAAGGAGACGGAGCTCATCAAGGAGCGCGAGCAGCACGAGGCGACGCTCGGCACGCTCGACGGCCTGCTCTCCCTCAAGAACGCGACGACCTTCATCGAGTTTCCCGACTGACAACGATCGGCCTTCCGTAGCGAAGCGAGAGAACGACCAACAACCGCCGGAGTGATCCGGCTCTCGGTCTTGAAAACCGAACCCCCGCTGTGGGATCAGCCCAGCCAATGAACGTGAAACGCTCAGAGCCGACAAGCTCAGGCCGTCAACGCGCATCGGTCAACGGGGAAAGTTCATCGAAAGCCGCGAGGCTACTGGCGAGTCGGGAGACCGACTCGAGGCGCACGTTGGACGGCGCCATCTCGGGTACGCGGCTGCTGCGCGGAGGCCACCTTTTCACACCCCCAGGAGGATCACGTCATGTACTCACGACCCCAGCCACCAGACAGCTACGCGATGGACGACTGGCAGAGCCGCCTGCACGAGCCGGGCGCCACGCTGCCGTCGCCCGTGAAGCAGAAGCCGCGCGAGAGCTTCGCGCGGATCATGCTGCTATCCTACGCGCTGTTCGCGCTCATCTTCGGCTTGCTCGTCACCGGGCACGCCAGCGGGTTGTGGTAGCCCGCGACAACACGCGCTCCCGCCAGCCAGCCCGCGTGCTCCTGCTCGAGCACCTGGTCTCTCGTTGCGCCAGACTCCACGGGCGGCTGGTGGGAGCCTTTGATCGGAGGATGACCTGATGGGCACGGCCATTCGCCAGCTCACCGACAGCGCCATGTGCGGCATCTTCGGCCACCGCTGGTTCTACGTGGCCGAGTACGACGACGGGCTGGTGCTGCGGGGTTACTTCCCGATGCTCGGTGTGCACGGCATCGTGGCGCTGCGGCGCGCGTGTCAGCGGTGTCGCCGAATCGAGCGCCTGCCGCAGCCCGGCGCGGCGGCTGCGTTCGGCACGCAGCACTTCGAGCCGCACCGGATGTCGAGCGATGCCTGGGAGCGGGAGGTCTGCGCATGACCAAGCCCGCCACCCTGCGCGGCCTGCGGAAAGGCAAGCGATGAGCAGCGAGGTGGAGAAGTGCCGCATGAATCTGCCGGAAGTATGCCCCTAGTGAACGGAGGGGCGAGTCCGATGTCGGCGGGTAGACTCCCGCCGTGCGATTCCGGCGCGAGACCGTCGTGTCGTCGGCCGTGTTCCTGACCTTCGGCTGGGCGGTCTGGCAGGTCAGTCAGAACCTCTGGATGGCGCTCGCGTCGCTCGTGTTCTGCTTTGGGATGTACCGGCTGGCCCACCAGTACGAGGCCGACGAGGCGCGGCGTCGTGCTGAGGCGAGAGCGCAGGTGGCCCTTCTGGTGGCCCAGGGGAACGAGTTGATTGGCAGAATCGCCACTGTCAAGGGCGCGATGGTGGACGGCGAGGAACGGGACTGCGCGGGCTGGCTGAAGAGCGCGTCCGACTGGCTGATCGAGCACGAGCCGGAGGAGACGGCCATTTTCGTCACGCCAATAAGTCACGTGACGATCCGGTACGTACCGGACGACCATCGCAACGACGTGATCGCCACGCTCAAGTCCCGCGTTGAGCGAATGGCGCAAATCCTGGCGCGGATGCCCCGCTAGCGCCCGCGTCGGCCCTTGGGACGCGGCGGCGTCGCCAGCATCCGCTTGATGATCAGAGTTGGGTCACCCTCGATCTTCAAAGAGGAGGAGCTGTCGCGGCGGCTGCGGCGCTTCCGCTTGGGCTTGGGCTTCCCGCTCTCGTGCCGCTTCGACGACATGCCGGGGGATCTTGCTCCGATGCCCCGGCCGCTTCAAGCGGCTCGCGCGGGGGACGGTGGCTCCCGGTAGCGCAGCCGCTTGCCGTTCGCAGACTTGACCGCGAGCAGCACGCGCTCCGTGTCGTCGGTCTTGCGGGTGTTGTAGCGGAACTCGAACTCCGCGCAGTAGCGGTGGAGGTGCTCTTCGCTCACCGCGTGGAACGTGCCGTAGATCCCGCGCTTGAGGATGGCGAAGGCGCTTTCGATGGTGTTCGTGTGCGCCGAGCCGCGCGCGTACTCCTTGATCGTGTGGTTCACGGTCTGGTGCCCGCCACGGAAGCGCCGGCCCGGCTTGAGGTACTTCGGGTTGTCGTCGGTCATGAGCGTGCTCTGCCCGCTCTTCGCGTGGCTCAGGACGAAGGCGTGCAGGTTGTCGGCCGTGACCTTGGGGACGTGGCGCAGCCGCAGCCCGCCGCCGCGCTGGACGATTCCGAGCACCGGGGCGAGGTTGCCCTTCGGCCCGCGCTTGAGCGTGGGCGAGCCCGCTTGCTCGTAGTTGCGGCGGCGCGGCTTGCCGCCGACGTAGGTCTCGTCGGCCTCTACCGTGCCGGTCAACGGCGCGCTCGTGCCGTGGTCGGCCATCGCGAACCGGATGCGGTGCATCATGAAGAGCGCCGCACGGTAGCCGATCCCGCACTCGCGCTTGATCTGGAGCGCGCTCACGCCTTTCTTCGACGCACAGCAGCGCCAGAAGGCGTGCGCCCAGACTCGCATCGGCAGGCGCGACTCTTCGTAGACCGTCGCGGTGCGGACGCTGTACTGCCGAGCGCAGTCGTGGCACTTCCAGCGCATCGCCTTCTCGCGCTGGCCGTCCTTCCCCATGATCCGGTGGACGCCGACGCTGCCGCACCGGGGGCAGCACGGGCCGGACTCGCCCCAGCGAAGCTGCTCGAAGTACTCGACGGCGGCCTGCTCGTCGCTGGCGGCATGGCGGAGGTTGGCGAGAGCCTGCTTTCTGGCCTGGTTGGCGTTCATGCCGGTCATTATGCTTGACCGGTCACGCACTGTCAAGCGTCGTAACTCGTGCGGTATCAGTCATTTGCGTGATATCCGCGTCAGCCAGCACCCAAACTGCGCGCTAGGTTGCGTTCTGGCCGCGGCCAGTGCGCGTTTTTCATGCCGATAAGAGTACCAATGGGCATATTACGGATACAATGGATGCGTCGGCTGCGCGCTTGGTGCGCACTCGGCCGGTAGAGCATGCCAAGGAGCGACGCGATGGAACTGAGCCGCGAGATGCGCAGGTTGCAGAGGAAGTGGGACACCCGCGACGTGGATGGCTGGCCCAAGTGGCTGGAATGGGTCGAGATCGACGGGCTGCGCGGCTGGCACAACGAGCGTATCGAGTTCCGCTTCCCCATCATGGCGATCATCGGGGAGAACGGGGTCGGCAAGAGCACGATCCTTCAGTCGGCGGCCGCCGTCTACAAAGCCCCTGGCCGAGGCGTGTCCTGGTACGCCTCCGGCTTCTTCCCGCCCACGTTCTGGGAGGAGATCAAGGCGGCCACGATCTCCTACCGCGTCAGCGAGGGGGACTCTGCTCCGCGAGAGGGCACCGTCCGAAAGCCCGAGCAGCGCTGGCACGGCAACCGCGAGCGAGCCGAGCGCCATATCCGCTACTTCGATCTGAATCGACTGCAACCCGTGGCAGCTCGGCCGGGGTACCAGAAGCTCGTCAAAGAGGACCATCGCGAGACCAGACAACTGCCGTTTGAGGCGAGCCGTCTGAGCACCTACAGCGACATCATGGGCCGTACCTACGACGGCGCGCGAATGGCGGTGACGAACATCCGCGATCGCCGCGTTCCCGTCCTAGGCCAGCACGGCGTCGAATACTCGGGTTACCACCAAGGCGCAGGCGAGACGACGATCATGGAACTTCTCGGGCCGGAGACGCCCGAGACGACGCTTGTGCTCATCGATGAGATCGAAACGTCGCTGCACCCGCGCGTGCAGCGCCGACTCATCCGGTACCTAGCGGAACTCTGCCTAGAGAAGGATGTGCAGGTCATCATCACCACGCACTCCCCGGTCATCCTCGACGAACTGCCAACGGTCGCGCGCGCCTACATCACATCGGACACATCCGGACGGCGCGTGCTGCACGGCGTGAGCACCGAGTTCGCGATGTCCTCGATGGATGACGTGCAGCAGTATGAGTGCGAGGTCTACGTCGAAGACAGGCAGTCCGCCATCTGGCTCACCGAGATCCTCGCGGCGTCGCAAATGGACCCGCGCCCCGTCCACATCTTGCCGTGCGGGTCGGCCGGCGTCGGAATCTCTCTCGGGCAGATGGTCTCTAAGGGCCTATTCCCGCGATCAACGCTGGTCTACCTCGACGGCGATCAAGCGGCCAAGCCGGGATGTGTCTTGCTGCCTGGCCGAGACTCGCCGGAAGAGGTCGTCTTTCAGGGACTCGCGGAGTTGAGTGAGCGCGCTTGGGCAAGCCTCGATCAGCGCGTCGCGCGAGACTACGGAGCCGTGGCGAATGCCTGCACTCGAGCCACCAGCCGTCAGGACTCTCACGACTGGGTAGACAGTGCTGCCACCGAACTGCGGTTGCCGGGCGACTTTCTGTGGCGCGCGATGTGTGGTGAGTGGGCTCGAACCTGTTTGACCGCCGAGGAGCGGGAGCGCGTCGTGCGCCCAATAATGGACACCCTCGCGGGCATTCCCAATGCATGGCTGCCGCCAGCCGACAGGTCGCAGTCGCCGGTGCATTCTGCCGTCGCGCCCGCCCCTGCCGCGCCCGCGGCAGCCGCTCCGGCGGTAGCACCACCGCGACGCCGGACGAAGACTAAGGCCGGCGAGTCTTCCACCGGGCAGTCGCAGCTCTTCGCGCGATCTCCCGACGCTTCTCCGCCGACAGCTTCTTCGCCCGAGCCGGGCCACCCTTGAGTCCGCCTAGCCTGCCGAGGATGCGCGCGGCCTCCGCTCGCTCCTGATCGGTCGGCTCCGCATCCGACGGCTCGGTCGGCTTGCTTGACCGCTTTGGCATGCCAGGAGGATGGCACGCCCGGCGGGGCGGCGCAAGCGGCTAGGGCTGCTGGCGAGTGGCGCTCACCCCGGCGCGAACATGTCACCGAACCAGCGCATCAGGTACCAGCAGGCGGCTACGAGCACAGCGAAGCCGAAGCCAATCCCGGACATCAGAACGAACAGGCCGGCGACCGGCAGGTTGGTGCGTCCGGCGTGGTTCTTGAGCATGTGCCGTCCGAGGAGTAGCGCGGCCAATAACGCCACCACGGCAACAGCGATCAGGCCGCCCATGCCCTCGCATCATACGCCCGCCCCAAGAAGGCGATTCCAAGGTCCGTTCACTAGGGGCATACTTCCGGCCTGAATGGCGCAACTCGCTGATGTTGCTCGAGACGACCTTCTTGGATCGGCCAGACCTTAGGGGCATCAGCGCTCCTCCTTGACGATACCGAACAGCAGCCGCGCGGAGGCCCGCAGCGCGTCCCAGGCGTAACCCTTCAGGGCGCGCCGCGCGTCGGCCTTGCGCGTGAAGCTCTCGCTCCACAGCTCCTTCTCGTTGCTCCCGGCCTTGAGGCCGACGGTCCACTGGCCGTTGGCGGCCTGGCGCATGTACCAGCGCGGCCCGGGGCCGCCGGGCGTCACAGCGGCCACCAGCCGCGAACCCACTTCAGCAGGTCCGCGACGGGCTGGATGGACAAGGACACGGCCACGGCCAGCGCCGACCAGCGCAGCAGCCACGAGCGCGGCTTGCTGGCCCACAACGCGACGAGAAGCAGGGCGATGCCGAGGGACAGGGCGTGGTCAGGGGTCATCACGAGTCTCTCCGTGTGGGAGGGGGAAGCGAGGCAGCCAGCCTCCGGCGAGCCGCCATCTTCTCGCGCAGGGGTCTGGCCATCAGAAAGGCACGAGCAGCCGGGAAGCGCCAGCAGGCCAAGGCCAGCAGCACTAGGACGAAAGCGATCAGCCATGCGAAGCTCCGCAGGGGGTCGAGGATACTGTCCAGGGGGCCGGGCGGCACAACCGCTTCCGCCCGTTCGGTGCCGCCCAGCCAGTTCCACATGGTGGCAGCGGCGGCCGCCACGCCGGCCCACAGCGGTCCGCCGATGGCCGAGCCAGCAGCCGCGCCGCCGGCGGTCAGGGCCGCGTCTCCAGCCCTGTCGTTGGCCGCGGCGCAGCCGGTCACAAGGCAGCTCCCGACCCACAGCCCGAGGCCCAGGAAGAACCCCGCCCGGAACGCTTGTCGGCCGGTCAGCATGCCCGGATCGCTCCCAGCAGCAGCCCCAGCCCCAGGGCGGCGATGACGTAGGCCGCCCAGCGCTCGGGCCAGCCTGGGAAGGCCTCGTCGAACAACTGCTTGATCCGTGCCAGGAAGTTCACTTCAGCTCCACCTGTGCCTCATGGTTGGCGATCCTGTACGCGTCCGGGAACTGCACCGTCGGATTGAGTCGGCGCATCTCCAGCTCCCACATCTTCTGCATGGTCACGGACCAGCGGTCATCGAGCAGCAGCTTGATCCGCTCCACGTCGAGCCGGATGGCGTTCTGGCTGTTGGTCATCATCTGGATGGCCGCATCGACCCGCTCGAAGCGCGCATCGAGGTAGTGCAGGCCACCGAAGATCACGAGCAGGCCCGAACCGATGAGCGTGACCGGCATGGTCAGGCTGCGGATGTCCACGGGCCTCGCTGCGAGGTCACTCACAGGTAGCGCTCCCCCTTGAATCCGCAGTCTGGGCAGATGACCTGAATCGAGAACATGACCAGTTCGCCAATCTCGGCCTTCGACTCGGTGCCAGGGATGTCGCGCAGCTCGGACACGGAAATCGGGCACTGGATACCGTTCGGAGGATGATCGGACAGTTTCACGGCCGAGGCGAGCTTAGCGTCCTGCCACGCCTTGAGTGTCGGGAGGTCCTTTGGATCGGCCATGTCTAGCTCCACTGTCCTACGGTTTGCACGTCCGACGCACCAACGCATTCGCACATGAAATAGCAGTTCTTCGAGCGCGTCGGCGTGCCGCCGTTGGTGCCCAGATTCACAGACGGGATGATTGTCCCAGCGGCCGTGACGCGAAAGAGTCCGTGTATCCGTAGCTGCAGCGCCGCACTAGCCACTCCGGTCAGGATAGGATTCGGAGAGGCGTTCGCGTTGGACATCAGGGCGCGCGAGGTGATGATCGTGTTGATCGCTGCATCACCGCCGTCAACCATCCAGAGCGATTCAACTGTCGCGCTGCCAGCTCCAAGCAGGTCAAAGAGCAAGTTTGTGGCGGCGGCAGCCTCCATCGTCACGAAGCTGAGAACGGCGCTCCAGACGTATGTGCCAGTGGGAAGCGTGAGCGTTCCGGCGCCAACGTCGTCAAAGAGCGCCTGCAGCCCGGTCGTGGCCGTGAGGACGTTGGTGCCAGTCGGGCAGATGATGTACTTGGCCCCCACCACACCGCGATTGGCGTCCTCTGGCGTGTAGTAGAGCACCTTCCCGTCGCTCTCAAGCGCCCCACCGAGCGGGGCGGTGAGTGGCGTGATCGTGTTGAGCTGGAGTGCTCCGTTGTGTCGAATGCGGGCCGACAGCGTTGGGCTCTGCGTGGTTCGGCGCGACGTGAGGAAGCGGATCATGCTCCCCATCTGGTTGCTTCCCACGGCCGCCGTTCCAGAATCGGCCTCATCCACCGTTATGTCGATCTGCGCTCCAGCCGCGTAATCCGTGCCGTCGTGTCCGCTGCCCGAGAAGATTCCGAGTTGGTCGCCGTTGTTCACGGCCCCGCTCGCGCGAGATCGGAAGTAGTTGAACGTGGGCGCCCCGCTTGCCGTGGCGGCGTCCCGAATGAGCACCATCGTCGGATTAGTCGGCCCGGCTTGCTTGATGAGCAAGTGCGGGCTGAGCGTGACGCCGGAGAACACGATGCCCGTAGCTGTGTCGGCCAGGATGAGCTGCGACGTTGTGTCCGGCAGCGTCAGGATCAAGGCGTCGCTTAGCGTTGCGGTGCTTCCCTGCACCTTGTCGCCTGAGGTGCCGTCCCATCGGACGAGTTGGTTGTCTACCGAGGGGGCCGGCAGCGCAAGGATTGGATCGTTGTAGAGGGGCACGCTACGTCAGCTCCGTGATCCGCATGTTGCCGCTGGCGATGTCCCAGATGCAGTCGATGATGCCCGTGTAGCGGTGCGGCAGCTCGTACTGAGCGCCCGGTCTCATCTTGGTCGTGTAGCTGCTGGTGCTCGCCGTGGCACCCAGCTTGAGGTACGCGGTCGCGGTGGCCGAGTCGTTCACGAACGACGCTTGCCTGCGCGACGTGTTACTGGCGAGTAGCGTGACGCTTGCCACGTTGGCCGCCACGCTCGTCACGGCGCCGGCCGTTGATGGCGTGTCACCCGTCGTGCCGGAGCCGCTGCCGCTCACGAGCAGCTCGCCAGCCGCCGTCACCGTAGCCTTCCGGCCTCTAGTGGTCGGGTCCTCGATCACCATGACCATGGCGTGCTTGGAGTCGATCCGACCGAACGAGGCGTCGTTCTCCGTGAGCGCCGCGCCAGGTCCAGCCACCTCATCGAGCACGAAGCCAGCCACGTCCACCTTGTCGGTGTCCTGCGTGAACGGGTCGTTGTCCGGCTTGTGGGTCTCGGTCGAGCTGGTGATGAGCGACGCCACGCTGGCAATCAGCGTCGTCAGGCCGTCCACCATCGCCTTGAACGTCGCGGCCAGCTTCTGCAGGAGTTGGCTCAGGGCATCGACTTCTCCGCGATGTCGCTGCTGTGGCATCAGGGCTTCCCTCGCACGCCGATGAGCGCCGTCGGAATCTCACCCTCGAACGTCTGCGTGATGGCCTCGGCTGCGTCGTTGATCGTCTGGCCGGGGTAGTGGAGCAGCGCGCCGCCCAGCAGGTTGTAGGAGCGCCAGGCGGCGGAGTCCATCTCGCCCTGCCCAAGCTGCACGGCCGCGTCCTCGATCATGGGGATGACGCCCAGGCCGGCCGGACCGCGCACGCCGCGGTAGCCGCCGATGATAGAGGACAGCTCGCGGAAGATCGGGAGCATGTCGATCAGCTCCATGCCCGTCTTGCGAACCACGTTCTCGACGATCCGGTCCTCGTCGTCGTCGTCGTCGCCCGAGAGCAGCGCCATCGCCATGGCCGAGACGGCCGCCGGCAGCACGAACAGGGTGGTCACGTCGCCCAGGAATCGCGCCCAGCCGATCGGGTTCTTGTTGAGGTTGCGCGCCATCGACAGGCGCGTGTGCTGGAACTTGAGGCTCGCGTCCGTGAAGAACGTCGTGAACAGCCTCCAGACCGCCGAGTCCGACTCCCAGCGCGACAGGTCAACGGCGTGCCCGCCGCCCTGCGTGTCGCGCACCATGTCCGCGGCCTGAGCGCGCGCCTCGCGCTCCTTGGCCACGGAGTCCATCGAATCGGGCAGCGTCGCCATCGACTTCTCGAACTGCGCCAGGTAGGTCATCGCATCCACGAAATACTGCGCCTTGCTCATCATGTAGAAGCCGTACTCGTGGATCGCGGAGCGCGCGGCCGACGGCGACTGGCTGCGCACTTCGTTCAGCTCGCGCTGCCAGGCGCCCTCCACGCGGGCCTTCATGTGCGGGTCCAGCTTGATCCACTCCCAGGTGTCCAGGAACGTCCGCTCGTTGGTGATCCACTTCGCCTGCGACTTCAGGAACCACTCGGGACCGATCGCCACCATGCTGACCCGGAGCCCGTAGAACTGCTTGAGCGCGGACAGCGGCCGGAACCACAGTCGATCGGCCACGCTGCCCGTTCTCAGGTAGGCCAGCCCCACGTCGCGCCAGCCGTGGACGCCGCTCCCGCCTGCGCCGACGACCTCGAGGTAGTGGCGCAACTCGACCAGTGGCGTTTTGCCGTAGCGAGCCTCAACCGCCTGGACGACATCGCGCCGGTTCAGCAGTCGCTTCGCGTCGATCAGGGCCTCGCGCATCGAGAGCGCGTGCACCACGTCGTAGATGTGCTGGTTCACCACGCCGCGGTCGAGGCGCAGCGGCCGCATGACCTTCTCGAGCGTCGGCTCCTGGAAGCCCAGGCGCATCATCTGAGAGGGCGCGGCGCCGGTGAGCACCTGGCCGAACAGCTCCTCGCCGTCCTGGCGCAGCACGGACAGGTCCTTGTAGGCCATCGGGTGATAGCCACCGGCGAGCTCGCGCGCGTGCCCGTCGGCGGTCGTGACCGTGAACGGGGCAGGCTTCGACTTCTCGACGCGCCCCCCCGTCACGCGGCGCTGCTGCTCCACGATCTCGGGCCAGAACTGCTCCAGGTACTTCCACCGTGCCTCGATGAAGTCCCAGTCGCGGTCGGTGAGGCTCGCCAGGATCGCCTGGAGCTGCTCCGCCGAGTACATGTAGAGCAACCGCTGGCGCGCGCGCGCTCGCCCCCACAGGCTGCCGATCGACAGGCGATCCTCGTGGCTGAGATTCAGGCCGGCGATGGCCTCGCGCCGGTTGCGATCCCGGCGCTGCTCCGTCGTGAAGTGGTCCCTGTAGAGCTTGACGTACCCGCGGTAGGACGAGACCAGGCGCGGCCCCTCCACGTCGGCTGCGTGGCGCACCTTGCGCAGCCAGCGCATCCAGGGTCCGCCCTCCTGCTGGCCGTCGAACAGTCGCGCCCAGGTCGACGCCTTGGTGATGCCACCGAGCAGGCCGGAGACCGCCTCCATGCGCCGCTCGCCAGGCGTCGGCGCGCCCGTCTCGTAGGGCTTGGGCGGGCGCTGCATCCCGTCGGCGCCCACCAGCTCGGCCGCGTGGGCGTCCTCGGCTGCCTTCTTGCCGTCCGCGGAGTCGGCGTTGCGGCGCTGCGCGATGTGCTCGATCTGCTCGAGCAAGTCCACCAGGTCCGCGAACTCCTCCCGGGTCAGGTCGCGCCAGGGCTTGCGGTAGCCCTCGTTCTTCATGGC
>Ga0055439_10000103_pt1 | contig 13734 bp, 6 predicted proteins | sample Browns_TuleB_D2_FD_57732 | JGI IMG/M metagenome (GOLD analysis project Ga0055439, IMG submission 57732) | Wetland microbial communities from San Francisco Bay, California, USA, that impact long-term carbon sequestration - Browns_TuleB_D2 | ecosystem: Environmental > Aquatic > Marine > Wetlands ...
ATCGTAAATCCGTTCACGACGGTCGCCGTGGTGACGCCGCTTCCTGCCTCAATCGCTCGATTGGGGAGACTCGATGAAGCCGCCGCCGTGCTTATGTCCTGAATCGTCGTGATATTATTCTCTGGATCCCGTTGGCTAAAGTCCGCCGAAAATCCCCCATAGAGGGAGATGCCCTCTGTCAGAACCACTTGAGCGGGCGGCTTGGCGCTACTATCGATCGCGTAAGATCCTTGTGCAACAAGGACCGCACGGGGGGTAAATCCCATTGCCACGGCCCGCGTGATCCCGCCCCGGACCGTTTTCCGGGGGCTGTCCTTCGTCCCGTCGTTGTTGTCGTCTCCGGTCGGGGAGACATACACGATTCCATTAACCACGTTGAACATCAAGTTTAGAGTCTGTAGGGAATTTCCTGAAGTGTCTTTCGCATCGATCGTAATGGTCCGGTCGTTTCCTGTGGTCCAGGTCGTTTGAGGTGCGATCGTGAGGGTCGTGCCGGTGGAATCGGATTGAATTCGGATGTCGCGAGAAGAGACGGTCGATTTGGTGACCGTCCCGTCGGCCTCGGACCCCATATTGCCCCCGAGAACCACGGAGGAAGAATCGACCGGTTCATCGAAGTTGACCGTGATGGAATCCCCGGTCAAGATCACCCCTCCGTTTTCGGGTGTCGTCTTTGTCACGGCTGGCGCTGTCGTATCGGTTACGCCTCCTCCTCCGCCCCCGCTGCTGCTTCCACCGCAAGAGGTCAGCAGAGCCGTCATGAAAAAGATCATCATGAGGAAGAGCGTGCTTTTACGGGCTGCTTTCGAACTTCGACACATAATTTTGTCTCCGGTGGCTCCAGATTCCTCTGCGAATCCGATCTAAACCGTCCCCTTAACTAGAAAAAAGAAGTAATTTTGTAACGAAAGGCGGGGAAATTAATGGGATGAACGAGCGGAAAATTCGTATGCGGTATGCTAACACACGAATGAGGAAAAAACAACATCAAAATTTATGTTATTTGCGATACAAAGTGTCTGTTTTTATAGCATATGCTACAAATGGTAGGCGATAAGGGGGTACTTTGGTCTTGTCGTGTCGCACCGAATTCCAAGTGTGACCAAATGGTTTTCTGTCGGATCGCACCGGATTGATTCGAGGCTCGCGACACTTTTCCAAAAATCAATGGTTGACTGAATATCCATTATCTTGCTAGCATTACACATTGGTATTATTTCCCGCGCTGCCTATTTCTAAATTATCCCGGTTCCATTCTTTATTTTTCCGCAAAAATGGTAACGCTCTAGGAAGCTAAAAATGTGTGAACAAAACATTAGAATCCAACATAGATGGGTCCGTCCCCTAGGCGCTTTATTTCTGACGGCCATACTGGCCGCATGTGGCAGCGGCGGTGGCGGCAGCAGCGGTGGCGGTGGAATCTCCGGCGGAACCCCGGCGCCGCAGCCATTGAAGGGCCTCATCGCGCACCAAAAGGGAAACCTTTTTTATATCGATCGGACAACCGGCAAGGTCCGTGCCGTGAGCGGCCAAGGGCTGTTGGGTGCCCCCTCCGTGCGCGCCCTCGCTTTCGATCGCAATACCAACACCCTGTACGGCGCGGATTTCGTGACGAATGTACTGCTTAAGATGAATGCCAGCGATGGAACCAGTATCGCGATCGGTCCCACACCCGGTCCCATCGGCGGACTGGCCTTCGACCCCGACACCAACACGCTTTACGGCACCACGACCGAATTGGATTGGTTATTCAAGTTTGACCTGACCACGGGCCAAGCTCACGGCATCGGTCCGCTTGCCGCGAGCGGGACGATCAATATTCTGGGTCTGGCCTTCGATCCAGTCAGCCATACACTCTACGGAACGGACGGCGATACCGATACCTTGGTGAGGATTAATACCAGTACCGGTGCGGCCACCACGGTCGGCCCCCTGGGAGTTAGCAATGTTCAGAGCCTTACCTATGATCCCACCAGCGCCACACTCTACGGCCAGTCGCTGAACACCGGCGATCTGCTTACAATCAACACGTCCACGGGAGCCGCCACGGCGATCGCCACGCCCGCTGGCGTGGCCGTGGGAATGGCTTTTGACCCGAACAGCCATACCTTATATGGATCCACTTTCGGAAACGACGAGCTCGTCACGATCAACACGGCCACCGGCGTGGTGGCCCCGCGCGGGGTCATGGGGGGAATTGTAATTGAAGGGTTGGCATACGATGAGGCGGCCCAGGTGCTGTACGGGGTCGACAACTCTCTGGGTAAGCTCTACCGAATCAGTCCGTCGACCGGTACGCCCACATTGATCGGCCCAATCGGATTCGACGATGTGAGGGCGCTCGCCTTCAATCCCGCGACCCAAACGCTCTATGGCCTGGATTTAGCCACCAGCACCCTCGTCACCATCAACACCGCCACGGGCGCCGGCACGGCGGTGGGCGCCACCGGGGTCAGCGGAATCGTCGAATCGCTTGCGTACAACACCTCCGACAACATGCTCTACATGGTCCATGGCATTAACCAATTTCTCTACAGGGTCGATCCCGCCACCGGTGGCGCAACCCCAACGACAATCGACACCAATGCGGACGTCTCCGGACTGACCTACGACTCGGCGAGCGGCCTTCTCTACGCGGTGAATGCGACCAATGATCAGCTCATTTCCATCAATGTCGATACGCACAATGTCACATCCGTGGGTCCTGTGCCAATAATCGGGATCGCCAGCCTGGCAATGGACAACGTGAATCATCGGCTGTACGCTACCGACCGCAACCAACTGCATCTGTATACGATCGATACGGCGACGATGCGGATGGCCGTGGTCGGGGCCATGGGCTCTACCCTCATCGCAGACATCGCCTACGATCCGGATGACGACAAGCTGTTCGCCGCCACCAGCGACCCGTTCGGAGGCTCTCCCGCCGTGCTGCTGGAGCTCGACCGTACGACAGGCAGCGGGACGTTCATCGGCCGCATCGGCACGGGATTTGACCTCGTCAAAGCGCTGGCCTGGCATTCCGGCACAAAGAAGCTCTATGGACTGGAATCCCAGGTCGACAACACCGATCCGAATAATCCGATTGAATTACCCGACCGGCTGATTACCATTGACACCACGACCGGCGTGGGGACCGTCGCTGGGTCACAGCTTACGCCGGTGATAATCACATTAGGCGGTCTGAGTTACCGGCCCGCTAACGACTCTCTTGTGACGATCGCTCAAGGACAGTACTACGAGATCGACGTAGGCACGGGCACGGCGACACCCAAGTGGCAGATCCCCCGGGCCATCTTCAACACGACCATCGATCCGACCAGCGGCCAACTATTCGGCACGGTGAATATCGAGGCGGAACTCAGACGCGATATAGTGGAATTGGATCTGACGACCGGAAACCAGACGACGGTGGTACCGCAGTCCGCAAGTTATTTCGGGATGCTGGTCATTCCGTAAGAAGCGAACCCATGCCTCCCTGTCCCTGCCGTCTGTTAACGACCTACAGATGAAAAAGAACGGCGCACCCCGAGGGCCCGGGATGCGCCGTTCTTTGACTATTTACTGCGAAGAGCCGCTTAGTTCTTCGGGGCCTCCGGAGCAGGGGCCGGGGCCATCGGGGCCGCCGCCGGTTCCGCACTGCCGGAAACCTTGATGGCTTCAGCCGAACTGCCCTTCGAACTCACATCGACCTTCGCGCCTACCTTGTAATCTTCATCTTTCGCAAATCTGCTTGGGGTCATTCGATGGGAATCCGTCACGGGATACTTTTGGGGTAGGTACGCGGGCTGCTTCCAGGATCTCAACGGGCATGTAAGGATGGTCGCGTGGAATCCGAACTGGACCCTTCCGGACCACCGATTCCGGAAGGGGACGGTCAGTCGTCCCGTTCGTACGACCCCATCGACCAGGGGACGGTTCGGCCGACGCCGTCCTTGTCGTCCTTGAAGTCCGACGAGAGTTCCAACCCGCCCCGCGTGACTTCTCCGGGGGTAGAGGATGTCACGTGAAAATCCCCTCCGGCCCGGTCCTCAAAGGCCGGATCAATGGAGGCATTGCCGCCCGCATGAATGTCGCCATTGGCGTGGCTGAGATTGTTCACATCCCGAATCGTAATTAATTTTCCCGATTCATAGTCATGATAAAACGCGGTCGGGCAGTCAAACAGGTTGTTGTTGAGGACGGACACGCGATTATCGGAGGTGCCGGCCGACTCTTCAACGATGCACGATCTCACCGGGCCGCTGCCCGAGGTGAAGATGATGTTATTTTGAATGGCGAGAGAAGTGGGGGTCGTGGAAGCGCTGAGAATGCCGTAGGAATTATATCCGCTGCCGCCGTTGATCGTATTGTTCGCGATGCGAGAAGAGGAAGCGTAGTTGAAAATACCGTAGGAGACGGTTCCGTTGCCGCCGCTGATCGTATTGTTCACGATGTTGGGGGAAGAAAGTTCGATGTATATGCCGACGGAGTAGTTCCCGCCGCCGGCGACAATCGTATTGTTCACAATGTCGGCGGAAGACGAGGTGCTGAAAATGCCATAGGAGGTGGCTCCGCTGCCGCCGTTGATCGTGTTATTCTGAATGCTGGGAGAAGAAGTGTCATCGTATATGCCGAAGGAGCGGTTCCCGCTTCCACCGTTGATCGTGTTGTTCTCGATGCGGGGGGATGAGGAATAGCTGAGAACGCCGTAGGAGGGAAATCCGCTTCCTCCGTCAATCGTGTTGTTCTGAATCGTCGGGGAAGCCCCGTTACGGAGAAGAATGCCCGTCGAATAATCGCCCTTGGCCCCCTGAATCATAAACCCGTCCACCACCGTGGCCTGCGTAATCCCCTCCGCATCAATGGCCCGATTTGGATTGCCCGAAGTGGCCGTGGCTGTGCTCCTGTCGTGGACGTCCGTGAGATCGGCCGAGGGGTTCCGTCCGCTGAAGTCGGCTGAATACCCCCCGTAGAGCGAGACGGCTTCCACCAGAACGACTTGGGTGAGAACGGAAGGGTCGCTATTGACCGGGTAGGTTCCCACAGAAACCAGGACGGCGCCGGGAACATAATTCCGGTTTGTCGCCTCTTCGATCCCCGCCGGGATCGTGGCCTTGGGGCGAGCCTTCGTCCCTTCGTTGGCGTCGTCCCCTCCGTGTCCCGGGGTGCTCACATAGATAATTCCCTTCACGATGGTGAAATTCAATGACAAGGTGGGAAGGGAGTTCCCTGCGATATCCTTTGCGTCGACCGTAAGGCTTCGGTCAGTCCCGGGATCCCAGGCGATGAGCGGGTTGATCGTGAGGGTGTCACTGGCCGCCTCTGCCCGGATTCCGGATGCGGGAGCCGACCTGGCCGATCTTGAAAATGATCCTCCGTCGCTTTTGGATGCCATGTCGCCCCCGAGAACCAGGGAGCTTGTATCGATCGCTTCATTAAATGAAATTGTAACGGCGTCGCGGGTGGTCATCACCGCGCCGCTGTCGGGTGAGGTCTCCTTGACGAAGGGCGCGGTCGTGTCGGTCGAACCTCCGCCCCCGCCGCCGCTGCCGCAGGCCGCCAACAGAAGCGACATGGATAGGACGGCCGCAGGAGAATCCGCCAATGTACGGACCCATTTGAATTTTTGAGACATTTCCCGACCCCGGTCATGCGCGTTTTAACTCATTGGATCTGTGTGTTTCTGTTGATTAAAAAGGAGAAAATAAGGAAACGCTATGCGGAATGATTCTTCGAATGAGCGGAAAAAAGCCAGGAAAGGTATAATACCATATTCATGGGATTAAGACAACTGCAAACATCCGGTTATTTTCGGGCACAACTCACAAGAAGGAACAGGGACAATTTTGAACAGATTCGACACCACAATATACAAACCCTGTTCTTCATTCGCCCAGGGATTTGAGAACGGCTTTCAGCAACGACGCGCTCAGGCCCTGTTGGGCGTAGGCCTCCTCCTCGGTCATATCGCGATTCTCGGCCCGGAGCTTCAATCCCAGACGGTGCGACCGATTCGCGATTTCGGCGATCACCTCCGCAAGATCCGCCTCAAAGTGATCCTTCCGAATCGTCACGTCCGGCATGTTCTTTTGGATTTCGCCGATTCGATCGAGCACGTTTCGGTCGACGATCCCGTCGTTTATGGCGTGATGCGTTTTGTTGAATTTGTCGTGCGGGATGTTGTGCAGGGGCTGCGACAGGTCCCCGATGTAGTGAGCCGCGAAGGCCATGTGGTATTCGGCGTATTGCCCGGCCGCCCGCGCCTTTCTGAATTCCCTTAAAGAGGAGACGATCGCGCCGTATAAATGGCCCTCGTCATCCTTGGGATTATTGTAGCGGCCGGCCTGGCCGAGCACCGTTTTGGCCGTGACTTCGGCGTTACGATCATTGTTGTAAAAGTGATTCTTATCCTCGATGGGACCGGCCTTGATTTTCGCAACATCCGCCGCGGCGGCGTTGTACCAATGCTGATAGCCCGCGGCCCGGGCGACGGCGAGATGGGTCTGATCAAACCAGGCACGCGACGGCTCCGGCAACAGGCCGACGGCGATCAGACCCACGACCACGAATGGAATTTGGAAACGGATCATGCACCCTCGCCTCAATTGGACACCCAAGTCGACCCATGGGGACTTTATCACACCCGGAGGCGTTTTTTGAACATTTAATACGAGCTGCAAAAATGGGGACAGATTTATTTTTTGAAGAATATCGCCGTCCGGCGCATTCCATGGCAAACGAAGGGCTTTTAAACCGGCCTGGAAATCGTGGAAAATAGATCTGTCCCCATTTTCCTGACGATTTTTAAGCGATTTAACCCGGCGTTGAACTGGATGTAATTTGACCGTCGTATGGTGGGTGTGGAACACAGGGATGAAGAATATTCCATATGGAAAGGAGGGTAAACATGAACTGCCTGATATGCAGCGGGATCATGAATTTCGAGGCATTCGTCAGCAGCGCGGCCGAAGGGGGTCCCTGGGCGTATGAAGGCTGGCGATGCGTCTATTGCGGCGACATAATCGACCCCGTCATCCTTCGCCACCGCATTCTGTCCAGGACGCGTGAGCTTGTTTCCATGGGAAAAGACAGGGGGCCGCGCTGAATGCGTTGTGAGAAACGGGCATGGTTTTCATTTACCCTCCCGCGCCGCGGGGTTGATCTTGACGGTTTCCCGGAGTACCATCGCTAGTACGGGAGCGCCAATGATCCATTCGAATCCACGGGATGGCACGATCAACGGTTTGCGGATCCGCGATGCCGTCGAGCAGGATCGCGGCACGGTCCGCGAGGTAACGCTTTTGGCATTCCAGGAATACGCCCCCCTGATCCCATCGCACTGGGAAGGCTACTGTCAGGCCATCTTGTCCACGCTCGCGGACGTGAAGCCCGCCGAGCAGATCGTCGCCGATTGGAGCGGCGCCGTGGTCGGCACGGCCCTTCTCTATCCGGCCGGAGCCGTGCTCGATCGTTTCTCCAGCCCGCTCGAATTTCCGGAGATACGCCTGCTGGCGGTTTCACCGACGGCGCGCGGCCGGGGTGTGGGGGCCGCCCTCCTGCGTGAATGCGTGCGACGCGCGCGGGGATCCGGGGCGCCGGCCGTGACGCTTCACACGAGTGATTTTATGCGCGTCGGAAAAGGCATGTACGAACGGATGGGCTTCGTGCGTGCCCCGGAGCTCGACTTCCATCCGGCCGCGGATCTCACCATCATGGGCTACCGCCTCGCTCTCGATCGCCAGGCCTCGCAACGAATGCCGGTCCCGCCTTCTCAACGGCCCTCGGTTTAGATTTCCTACTAATATCGGCAAGTTTTGGCGCTTTGTGCCCCGGTCCGGCCCTCGTAATATACGTTGACACCGGGAGTGGTTTTTAGTATTTTAAATGTATGCGTTTTGACGGACTTCCAGAGCCCCGTGGCCTGTACGATCCTCAATTTGAGAAGGAGGCGTGCGGGATCGGGTTTGTCGCCAATGTCAAGGGCGGAAAAACCCATGATATCGTGCAGAAGGGACTGCAAGTCCTTGAAAACCTGGCCCATCGCGGCGCGGTTGGATGTGATCCGTGCACGGGAGACGGGGCCGGGATCCTGCTTCAGGTTCCCCACGAATTTCTAAAGCGTTCCTGCGCGGAATCGGGACTCCGTCTCCCCGGGGCGGGGGAATACGGCGTCGGAGTGGTGTTCCTTCCGTCCGATCTGGCCCAGCGCACCCCCTGTGAAAGGCTGATCGAAAAAATCGTCCGTGAGGAGGGGCAGCGGCTTCTCGGGTGGCGCGACGTCCCGATCAAGGAGGCCCATCTGGGGGATCTGGCGCGGCAGAGTCAACCGTACATCCGCCAGTTCTTCATCGCACGCGATATTCTGAGCGAGGCCGAATTCGAGCGGAAATTATACGTCGTGCGGAAGCGGGTCGAAAACGCCATGCGGGAATCGGCGGTGGAAGGACGCGAAGCGTTCTATATCCCCAGCCTATCGTCCCGAACCGTCGTATACAAAGGCCTTCTCCTTCCGAGCCAGATCCCGCAATTCTATCCCGATCTCGCGGACCCGACGGTCGTGAGTGCGCTGGCCGTCGTCCACTCGCGCTTCTCAACAAACACCTTTCCGACCTGGAGCCGCGCCCATCCCTACCGGTATATCTGCCATAACGGCGAGATTAATACCCTCAAGGGCAATATCAACTGGATGCGCGCCCGCCAGGGACGGATGGCCTCCGACCTGTTCGGAGACGACCTGAAGAAACTCTACCCGATCATTTATGAGGACCAGAGCGATTCGGCCTGTCTGGACAACGCGCTGGAATACCTGGTGATGGGAGGGCGGTCGCTCCCCCACGCGATGATGATGCTCATTCCCGAGGCCTGGTCCGGCGATCCCAACATGGATCTCGAGCGGCGCGGTTTCTATGAGTACCATGCCGCGATGCAGGAGCCCTGGGACGGTCCGGCCGCCGTTTGTTTCACGGACGGACGGATGGTCGGGGCAACGCTGGACCGGAACGGACTGCGGCCCGGCCGGTACGTGGTGACGAAGGATGATTTCGTTGTATTGGCCTCCGAGACCGGCGTGCTTCCCATCCCTCCCGAGGATGTTCGAACGAAGGGCCGCCTGCGTCCCGGACGGATGTTTCTGGTCGACACGGTCGAGGGACGAATCATCGACGACGATGAGATCAAGGCCGACATGGCCTCCCGAAAACCTTATCGTCAATGGGTCGCCGAGAAACGGATCAACCTGGAGGATCTCCCGGAACCCATGAATGTGCCGCAGCCGGATCATGCGACCCTTCGCCTCCGACAGCAGGCCTTCGGCTACACCATCGAAGAACTCAAGATGATCATGATGCCGATGGCGACCACGGGCGAGGAGCCCATCGGGTCCATGGGCACTGACACGCCGCTGGCCGTGCTTTCGGACCGGCCCCAGCTCCTGTTTAAATATTTCAAGCAGCTCTTCGCCCAGGTGACCAATCCGCCGATCGATCCGATCCGTGAACAACTGGTCATGTCGCTGGTGACGAGCATCGGTCCGAAGGCGAACCTATTGGGGGAAACGCCGGAATCCTGCCGCCGCATCAAGGTGAATCAACCCATCCTGACGAACGCGGACCTGGAGAAGATACGCACGATATCCGACGGCTTCTTCAAGAGCAAGACCCTGAGCATGCTCTTTCCGGTCGGCGAAGGGCCCGACGGGTTGGCCGTGGCGGTCGAGCGGCTTTGCCGGGAGGCGTCGGAGGCCATTCGCGCCGGTTACAAGTTCGTCATTCTCAGCGACCGGGGAATCAACGGCGAATTGGCGCCGGTTCCGAGCCTGCTGGCGATCTCGGCCGTCCACCACCACCTGATCCGCGAGCATTCGCGGACGGAGGTCGGACTGATCGTCGAGACGGGCGAGGCGCGCGAGGTCCATCACTTCGCCGCACTGATCGGCTACGGCGCCGGAACCGTCAACCCCTACGTGGCATTCGAGTCGCTGACCGACATGGTCCGCGACGGCTATCTGCCCGAAACGATCGACGCCGCGACGGCCGAGTCCAAATACATCAAAGCGATCAACAAGGGACTGCTCAAGATCTTTTCGAAGATGGGGATCTCGACGGTCCAAAGCTACTGCGGGGCCCAGATCTTCGAGGCGATCGGGCTGAACTCCGATCTGATCCGGCGATACTTTACCGGGACGGCCTCCCGTGTCGAGGGAATCGGGATCGAAATCCTGGCCCAAGAGGTCCTCCGCCGGCATGCGGTCGCCTACCGGGACGTGCCGATCCGGCAGCTGGAGTACGGGGGCGAGTACCACTACCGGATCCAGGGCGAGCATCACAACTGGAATCCTGAAACGATCTCGAAGCTGCAGTGGGCGTCCCGGAATAACAGTTACGAAACGTACAAGGAGTTCAGCCGGCTCGTGAACGACGAGTCGAAACAGCACTCGAACCTCCGGGGGCTGTTCGAGCTCCGGACCGGCACGCCCGTTCCGTTGGAGGAGGTGGAGCCGGCGAAGGAGATCGTGAAGCGGTTCACCACCGGCGCGATGTCGTTCGGTGCCCTGGGCAAGGAGGCCCACGAAACGCTTGCCGTCGCGATGAACCGGATGAGCGCCAAGAGCAACACGGGGGAAGGGGGCGAGGATCCCGAGCGGTTTGTCCCCCTCCCGAACGGCGATTCAAAGAACAGCGCGATCAAGCAGGTGGCCTCCGCCCGGTTCGGCGTCACGACGCATTACCTGGTCAATGCAAGGGAGCTGCAGATCAAAATGGCCCAGGGGGCCAAGCCGGGAGAGGGAGGGCAGCTGCCGGGCCACAAGGTGGATGAAAACATCGCCCGGCTCCGATTCTCGACTCCGGGCGTTTCGTTGATTTCGCCTCCGCCCCATCACGACATCTATTCGATCGAGGATCTGGCCCAGCTGATTTTTGATTTGAAGAACGTGAACCCCAAGGCCGATATTTCTGTGAAATTGGTCTCCGAGGTCGGCGTCGGGACGGTGGCCGCCGGCGTGGCGAAGGCCCATGCCGACAAAATCCTGATCAGCGGGGATTCCGGAGGGACCGGGGCCTCGCCTTGGAGCTCGATCAAGTACGCCGGTATTCCCTGGGAATTGGGACTGGCCGAGACGCAGCAAACGCTGGTCCTGAACAACCTGCGCGGCCGGGTCCGGATCGAGACGGATGGCCAGCTCAAGACCGGGCGCGACGTTGTGATCGCCGCGCTGCTCGGGGCCGAGGAATACGGCTTTTCGACCGCGCCGCTGATCGTCGAAGGCTGCATCATGATGCGTAAATGCCATCTCAACACCTGCCCGGTGGGAATCGCGACGCACGATCCCGCGCTTCGGAAAAAATTTGCGGGCCAGCCGGACCACGTCGTCAATTACTTCTTCTTCGTGGCGGAAGAGGTGCGCGAGATCATGGCCCAGATGGGGTTCCGGAAAATGGAGGAAATGATCGGCCGGTCCGACAAGATCCGGCCCAAGAAAGCGGTCGATCACTGGAAGGCCCGCGGCATCGACCTGAGCCAGATTCTTTACCGCCAGGATCCGCCCGCCGGCGTGGCCACGCGCTGCGTCCAATCACAGGATCACGGTCTGGCGAACGCGCTGGACCATCGCCTGATCGAACTGGCCCGTCCGGCCCTGGAGGCGGGGAAACGTGTCGAGTCCGAGCTTTCGATCGGGAACGTCCATCGCACGGTGGGTGCGATGCTTTCCGGGGAAATCGCCCGGCGACACGGGGCGAAGGGGCTACCGGAAGATGCCATACAATTCCGGTTCAACGGATCGGCCGGACAGAGTTTCGGCGCCTGGTGCGCCCCGGGATTGTCGCTGACCCTCCGGGGGGAGTCCAACGACTACCTGGGGAAGGGCATGGCCGGCGGACGAATCGTGGTCGTTCCTTTTAAAAATTCGACTTTCGTGCCGGAGGAGACCATCATCATCGGTAACGTCGCCCTCTACGGGGCGACCGGAGGCGAGGCCTACTTCTACGGCATGGCCGGCGAGCGCTTCGCCGTCCGGAACAGCGGGGCGAAGGCCGTTGTCGAAGGGGTGGGCGACCACGGTTGCGAGTACATGACCGGGGGCGTGGCGGTCGTCCTGGGTTCGACCGGAAGGAATTTTGCGGCCGGGATGAGCGGCGGCGTCGCGTTCGTCCTGAACGAGGACGGAGGTTTCGAACGACGGTGCAATCTGAGCATGGTCGAGTTGGGGCCCGTGCGGGACAAGGCGGACCAGGCCGTGCTGAAAGACATGATTGAACGTCACGCACGGTTCACCGGAAGCGTCAAGGCCCGAAAGCTCCTTGAGCACTGGGATCAAGCACTGCCGAAATTCCTTCGCGTCATGCCGGTGGAATACAAAAAGGTCCTGGAACAGCGAAAACATCAGAAGTCCGCAGGCCGGGAGGCGGCCGTCCATGGGTGATCCAAAGGGCTTTATAAAATTGCGGCGCGAGGGCCCCAAGCGGCGTCCGGTGGACGAGCGGATTCGGGATTGGAAGGAATTTTATCAACCGGTTCCCGAAGAGACGCTCAAGGCCCAGGGCGCCCGTTGCATGGACTGCGGGGTTCCGTTTTGCCAGAGCGGAAACGGCTGCCCCGTCCAGAACATGATTCCGGACTGGAACGATCTGGTTTACCAGGGCCGCTGGCATGATGCGCTGAAGATGCTTCATTCCACGAATAATTTTCCGGAATTCACGGGGCGTCTCTGTCCGGCGCCGTGCGAGTCCGCCTGCGTGCTCGGGATCATCGAGGACCCCGTTGCGATCCGGGTGGTCGAGTGGAACATCATCGACCGGGGGTTTGACGAGGGGTGGGTGACGCCGGTACTCGCGGAGAGGCCGAGCGGCTACACGGTGGCCGTAGTCGGTTCCGGTCCCGCCGGCCTGGCGGCCGCCCAACAGCTGGCACGGGAAGGACATTCCGTAACGGTGTATGAAAAGTCCGACCGGATCGGCGGATTGTTGCGGTACGGCATTCCGGATTTCAAGATGGAGAAGTGGGTCGTCGACCGGCGGTTGGAGCAGATGCGCGCCGAAGGGGTCGAATTCAGGACCGGCGTGGAGGTCGGCCGCGATCTGCCGGCACAGGAACTCCTCGATCGATACGACGCGGTCTGCCTGGCGGGCGGGGCGATGATGGCCCGCGAGCTTCCCGTCCCCGGGAGGGAGCTTTCCGGCATCCATCTCGCCATGGACTACCTCACCCAGCAAAACAAGATCAACGCGGGGGACGCGGATGATCCCGCGGTTCGGATTACCGCCGCGGAAAAGCGCGTCGTCATAATCGGTGGCGGCGATACAGGATCGGACTGCCTTGGAACGGCCCACCGTCAGGGGGCGAAGGAGATTTATCAATTCGAATTGCTCCCGCAGCCTCCCCCGTCTCGCGCGGCCTCAACGCCCTGGCCGCTCTGGCCGATGATGCTTCGAACTTCCCACGCCCACGAGGAAGGCTGCAAACGCGAGTGGAGTGTTTCCACGAAGGGGTTCTCGGGGAGGGAGGGCCGCGTGACCGGTCTCCACGCCATCCGGGTCGAGATGAAGGCGGATGAATCCGGTCGCACCCGGTTTGTCGAGATGCCGGGGACGGAATTCGAATTGAACGTGGACCTGGTACTGCTGGCCATGGGATTTACCGGCCCCGTCAAGGAAGGGCTCTTGACCGAATTGGGCGTCCGGCTCGACGCGCGCGGGGGCGTGGCGGTGGATGAAAACCACATGACCAGCGTGGAAGGTGTTTTCGCGGCGGGGG
>Ga0055439_10000104_pt1 | contig 13652 bp, 12 predicted proteins | sample Browns_TuleB_D2_FD_57732 | JGI IMG/M metagenome (GOLD analysis project Ga0055439, IMG submission 57732) | Wetland microbial communities from San Francisco Bay, California, USA, that impact long-term carbon sequestration - Browns_TuleB_D2 | ecosystem: Environmental > Aquatic > Marine > Wetlands ...
CGCGCCGACGGGCGGCGCGAAAGGATGGATCCCCGCGGCGATACCGAAGCAGGCAAGGATGTCTCGGGCCATCGCATTCATGCCGCGCGGATTCTTTGCCTTGAATTGTCGGACGCGATTCTTGAGCGGCCGGGATTCAACGCAGAATGTACCGAAATCATGAAGGAAGGTCAAGGCGGGTTCAAGGACTCTCCGGAGGCGCGGCCGACAGCCCGGCCAGCATTCGGTCCAATTCCCGGCGGGCCTGTTTCGTGTCGATGCCGAGCCAGACACAGGCCGACTGAAGGCCGTTAAAAACGATCACGTTGATCATATGCTTTTCGGCCATCCTTCCGTACAGGCTGGCCCGGCCGAAGTCCTTTCCGGCCACGATCGCTATCCGCGCTCCCGCCACCTTGTCGCGATGATGACGGTAGAGATCGACGAATGATTGGATCTCGCTCTCCCCGATCGACGGGTCGAAGGAGGCCCGGGTAATATCCACCAGGATCCTGGCGGAGATGGGAAACCTCGGATCCTGCAAATGCCGCTTTTCATGTTCAAGGAATTCCTGCAACGTAATTCCACCCACCCATGCCTCAATCATGAGATCGGGTTCCTTGATAACGTATGTGTTGCTCATGGGTCAGACCCTCCTCATGCGAAAAATTGGTGGGTGCTGGGTTTTTATCCGAAAAGGCGATCGGGAAGAACCCTGCCGCGTTCCGCGGTCGATTGGCCCGGGAACGTTGGAAGTGAATGCAAGCGCGGCGCCGCCGTTCTGGTCCGGGATGGACAGGAGATGGAAAAAAGTGATTATGCGGATTGATTCGGAACATGCGGGTGATCCATCGAATAGGATGAGCCGGGGACGGAATACGGCCTTCCCCGGTGTTTCGATGACCTCTGGTTCTCGCGCGGGACCGCCCCGCTCCATTTTAATTCCAGGATTGACGAAGCCACCGGACGGCCCCGGAGATGTCGACCTTTTCGGCAAAGGCTGCGAGTTCAGGAATCTTGTTCACCGCGTCCAGCGGGATGGTCCTGTTGGGTTTGAAGATCGGCGAAATGCGGCAGTATCGGTCGCCCAGAATCTGGCGGCATTGGTAGTCCGATACGCCTCCGACACCGTCCATCATGATATCGATCAGCGGTTTGGCCCACTGGGCATAACCCCAGTCGAGGTCCTTCCCCTCGATCCGGACCAGCGATTGCCCGGTGCCGATGGAGAGGAGCGCGATCTCGTCAAGACCCGGCGGGTTCCGCATGGCCCGCGCGTCCTGGCTCTGCGCCAGCGTGGCCATGCCGGGATTGTTCGCGACCACTCCGCCATCGATATAGCCGTCCACGGACGGAAAATAGGTCGGCGCCGCGCTCGTGTACAATGCCACCTTTACCGTCCGCTCATCTCCGTCGCTGTCCTGGCCGGGAAAGTTGTGAAAAAACTTCGGAGCCCAGCTTCTTTTGGAGGCGTTTGGATTTTCGTTGTCCAGGTCGAAGGCCGGGATCAAGACCTTTTTTTTCAAGTCCCTCAGCCTCGTGTTTCCAAAGATGTTCTTAAGCAACTTCGCCAGGTTTCGATTGTCGTAATCGGCGCCGGCGAGTTTTCCAATATCGACGATATCGTCCCACCACGTATCATCAAAAATGTCCCGGCCCTTTTTCTCGTAAAGCGCCCGGAGGTCGGCCGGCGACAATCCGTGCGCCAGTCCCAGGGCAATGATGCCTCCGGTGGAGGTGCCGGCCAGAAGATCGGCGCGGTCCAGCCATCCCGGAACGGCGGTCTCAAGCCGTTCCAGAATGATCGCCGTAAGCAGCCCCCGGATTCCGCCGCCATCGAGGGATAGGATTCGGTAAGGAGCCATGGAATTTCCTCATTCGCCCATGCCGCCGGCCGGGCGGATGGGGAAATGAACGTATAACCCAAATCGGGCCCGATGGTAATCCGGTTTGTATTCTTGCTTGCCGTGGGGATCCATGCGTGCGGGAACGCCGTCCCCTGCAGGCCCTTGTTCGATACCGACGCGCGGACATGTTATTCTCTTCGCAAAATTTTCCGAACGCATCGAATCGGGTGCCGCCCCTATTATACAACGCGGCCAGAGATCTTAAACAAGAAGACTTTTCCGGGTCTTTGCCTATACGCACGGGTTGACAAAGGGGGAATAGCGTGATACGGTCGGCTCAAAGAGGATGACGATGCAGTGGGAGCGCAGACCACAGCAAGGCATGCCCGACATTGAGGGCATGATCCGGGAAGTTCGGAGTCGACTGCAAGGGTTATTCGGCGGACGCGGCGGATGGCTTCCGGTCATCGGCGTCATTCTTGTCCTCTTCCTGGCGTGGCAGTCCTTCTACATCGTCGCTCCCAATGAGCAGGGCGTGGTCAAACGCTTCGGCCGTGTCGTCCGGCTGACGCCCCCCGGTCCCCATTTCAAGATCCCGCTGATCGAAACCGTTTTGATTCCCCAAATCACCAAGCTCCACCGTCTCGAAATCGGTTTCCGGTCCGGTGTCCGGGGCGGGACGCAGTCGGTTCCTCGGGAGGCCTTGATGCTGACGGGGGATATGAACATCCTGTCGGTCGAACTGATCGTCCAATTCCGGATCCGGGACGCGAAGCAGTTCCTGTTCAATGTCGCCAACCTCGGTGAGACGATCATGAAGGCGACCGAAGCCGCGATCCGCCAGGTCGTCGGCGAAAGCCATGTCGACGAGGCGCTCACGACGGGCAAGGCCGAGATCCAGCAGAAGACACAGGATCTGCTCCAGAAGATACTGGATGATTACGGGGCCGGTGTGCAGGTGGCCGCGATTCAGCTTCAGGATGTCGACCCGCCGGATCAGGTGGCCGGGGCCTTCAAAGACGTCGCGAGCGCGAAAGAAGACAAAGAAAAACAGATCAATCAGTCGGAGAGTTACCGAAACGATATCATCCCCAAGGCCAAGGGCGAGGCCGCCCAGATCGTCAACCAGGCGCAGGCCTATGCCCAGGCGCGGGTCCGGCGGGCCGAGGGCGAGGCGGCCCGATTTAATCTGATGCTTCGGGAATACCAGCAAAATAAAAAGGTGATCCGGACACGCCTGTATTTGGAAACGATGGAAGAAGTCCTTCCCGGCATCGACAAGATCGTCATCGACAAGAATCTCGGAAAGCAAATCCTTCCCTATCTGCCGCTGGGGCGCCAACCGAAGCCGGCCGAGGTGAAGCCATGAAAGCGGGACTGATCCTCATCGGCATCCTGATCGTCGTACTGATCATCGGCGGCTCGCCCTTTTTCATCGTGGATGTGACCCAGACCGCGATCGTCGTCCAGCTCGGCAAGCCGGTCCGCACGGTCATCGAGCCGGGCCTTCAATTTAAAATCCCGTTTGTCCAGAACGTGATCTATTTCGATAAGCGGCTTCTCGATTATGACACGACCTCTCAGGACGTGATCACCCAGGACAAGAAGACGATTCTCATCGACAATTTTGCCAAATGGCGCATCAAGGACCCGCTCAAGGTCTACGAGGCCTTCCAGACGCAGCAGGCGGCGCTCGGACGGCTGGACGACATCATCTATTCGGAACTCCGGGTGGAACTGGGAAAGCATGATCTTGCCGAGATCGTTTCAACGGCTCGGTCCAAGATCATGGAGACGGTCACGGCGCGGGCCAGTGAGAAAGCGTCCGCCTACGGGATCGAGGTGGACGACGTGAGGATCAAGCGGGCCGATCTGCCGGAGCAGAACGAGAAGGCCGTCTTTACCCGCATGGAGGCGGAGCGCGAGCGCGAGGCCAAGCGGTACCGGTCCGAGGGCGCGGAGGAGGCGCAGAAGATCCGCTCCGAGGCCGAAAAGGATCGGGAGATCATTTTGGCCGAGGCCTATAAGACCTCGCAGACCGCCATGGGCGAGGGCGACGCGAAGGCCTTTCGCATTTACATCAACGCCTATCAAAAGGATGTTCAATTCTTCGAGTTCATGCGCACGATGGACGCTTACAAGAAAGCCCTCGATAAACAGACGACGCTGGTTTTAAGTCCCGATTCGGATTTCCTGAAATTTCTTGAATAACCGGGATTCTTATACGACCGATGGGTCGTATAGGACCTATTCTATTCTCCGACCGGCAGCCGCCAGAGGAGGAGGCTCGCGGCCAGCGCAAAGGCCGCACCCATCGCGAACGCGGCGGGCGATCCGAAGGACTGCCAGACCCAACCGAACAGCAGCGACGCGGGAAGCGCGCCGATCCCGACCATTAAATTATAAAATCCAAAAGCCGATCCCCGAAAATGCGCCGGCGCGAGGTCCGCAATCAGGGCCTTCTCGACGCCCTCGGTGAAGCCGAAGTAAAGTCCGTAGACCGCGAAAAGAATCCAGGCCTCCCAGGCGGACTCCGCCCATACAAAGCCGGCGTAGGTCCCGGCATAGATCACCCAGCCGGTCACGATCACGCCCTTCCGGCCGATCCGGTCCGAGACGATCCCGGCCGGAATCGAGCTTCCCATCTTTACGATATGAAGCACGACCCACAGGATCGGGATCATCGCGACCGAGACGCCCAACTGTTGCGCCTTCAAAAGAAGAAAGGCGTCGGTTGAATTTCCGAGTGTGAACAGAAACAAGATGAGGACGAAATGCCGCAGCGCCTTCGGCATCCCGCGCCAGACCTCCCGGATCATCATGCGTGCCGGAGGCGTTTCCGTTCTCCGGAAAACCGGCATCTCGCGAACTCCGGCGAGCAGGACCGCCACGGCGAGCAATCCCGGAATGACGGAGAGGAGAAAGACCGTTTTTAGCGGAAACGCAAAAAACCCCAGGAGCAGCGTCGCCAGCAGCGGTCCCGCCACCGCGCCGGCATGGTCGGACGCGCGATGAAAACCGAAGGCCTTCCCGCGGTATTCGGGCGGCGTGCTCTCGGCGATCAGCGCATCCCGCGGGGAGGTGCGGACGCCCTTGCCGATTCGGTCGAAAAATCGCAGGAACAGGACGGCGGGCCACGAGGCGGCCAGGCCGATCAGGGGACGGGTCAGGTTCGAGAGCAGGTAACCCCCCACAACCCATTGCTTACGCCGTCGGACGCGGTCCGAGACATACCCGGATGCCAGTTTCAGGAATGAGGCTGTCGATTCGGCGATGCCCTCGATGATTCCAAGGGCGGCCGGCCCCGCACCGAGCACGGCGCTGAGAAATACCGGAAGCAGCGGGTAGATCATTTCAGAAGCGGCGTCGTTCAGGAAGCTGACCGCGCCCAGGAGAAGGACGTTGCGCGACAGGCCGGTCCGCCAACGGGGGGGATTTTTTACGTGGGGGTTGGGTGGCGTCATGGGGTCGTGGCGCCGCCGGACGCCGTAAATGAATTTTCTCCGGCATGCGAATTAAGCATTGCGATATCACTCCGGTTGCATTATACTTTCAAAACGTGCGGTGAGTCCATCGAAGACCGCGCGGTTTTCGACCGTCGCGCCAATTCCCGGGTTTCCCGCGCCGGTTCACCGCCTTTATTACGCCGAAGCACATCCACCGTCCATTCATCCTGAAACGGATTATATTTCGGAACCGCCCATGTCATACGACCTCATCAAGCATTGACGGAGAGCACGAGCCCGACGGAGGATTGGGCGACCTGCGGGGCGCACGAACGGGGAGCCGACGATGAAAGGACGAGTGAGGGCAGCAGTGATTTTGGGCACGGTAATCGGGCTGATGGCCGGCTGCGCCGCGGGGGACCGGACGAAAACCGAAGCCGGAACGGTCACCCTGGTCTTCAAGCACGGCAAGATCGCCGGCCCGCCCGACGCATTTCGCGGGCTGCTTGACCGCTTCGAGGCGGAACACCCGGGGATCCGGGTCCGGGACGAGTCGCTTCCGTCCTCAACCGATCAGCAGCACCAGTTTTACGTCATCAGCCTGGACGGCCGTTCCGCGGATTTCGACGTCCTTTCCATGGACGTGATCTGGGTTCAGGAATTCGCCCGGGCGGGATGGATCCGGGATCTCTCGCCCCTCCTCCCCCCGGAGGAACGCGCGGCGTTTTTTTCCGGACCGATCGAAGCCGTGACGTTCGAAGGACACATCTATGCCGTTCCCTGGTATATCGACGCCGGCCTGCTCTATTATCGAAAGGACCTGTTGGACAAATACGGCATTGCGCCGCCGCGTACCTGGGAGGAACTCGTCGGCGCCGCGAGGACGATTCTGGACGGGCAGGGCGATCCGAGGTTGACCGGGTTCCTATGGCAGGGAAAGCAGTATGAAGGTCTCATCTGCAACGCCCTGGAGTACATCGAATCGGCCGGTGGCCACGTGCTGGACCGGGACGGGAAGCTCGTCCTCGCGGGTCCCCCGGCCCGAAGAGCCCTGACGTTCATGCGAGACCTGACCGTGCGTTACAAGGTCTCTCCTCCGCTCGTGACGACGGCGGACGAGGAGACGACCCGTCGCATCTTCGGCGATGGCCGCGCCGTTTTCCTGCGCAACTGGCCTTACGCCTGGAACCTCTTCGAACGGAAAGACTCGAAGATCCGCGGTAAAATCGGGGTGGTTCCATTGCCCGGCTTTTCCGGATATTCCCCGGCCGCCACCCTCGGGGGCTGGCAGCTGGGCGTGAACCGCCGCTCGCGCCATCCCGAGGCGGCGGAGGCCCTGATCCGGTTCCTGACATCGGCGCCGATTCAGAAGGCCACTGCGCTCGAGATCGGTTACAAGCCCGTGCGGAAGGCGCTTTATCGGGATGGCGAGCTTCTCCGGGCCCAACCCTTCTTCTTGGATTTGTACGACGTCTTTCTTACGGCCCGACCGAGGCCGGTCACGCCGTATTATCTGATGCTTTCCCAGGTGATGCAGCCCGAGTTCTCTGCCGCGCTGGTCGGCCTTAAGAGCCCGGAGACCGCTCTTGCGGACGCGCAGCTCCAGATGAGCCACATCCTTTTCGGAAGGGCCGGGACATGAGGCCGGACGAACGGCGCCTGGGATACGCGCTGGTCGGACCGGCGGTGCTGGTCTTGACGGCCGTCGCGCTGCTTCCCATACTCGCGGCGGCCGGATTGAGCTTTCAGCGGCGCATGCCGATCTTCGAAATCGGCGAGTACGTGGGACTTGCAAATTACCGTTTTCTTGCCGGGGATCCGCGGTTTTGGAACAGCCTGTTCAACACCGCGTACTTCACCATCGTCTCCGTCATACTTGAACTCGCGGCCGGATTGGCCATCGCCGTTCTTCTCGACCGTCCGTTTTCCGGCCGTGGGTGGATGCGGGCGGTGCTCCTCGTTCCGTGGGCGATTCCCACCGTGGTATCGGCCCGAATGTGGGAATGGCTTTACAACGGAGAATTCGGTCTGCTCAATTATTTGCTCCGGGCAACGGGGCTTTCAGTCGAGCCGGTCAACTGGCTGGGGAATCCCCACTGGGCCATCCATGCCGCCATTCTGATGGACGTCTGGAAGACGACGCCCTTCGCGGCCCTTCTCCTGACGGCCGGGTTGCAGACGGTTCCGAGGGACCTGTACCGGGCGGCGCGCGTGGACGGGGCGGGGCCCTGGGAGATCTTCCGGCGAATCATGCTTCCCGCGCTCAAGCCCATGATCCTGGTGGTTCTGCTGTTTCGGACACTCGACGCTTTCCGGGTGTTCGACGCCGTATACGTTCTGACCGGCGGCGGACCGGCCAACACCACCGAGACGCTGTCGATCTACGCCTACAAGGTCCTGTTTCAAACGCTGCAGTTCGGGTACGGTTCCGCGCTCGCCGTGACCGCGTTTCTCTGCGTGGCCTTGATCAGCCTCGTCTATCTGGCATTGCTCGGACGGGAATACTGGAAGAGGATGCTCGCGTGAAACGGCCGTTTGTCAGACGCATGGCCTTCGCGGTTCTCGTGGCGGCCGTGGCGATGTTCAGCCTGGCCCCGGTGGCCTGGCAGGCCGTCACGTCTGTGAAGCCCGAGGCGGAGCTGACCCGTCTGCCGCCGATCCTTCCGGTTGATCCGACACTGGATCATTACCGGGCGGTACTCGGGGACGCTTCCTTCCTGCGGACGATCGGCAACAGCCTCGCCGTCGCCTCCGCCTCGACCCTGGTCGCACTGACCCTCGGATCGCTGGCGGCTTTTTCCTTGGCCCGGCTGGAATTCAAGGGCAAGGGCGCGGTCCTGGGAGTCGCGTTGGCGATTTCCATGTTTCCGCCCGTTGCCACGGTGAGTCCCTTGTACCTTGTTGTCCGCGCGTTGGGGCTGCGGGATACCTGGACGGCCCTTATCGCGCTGCACGCCGCCTTCGCCCTCCCGCTGACCCTCTGGGTGCTTACTAACTTTTTTCGGGATATCCCGGAAGAGCTCTACCACGCGGCCCGTTTGGACGGCTGCGGACCGCTTCAGGCCTTTCTACGGATCCTGCTTCCGCTGGCGGCTCCGGGGCTTGGGGCGGCTGCCATTCTGGCCTTCATCTTTTCATGGAACGAGTTTCTCTTTGCACTGACCTTTACCACGACGGAAGCATCCCGGACCGTTCCGGTGGGGATCGCCCTCTTTCCCGGGATGCACGAGATTCCGTACGGAGACATCGCAGCCGCCTCCCTCGTCGCGACGCTTCCGGCGATTTCGCTGGCCCTGATCTTTCAGCGGAGGATCGCGGAGGGCCTGACGGCCGGGGCGACGAAAGGCTAGCGGACCCATGACCGAGGTTCGACTTGAAAAGCTGACGAAGCGGTTCGGCGCGGCCGAGGTTCTCAAGGCCGTCGACCTTACGATCCACTCCGGTGAGTTTTTCACGATCGTGGGCCCGAGCGGTTGCGGCAAATCCACCCTCCTGAATCTGGTGGCGGGACTGGAAGCGCCCACCGGGGGGGCGATCTACTTCGACGGGCGGCCGGTTCATCTTCTCGGTCCCCGGGAGAGGGACGTCGCGATGGTGTTTCAGAGCTACGCCCTGTACCCGCACATGACGGTCTACGACAATCTGGCCTTTCCGCTCCGGATGAAAAAGCGGCCGGTGGCGGAGATCGACCGGAAGGTGCGGGAGACGGCGGACCTGCTGGGACTGTCCCCGGCCCTGGCGCGCCGGCCCCGCGAGCTTTCGGGCGGGCAGCGACAGCGGGTTGCCCTGGGGCGGGCCATGGTGCGGCACCCCCGGTTGTTCCTCCTGGACGAGCCCCTCTCGAACCTGGATGCGCAGCTCCGGATCGAGATGCGCAGCGAATTGAAGCGTCTTCACCGGTCCCTGAAGGCGACGATGATTTACGTCACGCATGATCAAACCGAGGCGATGACGTTATCCGACCGGATCGCGGTTCTCCACCGGGGAGAGCTGCAGCAGTGCGGGACTCCGAAGGAGGTGTACGAGGGGCCGGCTAACCTGTTTGTGGCCGGATTCATGGGGCATCCGCCGATGAACCTGCTGCCGGGGACACTCCGGTTCGATCCCACTCCATCTATATCGTTCGGGGAGGGGGCCCGCCTCCGATTCTCCCCCGCGGCGGGGGACCGTCTGAGAGGCGCCTCCGAGGGCGGCCGGGTGGTGCTGGGTCTGCGGCCGGAGCATCTCCGCCTCCGGGCCGCGGGGGCCGATCCCGAGCGGGCCGTCCGCCTGGAGTTGATCGAGCCGATGGGTTCGGAGGTCTGGCTGGAGCTTGTTTGGGGGGATCGGAGGCTGCGGTCAAAGGCGACAGCCGATTTCGACGAAAAGGCCGGACGGGAGTTCGAACTCGAGGTTGACGAATCCCGGCTTCATATTTTTGATCCCGAGAGCGGACATCGAATCGCCTGACGGGATATGCTATCAAAGGATGACTCCGGGTCGTTTGCATTGGTCGCCTCGGAAAAGCTATACTACTAATATTTCAAGTATCATTGACGCAATCATCGCTTGGGCGGACGGGATGGATTCCGCCGGTTCGGAGGAAAGAATGGTAACCCGAAACAAGATCCTGACAACGGGGGCACCGGACGCGAGGGCGCACCGACCCGGGCAGCGCTTGTCCGGCATGATGCGGGCGAAAGTCGGAGACCGGCGGTTTATCCTGGTCTCGAACCGGGAGCCGTACGTCCACCGCAGGGTGCGGGAGGAGATCCGATGGATGCGGCCGGCAGGGGGGGTGACGGCCGTCCTGGATCCGCTGCTCCGTTCCCTCGACGGAACCTGGGTGGCCTGGGGGAGCGGAGAAGCCGACCGTCTGGTGGTCGATGAATGGAACCGGATCCGTGTCCCACCCGACCGCCCCGCCTACACGCTGCGCCGGGTCTGGCTGACGCCCGACGAAGTCGAGCATTACTACCATGGTTATTCCAACCGCTTTCTCTGGCCCCTTTGCCACATGACGCTCGACCGCGTCGTTTTCCGCCAAAAATTCTGGGAAGGCTATCGAAGGGTGAACGAACGGTTCACGCGGGCCATCCTGGAGGAGTTGGACGAACGCCCGGGGCTGGTCTGGATTCAGGACTACCATCTGGCCCTCTGTCCGGCCATGCTGAAAAGGGAGCGACCGGATCTGACGGTGGCCCTGTTCTGGCACATCCCCTGGCCGGTGCACGACGTGTTCCGGATCTGTCCGCAGCGCAAGGAGCTGCTCGAGAGCCTCCTGGCGTGCGACCAGATCGGATTTCATCTCGATCGCTATCGGTCCGGCTTTCTGGAATGCGTCCAGCGAGAGCTGAACTTAACTTCGGAATCCGGCAAGGAACGGATCCGGTTCCGGGATCACGTCACGCGGACATCCGCGATTCCCGTGAGCGTCGATTTCGAGTTTTTCGAGAACCAGGCGGGATTGCCCGATACCGAGAAACGGATGGCCAATATTCGCAAACGGCTGATGATCAGTCCGAAGACGATCGTCGGGTTGGGCGTCGATCGTCTGGACTACACCAAGGGGCTCCTCAAGCGGTTGTGGGCCGTCGAGGTTTTCCTCGAGCGGAACCCGGAATATCTGGGGCGCTTCCTTTTCATCCAGATCGCGGCTCCGACGCGCGCGGAGAGCGAACCCTATCAGGGTTACCGAGATCTCCTCCAGTCAACCGTGAACGAGATCAATCAACGGTTCGCCCGGGCCGGCTGGAGGCCGATCGAGTACATCGAGGGACAGTTGAGCCACGCGTCGGTCGTGGCCTACTATCGTCTGGCCCATTTCTGCCTGGTCAGCTCGGTCCTCGACGGCATGAACCTGGTTTCGAAGGAATTCGCGGCTTCGAAAATCGAGCGTTCGGGCGTGCTGCTGCTCAGTGAAATGGCCGGATCATCCGAGGACCTGGACCGGGCCCTGCCGATCAATCCGTACGACGTGGAGGGGACGGCCGAGGCCATCCGGATGGCGATCGAGATGCCCCCCGAGGAACAACGTCTCCGAATGGACCGGATGCGGGAATCCATCCGTAAACACGATATCTATGAATGGATGGAAAACAACCTTAACGCCATGACGGAATCCCTCGGGTGAGCGATGAAAGGTTCGATCCGGTCGATCGGGATGGCCTCCCGATCCGGAAAAATGGGGCGCTTTCCGGCGCTCTTTCTGGATTTTGACGGGACGCTGGCCCCCATCGCTCCCCGGCCGGAACAGGCCGGCCTGACCCCCGATATGCGCCGCCTGGTGCGCCGCCTTTCCAGGCGGGTCCCCGTGGCGATCATCAGCGGACGCTCCCTCCCCGACATCCAATCCCGCGTCGGTTTGAAAGGGATCGTCTACGTGGGCAATCACGGATTGGAGATCGCCGGCCTCGGATTGCGGTACCGCATGGGGAACGCGGTCGAATGGCGGCGGAGGCTCCGGGTCCTGGCGGATCGGCTGCGGGAAAATCTGGAGATCCTCCCCGGGATCATCGTGGAAGACAAGGAATACACGCTGAGCATTCATTACCGTCTGGCCCGGGGAAAGGTTCGACACAAGGCGGCCCGGTGGATGGAAGCAAATCTGCTTCCGCTTGGACGTGCGAGGCAAATTCGTATCGGCCGTGGGAAGGCCGTTTGGGAGATCCGCCCTCCGATCGATTGGGACAAGGGACGGGCCGTCGAGTGGCTGCTTCGCCAGCCGCGATTTCGTGGACGGTGGCCGCTGTACATCGGCGACGACGAGACGGATCAGGATGCCTTCCGGACGATCCGCAGGGTCGGGCTCGGAATCGCGGTGGGCCCGATGGAAAAGAGGGGGGCGGCGCATCATGCCGTCCGGAGTCCGAGGGAGGTCGCGCTGTTTCTGAACCGTCTTCTCGATCTGCTGGACGCGGAGGCCTCGCGGTCGGATCCAGGCTTGACCCGACCGCGACAAAAATGATATACTTAGGTTAGATATACTTTTGTTAACTATCTTCAAGGGAACCGATTTTCCGACGGAATGGCCGGGTCGCCATGGCCAAATTTCAAATTTCCAATGTTTGGCGCAATTCAGATTTTCAATGTGAAGGGACTGAAAAGGGGGTGCATCATGAAATTTTGGGAACGCGTTAAAAAGGATCTGCGGATCGCCATGAAGGAGGGCGCGGATTTGATCAAAGAGGGGACCGCCGTCCTGGCCACGGAGACGAGGCGGGTCACCAAGAAGGGAGCGTCCTCCGTGTCGATCGAGGCTCGGAAGATGATGGAGGAAGGGGTCAAGTCGGCCCGGAAGGGTGCGGCGACCGTGACCGCGGAGGCTCAACGGATGTCGCGAATGGCCAATCTGCGTTATCAACTCTTCAGAGAGAATCAGATCGCCCATGATAAGTTCACCGAGATCGGGGGGCTGATTTATGACCGCAGCGAAAAAACAAAGTCGGATCACATTCCCCTGGATGGCAAAGTGGCCAATCTGATCCAGGACGCCAAAAAAATCGAGGGACGGGTTCGGAAGCTGGAGGCCGAAATCAAACGGCTGTCCGGTTCCCGCCCGTAATCGCGGGGCATTCATGGAACCGACGGTTGTCTCCTTGTCCACCCAGCTCATTCCGGAAATCATCGCCGTGGTCTTATCGGGACTTTTGGCATGGGGCCTGGACCGATGGATGGGAGGGGGGAGCGCCGGAATGGTCTGGCCGCACACCCCGGTCCGGTTCGGGGACATTGTGCGGCGGGCGGGCGCGGCGGTCCGGTTTCCGCTGATCTGGGCCGTACTGCTTCTCGGGACGGACGCCGTATTTCGCACGCTCGGCTGGCCGCCCGGGCTGCTCGAGATCGCCCTTCCCGTACTGGGTCTGTTCATTCTCTTTCGCGGATTGCTGGCCGGGGCGGAGCCGCTCCTCGCGCGGCGGCCTTTCACGGGTTGGATGCTCCATCTGGCCGTCGGGCTTGGCCTCATCCTGCTCGCCCTCCGTCTCCTGGGTCTGTACGCCGAGACGATGGAAGTGGTCGATCATCCCTTCTTGGCGCTCGGTCCCGCATCCATCTCAATTTCCGTCATCTTGAAATCCGCCTTCCTGATCTGGTTGATTTTCGTCGCGGCCAGTCTGGTTACGGATTTTTTTCAAAACCGCGTTCTCACGCGGACCCGGATCGATCCGAACCTTTCGTTCGCAATGATGCGGTTTACCAAGTTCTTCCTTTTCGGCATCGCCGTCTTGATCGTTCTGGATACCGCCGGCGTCAATCTTTCCGCATTGACCATTTTTGGAGGTGCGCTGGGCATCGGCCTGGGCTTCGGCCTTCAGAATATTGCCAACAACCTGGTCAGCGGGTGGATCCTGCTGATCGACCGCTCCATCAAGCAGGGTGACGTCATCACCGTCGGAGACAG
>Ga0055439_10000105_pt1 | contig 13608 bp, 14 predicted proteins | sample Browns_TuleB_D2_FD_57732 | JGI IMG/M metagenome (GOLD analysis project Ga0055439, IMG submission 57732) | Wetland microbial communities from San Francisco Bay, California, USA, that impact long-term carbon sequestration - Browns_TuleB_D2 | ecosystem: Environmental > Aquatic > Marine > Wetlands ...
CGATGTTCTTCCGGGGTCAGGCTTCCCTCCTTGAGCAGAAGGGTCTCAAGATAACCGTGAAGGGAGGCGAGCGGAGTGCGCAAATCGTGCGAGACGTTCGCGACGAGCTCCCGTCGCAGTGCGTCGGTCTCCTTGAGTTTATTCATTTGATGAGCGATACGATCCATCATCCGTTGGAAAGTTTCGCCCAGCTGATCGATTTCATCCCCGGCGCGACCGATCGGATGTGACGACACGCTCAACGGCTCCGAAAAATCGCTCAGTTTGAAAACCTCCATGGCCGAAGCCAGTCTTTTCAGCCTGCGCGTCATGAGATTAAAGAGGATCAGCCCCGCGAGCATGGCAAACAGGAGTCCGCCGATGACGGCTCCGATGCTCAACCGCAGGATGTAGCTCCCTCTGAGCATCTGGGCCATCGAATCGTATTCCTCGCCACCCAGGATGACATAGAGATACCCTTCCACCGGCCCCGAGGCGGGAATCGGACTGACCGAAAATATCTTTTTTCGACCGGCATCGCGCGGATCGTCCCCCAGGATGGGAAATGCAGGCGCTTGGCTCAAAAACCTCCGAACCGGCGCCAACGAGACCGCCCGGCGCTTGACCTTTCCCGGCGGCGCCGAAAACGCCAGGATCCGGCCGTCGGGATCGAGCAGGTAGATTTCGATGCTCGGATTGATCACCATGAGCATGTGGAAGATGTCTTTCAGGACGGTGTCGTTCAACCGGCCATCCGTCATCAGGATATTTTTCGAGACGAGGTGCTCGGCCAACGTCCTGTTGAACTTCTGGCTCACCTCCTGCAGATGCATCTGTGTCGTGAAGAGGGTCAACAGAATATAGAAGATCCCGATCAGGCAGAAGAGGCCCATGAGAACGGCGGCCAATTTGGCATAGAGGGTTCTGAACATCTCTACTCCCCGGTCCGGTCCTCGGGATCGGCGAATTTATAGCCGATTCCCCAAACCGTCAGGAGGTATCTCGGCCGGGCCGGATCCTTCTCGATCTTGGCCCTCAGGCGGTTGATGTGGGAATTGACGGTGTGTTCGTATCCGTCATGGCCGTAGCCCCAGACCAAGTCCAGCAATTGCGATCGCGTATACACGCGGCCCGGATGCTGCGCAAATTGAAGGAGGAGATCGAATTCTTTTGCGGTCAGATCGGCCGGGGTTCCCTGGAGCGTCACCCTTCGCTTCTCAACGTCGATGACCAGATCCCCGACCCGGATCGTCTTTTGTCCCGGGCCGGTCGCCGGCGCGGCCATCGCCTCGACGCGACGGAACAGCGCCTTGACCCGGGCCACCAGCTCGCGGATGCTGAAGGGTTTGGTCAGATAATCATCCGCGCCGACCTCCAGGCCGAGCACGCGGTCCAGTTCGGAAGTTTTGGCGGTCAGCATCAGGATCGGGATGTATTCGGGCCGTGCGCGCAGTCGCCGGCAGAGATCCAACCCGTCGATTCCCGGGAGCATCAAATCGAGAATGACCAGGTCGAAGGATTTGCCGAGGACCTGCTCGAGACCCGTCCGGCCGTCGTGTGCCAGGCGGACCTCGCATCCCATATCCCGCAAATGGAGCTCCACCAAGCGGGCAATGTCACGGTCGTCTTCAATCACCAGAATGTGTCTGGGCATGGCGGCCTGCTCCCATCCGATTTATATCCTACCACGAGATTATCACAAAAGCATCACGGACTCACGGTTGACTTTTTTCAGGGCTTGCGTCTATAGTGCCGTCATGAAATTTCAATCCATTCGCGGTGTAAAAGACATCCTGCCCGGCGATATCGAGACCGTTCAGCTTCTGGAACAAACCGCCCGAACGGTCTTCGAGTCGTTTGGTTTCTCGGAAATTCGCGTTCCGATATTCGAGGTGACCGAACTGTTTGCCCGGGGGATCGGGGCCGCGACCGACATCGTGGAAAAGGAAATGTACACCTTCGAGGACCGGGACGGGAAGAAGATCACCCTCCGACCCGAGGGAACGGCCTCGGTTGTCCGGGCGTATATCGAGCATCAACTGCAACTCCAGACACCCGTGGCCAAGCTTTATTACATGGGACCGATGTTTCGTCATGAGCGGCCTCAAGCCGGCCGCTTCCGCCAATTTTACCAGATCGGGGCCGAGGCGATCGGCACCGCCAATCCGACGATGGATGTCGAGGTATTGGCCATGCTGATGACCTCGATCGAGCGGGTCCGCGTCACCGAGGTAAGCCTCGAGATCAACAGCTTGGGCGACGCGGCCTGCCGACCGCAATACCGCAAAACGCTCAAGGCGTATTTCAAAACCCACCTTAACCAACTCTGCGATGACTGTCGGCGGCGGTTTGAAACAAACCCGATGCGGATTCTGGATTGTAAGAAGGAAGGTTGCAAGGCGGTTACCGCCAAGGCTCCTTCCCCGCTTGATTCCCTCTGCGGGGACTGCCTCGCCCACTTCCAGCAGGTCAAGGACGGTCTAAACCGTCTCAAAATACCCTTCGTTGTCAATGCGCGCCTTGTCCGGGGCCTGGATTATTACACGCGCACCGCCTTCGAGGTAACCACCACCCGCCTCGGCGCCCAAAACGCCGTCGCGGCCGGCGGGCGATACGACGGGCTCGTGGAGGCGTTGGGAGGGCCCCCCGCATCCGGGATCGGGTTTGCTATGGGCGTGGAGCGGATTGCCTCGCTCATGGAACGGCCCGAATCGGCGAAGCCGGATGTCTTCTTTGCGGTGCTCGGGGAGGAAGCCCTCCGGGAATTGTTGCCGATGATGATCCAATTGCGCGGCCGCGGAGTCCGGATTGAACTGGACTATGCGGGCGGAGGGCTGAAGAAACAAATGAGTCTCTCGGATAAGCTCGGGGCCCGGTTCACCCTTATTGTGGGAGAGAACGAGCTGAAATCCGGCAAGGCGATCCTGCGCAATATGACCGATAAATCACAGACGGAACTCGTTCTGTCCGACCTGCTCCGGTCTCTTCCAGATCGCCTCCGGATTCCGTAGCCGGGCCCGTCCGCCCATTCTTCCCGGATCCTGTCCTCCGTTCAGCGTGATCTTGCCTCAGCGGAACCGGCGCTATAATATATATCATCCCGTTCTCCACGAGGGCGTCAGAGTGGCCGAAAAGAAAACGATCACCGATAGCACGGGGCTTCGGGGTATCCGGGCCGGTCGTAGCTCGATCTGCGCCTGCGGCGTGGAGGGAATGGGCCTTACCTACCGCGGCTACAACATCATCGAATTGGCCGAAAAATCCAGTTTTGAAGAGGTGGCCTTCCTCCTGCTCAGGGGCCGACTCCCCACGCGTCCCCAACTCGACGCCTACAAGGCTCGGCTGATGAACTTACGCGGCTTGCCTTCCGCGCTCCTTGAGGTTTTGGACCGCCTGCCAGCCTCGGCGGCTCCGATGGATGTGATGCGGACCGGCTGTGCCATGCTGGGCGCCCTCGAGCCCGAGATCGACTTCGGCCGCCAGCAGGACGTCGCCGATCGCCTCGTGGCGGCGCTGCCGGGCATTCTGGCCTATTGGTATAAGAGGACCCGGCAGGGCAGACACATCGAGACCGTTTCCCCGGAAGAAAGTCTGGCCGGGCATCTTCTCTTTCTCCTCCACGGTCGTGCGCCGCGACCGGTTCATCAACGCGCGCTTGACGCATCGATGATATTGTATGCGGAGCACGAATTCAACGCCTCCACGTTTGCGGCACGGGTCTGCGCATCAACCTTTTCCGATCTCCATTCCGCCGTCACCGCCGCGATCGGCACATTGCGGGGACCGTTGCACGGCGGCGCCAATGAGGCTGCGATGGCCCTTATTTTGCGTTTTAAGACTCCGACCGATGCCGCCGAAGGGATCCGGCGGTCGCTCGTGCGCAAGGAGAAAATCATGGGCTTCGGCCACGCGGTCTACCGCGACTCGGATCCGCGCAACGCGACAATCAAGGAATGGGCTCGAAGGTTATCGAAGGAATCGGGAGACTCGATTCTCTTTCCCGTTTCCGAGGCGATCGAGCGGACGATGCGGGAGGAGAAGCGGTTGTTTCCCAATCTGGATTTCTATTCGGCCTCGGTGTACCATTTCCTCGGAATTCCGGCGGAGATCTACACCCCTCTTTTTGTCTGCGCGCGCGTCACCGGATGGGCCGCGCATGTCATGGAGCAACGGGCGGACAACCGGCTGATTCGCCCCAATGCGGAGTATATCGGCCCCGCCGAACGGCCCTACGTACCGATTGAAGAACGTGTCTGAAATCCCCCTCCCCGTTCCAAAACGTTTTTGATCCCATCTTGAATATTCCTGCCCGGCCGTCCTATAATAAGGCCAAACCCGCCGTACGGATATTCTTCTTCACCAATGGAGCACCCCAATGAAAAAGCGATTTTTGGGAAAGAGTGGGCTGGCCGTATCGGCCATCGGCCTGGGCTGTATGGGGATGTCCGAATTCTACGGCCGGCACGAGGATGACGATTCGATCAAGACCATTCACCGCGCACTGGATCTCGGAATCGACTTTCTGGACACGGCCGACATGTACGGAATCGGACGAAACGAGACATTGATCGGTCGGGCGATCGGCGATCGGCGCGATCGCGTCGTCCTGGCAACCAAGTTTGGGAATGTCCGCGGAGGGGACGGCGCCTTTTTGGGGGTCAACGGAAAACCGGAATACGTCCGGGCGGCTTGCGAGGCAAGCCTTCGGCGCCTCGGCGTCGAGGTCATCGACCTGTACTATCAGCACCGCGTCGATCCGGACACGCCGATTGAAGAGACGGTGGGAGCGATGGCCGAGTTGGTGCGCGAAGGAAAGGTCCGGTTTTTGGGATTGTCGGAAGCGGCGCCCGCCACCCTCCGCCGCGCTCACAAGGTCCATCGGATTGCGGCCCTCCAGACCGAGTACTCGCTCTGGAGCCGGGAGCCCGAGGATGAGATTCTCCCGGTTTGCCGGGAATTGGGGATCGGCTTCGTCGCCTACAGTCCGATTGGACGAGGATTCTTATCCGGCAAGATTAGAAAGGTCGAGGACTTGGAGCCGGACGATCGGCGGCGTATTTTCCCCCGCTTTCAAGGTGAAAATTTCCGGCGCAATCTGGATCTCGTGAACCGCATCGAGCAAATCGCCGCCCGGAAACGGTGCCGGCCCTCCCAAATGGCCCTGGCCTGGCTGATGACCCGGGGGGAGACGATCGTCCCCATCCCGGGAACAACCCGGATTTCCCATCTCGAAGAGAACGTCGCCGCGGCCGAGATCGAATTGAGCGCGGAGGAACTTGCGGCCATCGATGCCATGGCACCCCGCGATGTCGCTACCGGCCTGCGTTATCCCGAAGCCCACATGAAGGCCTTGAATCGTTGACCCCTCCTCCGGCCCGTGTTCAGGGGCCGCGGCCTTGATCCATGGCTCTTGGAGCGGATCCGAAACGGAGGGCGGACTAACCGGTGGCTTCATCCGACGGGTGGGGAGCTTCTTGCGCCTTTTTCTCGGCGCGATCGAACCATTTCCGGATACGATTGGCGTCGCCGTACTTGGTGAGTTCACCCCACGAGTTCAGGAGGACGACGATCACCGGCCGATCGCCGATTTCGGCCCTCATCACCAGGCAGTGCCCGGCCTGGGCAATGTATCCCGTTTTGCTCAAGTCAATATTCCACTTTCCATTCCGGACGAGGCGGTTCGTGTTCACGAAGCGTATTTTCCATCCCGTCCGGAGATCCGTCACATAATCGCTCCCGACGGTCGAAAACTCTCTTATTTCCGGGTATCGATAGGCCGCCTCTACGAGCGTGTAAAGATCCCCCGCGGTGGACAGATTCCCCTGATGCAGTCCGGCGGGATCGCGGAATACGGTATCCTGCATTCCGAGCTGTTGCGCTTTTTCATTCATGGCCATAACCATCGCGTCGGTTCCGCCGGGATAGGTGCGCCCCAGGGCGGCCGCCGCCCGATTCTCCGATGCGGCCAGCGCGATTTTAAGTAGGTCGTGGCGTGTCAATTTGGTCCCAAAGCTCAGCTTGGAGCCGGATCCGCGCAAACGGTCGCGATCCGCACGGGTGATCCCGATCACCTCGTCCTCCGGAAGTCCGGCGTCGAGAATGATCATCGCAGTCATCAATTTGGTGAGCGACGCGATTGGCTGTCGGGTGTCTATGTTCTTTTCATACAGGACCCGGCCGTCGGGCCCGTCCATGATGAGGGCGACGTCGGAACGGAGATATAGCCTTTTCGGATCGAGATACGGGACAAGCGGATTTTCGATCGGAGGCGACGGGGGAGCGCTCGCGAGCACCGGGTCAGGGCCGCCTCGATCGGAACAACCGAGGCTGAATTGGATCCCGAGCAGTACGGCAATCCACACCAGCATATGCGTGTTTAGTTTCGAACGAATGGCCTCAGACTCCCGTCAGCACACAAGTGGGATCGCCCAACTCGTCAAATAATAGCTGGAATTGGGCACGCCGTCAAGAACAAAACGGGCCCCCATCCTCCGGACCGGGGTTCATTTTTCTTCTCGAATGACGGCACCAAATCGAAAAAATACCCAAACGCGAAGCCGTAACCCTACGGATTGGACCCTGTGACGAAAAAGTGAGAATTGCGTGATGACGCTGTGACACGGGATCGGGTAAGCTATAGTCAATCCAATTGGTCTGGGAGGAAGCCATGATAAAACGCTATGGGACATGGGTCGCAATCGCGGCTTTGGGCATTTTCGCCACGGCGCTCTGGATGTCGCCCCGGGCCGAGGAAACGCCGAAGACTCCCGCCCCGGGCTTGCAGAAGGCCACCTTTGCAGGGGGCTGTTTTTGGTGCATGGAGCCGCCTTTTGATTCCCTCGATGGCGTGGTGGCTACGACGTCCGGCTACACCGGAGGGCATACGCTGAATCCGACCTATCAACAGGTCTCGGCCGGCGGAACCGGTCACGCCGAGGCCGTGGAAATCCTGTACGACCCGAAGAAGATAAGCTATCAAAAGCTGCTGGATGTCTTTTGGCACAACGTCGATCCCACCGCCGGCGATCACCAATTTTGCGATTACGGAAATCAGTATCGTTCCGAAATTTTCTATCACAACAAAGAACAGAAACGACTCGCGGAAGCCTCCCAGGCCGCGCTGGAGGTCTCCAAGCCCTTCAAGGACCCGATCGTGACTGGGATCAGCCCGGCCGGAGCCTTCTACCGGGCCGAGGGATATCACCAGGATTTCTACAAGAAGAATCCGATTCGTTATAAATTCTACCGGTACAACTGCGGGCGAGATGAACGCCTCAAGGAGCTGTGGGGGTAATCGCCGATGACAAGACGAATTTTCATGGCTTCTCTTTTCGTGCTGGTCTTCGCGACACGCTGGATAGGGAAGGCCCGCGGCGAAACACCATCTCCCGATCCCCGAATTGTAAAAATCCGGAAAACTCCCGAGGAATGGAGGGCCCTCCTCGCTCCGGAACGATTTCATATCCTGCGTGAAGAGGGCACCGAGCCGCCGAATTCCAGCCCGCTGCTGAAGAACAAAGAGAGAGGGCTTTATGCGTGCGCCGGCTGCGAGCTTCCCCTTTTCAGCTCCGAGATGAAATACGACAGCCATACCGGATGGCCGAGTTTCTTCCGGTCCCTCCCGGGACGCGTCGAAACCAAACCCGACTACAAGTTGCTCTTTGTCCGTACCGAGTACCACTGCGTCCGCTGCGGTGGCCATCAGGGACATTTGTTTGACGACGGTCCCCCGCCCACCTACCAGCGGTACTGCAACAACGGCTTGGCACTCAATTTTATTCCCAACGGGACGCTTCCGCTCCCCTCCCGTTAATTCCGCCCGAACTCCCCGCCGTTTGGCTCAGGAATCTTCGAACGGTTTGGTGAGGATACGCAACGCGGATTCGATCGCGTCCAGGCTGTAACCCCGACGGAGGAGATAGGCATAGGAACGGCGATACTCTTGAGGTCCGGATAGGCGACGGCCCCCGAGCCTTCGTCTCATGAGGTCCGAGGCCCGGCCCACTTCGTCGCGCTCGTCTAACAGCTCCCGAACGACCGCCTCGATCCGATCCTCGGCTATGCCCTTTCGCTTCAACTCCATGCGAAGACGCAAGGGACCCCAGCGATGTTGTGCGACCCGGGCGCGGACCCACTGCTGTGCAAACGCCCGGTCATCCAGGTATCGGTAGTCCAGGAGTTGTTGAATCACTTGATGGATAACAGGTTCGGGAAAGGTTTTTGCCCGCAATTGATTTTCGACTTCGGTGCAGCTTCGGGGAGTTCGGGCCAGGTATCGGTAGGCGGTATCGAGCGCCCGCTTTAGAACGGCTTCATTCACCTATCTTCCAAATCGGTCAATCTTGAACTTGGGCTCCGCTTCCTTTCCGGAAGCGTTATCGGAACCCCCCGACCAGGCATCCGAGGTGGACTGGATTCCCTTGACCTTGAGCGTAAAGTCTTCGGGGTTGGTGCACCACCGCAGCGCTTCTTCGTACGTAATCAGGTTCTTCTGGTAGAGGCCGAAAAGAGACTGGTCAAAGGTCTGCATGCCGTACTGTGTCTGCCCGGCCGCGATCACATCCGGAATCTTCCGGGTCTTGTCCTGATCGATGATACACTCCCGGACCGTCTGCGTTGCGATCATCACCTCGACCGCCGGCACCCGCCCGTTCCCGTCCGCACGGGGCACGAGGCGCATCGACACGACCCCCTTGAAGACCGACGCGAGCTGCATCCGAACCTGTTTTTGCTGATACGGCGGAAAAACCGAGATGATCCGGTTGATCGTTTCGCTCGCATCCAGGGTGTGGAGGGTGCTCATCACCAGATGCCCGGTCTCGGCCGCCACCAACGCGGTCGAGATCGTCTCGAAGTCACGCATCTCGCCGACGAGGATGACGTCCGGATCCTGGCGGAGGGCCGACCGAAGCGCCCCGCTGAAGGACTCCGTATCCGCGCCGACCTCACGCTGGCTGACAATGCTCTTCCGATCGCGATGAAGGTACTCGATCGGGTCTTCAATCGTGATGACGTTGTCCGTCCGGTTCCGGTTGATGAAATCGATGAGGGAGGCCAGCGCAGTCGTCTTGCCGCTCCCGGTCGTCCCGGTCACCAGGATCAGTCCCCGTTGCTCCATCGCCAGTTTTTCGAGCACCGGAGGAAGATTTAATTCCTCGATCGTCAGAATTTTCGTCGGCACGAGACGGAAAACGAGGCCGATCGTCCCCCGCTGCTGGAAAACGTTTACCCGGAATCGGCCCATCCCCGGCGCGCTGTAGGCCAGATCGAGTTCGCTTCGCTGTTTGAACTTTTCCTTCTGGGGGTTGCTCATGATCGAAAAGGCCACGCTGATGGCGTCTTCCTGGGACATCTTGGGCTGGTCCTCAACCGGCACCAGGTGACCGTCGACCCGGACGATGGGAAAATTTCCGACCTTCAAGTGAAGGTCGGATGCCTTCCGGTCGATGGCAATCTTGAGCAGCTCATTGATCGTAACACCCATTTCTTTGTCTCCTTAGGCCGTCGGCTGCGGGCCTCGCGTTGACGGGGCGCCCTTCGGGGATGTGGCCGGCTTTCCCGGCGCGGCCGCTTTTCGAGCATTGAGGGCCGCTTCCCTCACCCGGTCATCGATCTCCCGGGCCATGGCGGGGTTGCCCTTCAAGGTGGCCTTGCCCTGCTCCCGGCCCTGTCCGATTCGCTCTCCCTTGTAAGTATACCAGGCCCCGCTTTTTTCGACCACGCCCTTTTCCACGCCCAGGTCCAGTGTCTCACCGACCCGGGAAATCCCCTCGTTGAACAGGATGTCGAATTCGGCCTGCTTAAACGGAGGCGCGACCTTGTTCTTAACCACCTTAACCCTCACCCGGCTTCCGGTAACCTCCTGGCCATCCTTAATCGATTCGATTCTGCGTATATCCAGCCGCACCGAGGAGTAGAATTTCAACGCGTTTCCGCCGGTCGTTGTTTCGGGATTCCCGAACATCACGCCGATTTTCATTCGGATTTGATTGATGAATATCACGGTGGTTTGAGACTTGCTGATCGTCGCGGTGAGTTTCCGGAGAGCCTGCGACATCAACCGGGCCTGGAGGCCCATATGGGCGTCGCCCATTTCGCCTTCCAGCTCCGCTCGTGGAACCAGGGCCGCCACCGAATCGATCACGATCAAATCGAGTGCGCCGCTCCGGACCAGCGTTTCCGCGATCTCCAAGGCCTGCTCGCCCGTGTCCGGCTGAGAGATCAGCAATTCATCCGTTTTAACGCCCAGCCTCCGGGCATAGGAAACGTCAAGGGCATGCTCGGCATCGATAAAGCCCGTGGAACCGCCCGCCTTCTGGGCCTCCGCGATCGCGTGCAGCGTCAGCGTTGTTTTTCCGGAGGCCTCGGGTCCAAATATCTCGATCACTCGGCCCCGGGGAAAACCGCCGATGCCCAGGGCTATATCCAACCCCAATGAGCCGGTCGAGATGGCCGGAACATCGGACAGGACCTCGTCCGAACCCAGTCTCATGATGGCCCCTTTTCCGAACTGTTTCTCGATCTGGGCCACCGCCAGATCCAGCGCTTTGCTCCGACTTTCTTTGTCCGCCATGGATGCTCCTTTTTCCGGTTAAATGGTTAGACAGTAGTAATAATTGTTCAGTCTCGGCCCGGCTCAGCCTGAACGCCGAGGACCTCCCCATGGGGCCAAACCGGGCAAGGAACGCACACATACCCTGTTTCCCGGCGCCTTTAATGTTAATGTTAAGGTAGCAATTACAATGCCACCGACCACAACTTTGTATACACGGCCCCTCCATGCCGGAGATCGCTTTGAAACAGGTGTAGTTCCGCCAGCGAGCATTCCCCGGCGATGAAATGCCGATGAACGGCCAGGGCCTTCAACAGGCCGTCCGCGCCTTGTGAGGATTTGACCCGTCCCAACGTCAGATGCGGACGAAATTCCCGGTTCTCCCGTGGAAATTTCACCAGGGCCAAGGACCGATCGATCCGTTCTTGAAGCCGGCATAACCGATCATCGTCGGATTCGACGCCTATCCAGATGATCCGGGGATTCTTCGGGCCGGGGAATACCCCCAGACCTCGAACGACGATTTTCAGCTGTCCGGTTCCGTCCGCCGCGTCCTTGACGGCTCTTTCGATCGCGGACAACCGGGGGGTCGATACCTCGCCCAGGAATTTCAAGGTGAGATGCATCCCATCGACCCGGACCCATCCGATCTTTCCCTTCGGCTGTGTCAACTCCTGCTGGAGGGCCGCCGCGGCCTCCCGGATGGTCGAAGGCAATTCGAACGCGACAAAGATCCGCACGGTATCGATCGGCTCACCTAAGTTCCAGGGGGTTAACGGGTCTGTTTACCCATCGTGAAACGGTTCGGAGGCCGATTTACCGGGCCAGAAGCGCCCGCCGCAGGATGTCCAGCGCGTGCTGTGATGCGCGCGTCTTGATCGCCGCACGATCCCCGGAGAACCGGCTGAAAGTCGTATTGACCTCCCCGCGGTCGTCCAATCCAAAGAAAACGAGACCCACCGGCTTTTCCGGTGTCCCGCCGCCGGGCCCCGCAATACCCGTAACGGACAGGCCCAGGTCGGTTCCGGCCCGACGCCGGACGCCCTGGGCCATCGCCGCAGCAACCGGTGCGCTGACGGCACCGTTGGCCTCGATGATTTCGGAGGGGACTCCCAGTACATCGACCTTGGCCCGGTTACTATAGCACACCTCAACCCGGTCGAGATAGTCCGAACTGCCCGGGACGTTGGTTAATCGATGCCCGATCAATCCGCCGGTGCAGGATTCTGCGACCGCCAGCTTTAACCCCCGCTTTTTTAAAATCCGTCCGACAACCGCTTCCATTTCCTCCGCGCCGCGGACGTAAAGAACATCCGCAAGCCGCTCCTCCACTTTTGGAAGCAGCTCCTCAAGAAGGATTTTTACCTCCTGCCGGCTCCTTCCGCTTCCCAAGATTCGCACGTCCACTCCGACGGGATGGGCGGTCATGCCGATCCGGACCCGGCGATGGCCGATCATGAGGTCCGAAATCCGTTCATTGATCGCGGATTCCATCAGGCCGTAGGTCCGAAAGGTGTGGAGCTCGTGCCACTGCCGGCTCGGTAAACGCTGCTGCAAAAAAGGCCGGACCGTCTCCTCAAACATGGCCCTCATCTCGTGAGAAACCCCCGGGAGGCACACAAGGTAGACCCTTTCCCAGTGGAGGATGAAGCCCGGGGCGCTTCCGACCGGATTCGGGATGACGACGGAACGTGAGGGGACCAATGCCTGCCGGCCGATCGAAGCCGGCATGGATTGCGCCCGGGCCGCATAGCGGGCGCGCAAACGCTCGAGCAGCTTCTCCTGGAGGATCAGCCGGCGGCCGGTCAGCTGACTGACGACCTTTCGCGTCAGATCATCTTCCGTGGATCCCAGGCCGCCGGTTATCATGACCAGGTCTGCGTGGGAGGCCGCCTGCCGAATGGCTTCGGTAATCATCCGCTCGTCGTCTCCAACCGCCGTCTTGCGAATCGGTTCGAAACCCAGTCCGATCAATCGATCGGCCAGAAACACCGAATTCGATTCGATTCGGCCGTCCCACAGCAGCTCCGATCCCGTCGCAATGATCTCGGCCTTGAAGGTTTTCATGACGGATTCACGACCATTCTGAAGCCCTGAAGAATCAGGTTGGCGTACACGCCGGCCACCGCGTCATCCAGCATGATGCCCCACCCTCCCGGAATCGTGCGTTCGACCCAGCGCGCGGGAAACGGCTTCAGGATGTCCAGGGCGCGAAACAGAACAAAGCCGCCGATCCAGTAGCCCACGCCCGGGGGCAGAGCAAAGCCGACCACAAGCATTCCGGCGATCTCATCAATGACGATCCGCCGGCTGTCCTTTTCACCCGTGGCACGCTCGACGCGATCCGCCGTGTAGACGCCGATCGCGAAGAGGACCGTCAGGACCGCTGAATAGACGAGCAAGGAGCGATTGTGAAAGAGGAAGACGATCCCGAGTCCCACCAGGCTCCCGGCTGTTCCGGGAGCCGCGGGAGCATATCCGGCGCCAAAGCCGGTGGCAATCCAATGAATCCATCGAGGCAGGTGAATTGCGTGCACTCTCCATGTCGCGTAGATCAAAAAATTGGCCGCATTCTAACACCCGCTTCCGAGGGTGTCAAGGATTCCGGCGATCGCGAGCGATCCATCACCTTCCCCTCCGTCCGCGCCGAGCGGCGGGCCCGGATTTTTCTCGTCGCCCGCGAAGAATTCAGCCTCTTCCCCGTCGGAAAATCGGTTCTGGCGCGGCACAAACCGACGCGAGACACGGTCACGCGCATTCACGAAGCATCGAGACGAATTTTTTTGAAGTGCGATCTACTTTTTTCTTGACAAACGAAAAATTTCAGATATATTTACAACTAAATGATGACGGGCGGAACACTTCGAAAATTTCTGACGACGAATCCCAAGATCGGCCTTCGTCTTTCATCAGAGAAAATTAGAAATTGAAGGCGCAGGTTGCATGTTCACCCCGACGCTCAGGGCGGGGTGAGGAGGTGAGAGCAATTCAAAAAATCTCACAGAAGCCACTAACCCGTGACGAAAGGGGGCAAATAGATTGCACGCGCTCGGGAGGCATTTGCTGCTGGAGTTGAA
>Ga0055439_10000106_pt1 | contig 13582 bp, 11 predicted proteins | sample Browns_TuleB_D2_FD_57732 | JGI IMG/M metagenome (GOLD analysis project Ga0055439, IMG submission 57732) | Wetland microbial communities from San Francisco Bay, California, USA, that impact long-term carbon sequestration - Browns_TuleB_D2 | ecosystem: Environmental > Aquatic > Marine > Wetlands ...
GAGGCGCCCGTTGAGCCTGCGAGGCCAGCTCCCGTCGCCTCAAAGACGTCCAAGGCATCGGCGCCGAAGAAGGCTCGATCGGCCGATGAGGAAATGTTGGATGATGAGTTGGAAAAATCATTTGCCCCATTCATGGGAGGGAATGAAAATGAGGGGGTCGAAACCAGTCATCCTGAAGTCGGAAAGACTCCCAAGCGGTCCAACAAAGCGGCGGAGCCAGCGCCCGCCGTGAACGAGCAGAAGGGTCAGGAAAAAGGCCGCCGATCGAAGGACAACGTTTCTAAAACCCCACGGAAACAACAGGAAGAATTCGTTGATTTATCAGGAATATTGAGTGACCCTGTTAAAGATAAGGTTAAAAGAACATCTCCGGAATTTTCATCCGACGAGAAGTCCATCAACGAAGAGTTGGACAGCATATTCTCAGAATTCCAAAAGGATGCCCAGGAACAAATAGACGATATCGATTTTGAGACCCACTACAATCTGGGAATTGCTTACAAGGAAATGGGACTCGTAAACGAGGCCATGATTGAGTTTAAGCAGGCCATGAAGGGGCCGGATCGCTTTATTGATGCCAGTAATATGTTGTCCGCCTGTTACCGGGAAAGCGGAAATGACCGGGAGGCGATCGGGATTCTGGAAGCCGCCCTTTCGGACTCGCAATGCGATGAGACTCAAGCGCGGTGGCTTCGATACGACCTGGCTTCCTTGTATGAAAAGGAAAGCCGGACGGAGGAGGCACTGTCGCTATTTAACGAGGTCGCCCGATCAGACCGGAATTTCAAGGACGTGATTCAGCGCATTGAAAGTCTGGAGCAGAATATCGGAGGCTCCAAGCGGAAGAAGACATCAGCCAAAGAGGCCGCTGCCGAGGATGAAGATGTGGACGCCATGATGGAAAGGGTCTTTGGGGAAACGACCTCGGCCCCCCAAGCAGGCCACGGGCAAGGAGGGAACCGCGAGTCCTCAACGGATCATTCAACAAAAAAGGACCGAATATCTTATTTATAAGGAATCGACCCACCGATGAGTTATCTCGAACACTATAACCTGAAGGAAGCTCCCTTTTCGATCGCCGTTGACAATCGGTTTTACTATAACAGCAAGCAGCACGCCGAAGCCCTTGTCCGGCTCAAATATGCCGCGGAACAACGGAAGGGGTTAGCCCTCTTGGTCGGCGACATTGGGTCGGGGAAGACGACCCTGGCGCGCCGGCTCCTGGACGAATTAAATGAGAACAACTATGAATCGGCGCTGCTTATCGTGATCCACGGATCCATCACTTCGGAATGGCTGCTTCGCAGAATATCGGTTCAATTGGGCGTCGACAAGCCGGCCGAGGGGAAGACGGAGTTGTTGGGTCAGTTATATAATCGACTGGCCGAGATTCATGAAAATAAGAAAAAAGCGGTGGTTTTGATCGACGAGGCCCAGATGCTTCAAACGCGGGAAGTCATGGAAGAGTTCCGAGGCATCCTGAACATCGAACTCGACGGTCATAAATTGATTACGTTTATCCTTTTCGGGTTGGAGGATATTGACGAGCACCTTGCTTTGGATGAACCGTTGAGACAGCGGGTGGCCATCCGTTACCACCTTCAGTCCTTCACGGAAGAGTCCACGGAAGACTATGTGAAATACCGGCTCCAGGTGGCCGGCTCAAAGAAGGAACTTTTCACAAAGACCGCATATTCCGCCATCCACCAATACTCGAAGGGCATCCCGCGCCTCATCAACACGCTCTGTGATAACGCCCTCCTTGAAGGATACCTCCGGAAAAAGGATCGAATCGATCATGATATGATCAGGGAAATTTCATCCGATCTGAAACTGGCGATCAAATAAGGACCGGAGCGGTCCGTGTTTAAACATGGACTGCATTCGGAGCCCGTTTTCCCTCCAGAACCGCTTTAATATTTTCCACCACGATGTAACCCATCCGGGTCCTCGTTTCCACCGTCGCGCTGCCGAGATGGGGGAGTAGGACGACGTTGGGCAGGGACAATAATCCTTTGTGAACGGCCGGTTCTTCCTCAAAAACGTCCAGTCCCGCGCCGGCGATCCTTCGTTGCCGAATGGCCGTAGTCAAGGCCTTCTCATCCACCACCGGACCCCTGGACGTATTAATCAGAAATGCCGTCGGCTTCATCCTGTTCAGGGCGCGGCGGTCGATCAGATGATGAGTCTCGCGGGTCAGGGGAACATGCAGGCTGACGATATCCGCCACGGACAACAATCCGTAAACAGGGATACGGGAGGCGTGGAAGGCTTTTTCGACAGAGGGGGGTAGCCGGCGTCGGTTGCAATAGACCACGCGCATCCCGAATCCCCGGGCTCTCTTCGCGACCGCCTTCCCGATTCTGCCCATTCCGATTATTCCCAAGATTTTTCCCGAAAGGTCAATGCCGAGGAGCTGTGTGGGATTCCAACCGGTCCATCGGCCTTTTCGAACCAGCCGATCTCCCTCCAAGACCCGTCGCGCCAGACAGAGTACGAGCGTCCAGGCAAGATCGGCCGTGGCCTCCGTAAGGATCCCGGGAGTGTTGGTCACGATGATTCCCCTGGCCGCGGCCGCCGTTATATCGATATTGTTGTAGCCGACGGCATAGTTTGAAATTACCTTCAGGTCCGGATTACCCGCCATGACCTCATCGTCAATGGGATCCGACAGCATCGAGATCAGAGCCGGGCGGCCCCGCATTCCACGAATGATCTGCGATTTTGTCAGGGGGCGATCCGCGGCATTGAATTTAAGGTCGAAGAGGGTCTTCAACCGATCCATGACGGGCGGCGGAAGAATCCGTGTGAGAAAAACGCCGGCTTTCATCGGAATTTCTCCATTGGTATTTCATTAACCATCATATATAATCAACACCGCGTTTGCAATCAACCCGTGACGTCTTGACTTCGGGATTCCTCGTCGTGATGAAGTGGATTACATTCGGGGCGATTATTTTGGCTGTCGGATTCCTGTCGTCTTTTCCGTTTTCAGGAATGGACGCGAGCGGGGACAAGCGGACCTTCCGGATGACGTTATCCAATGAACCTCCCACGCTGGACTGGAACCTCGCGACCGACAGCGTTTCATTTACCGTTCTCATCAATCTCATGGAAGGGTTGACGGAATATGACGATGCCCTTCGGCCCCGCCCCGCCGTGGCGCGCTCATGGGACGTGTCTCCCGATGGCAAAATCTATCACTTCCATATCCGGAAGGACGCGCGGTGGAGCGATGGAAAACCGGTTACGGCTTCCGACTTCGAGTATTCCTGGAAACGGCTACTGGATCCAAAAACGGCGGCCGAGTACGCCTACTTTTTGTACGATGTGGAAGGAGCCGAAGACTACAATACCGGGAAAGTGACGCGGTCCGATTCCGTCGGGGTCCGCGCCCTGGATGATCATACACTGGAAGTCCGGTTGAATAAGGCGGTTGTTTTTTTTCCGAGCATCACGACTTTTATGGTCACGTTCCCCATGCGAAGGGACGTTGTGGAGAGGTACGAGACAAGCTGGACCGAACCCGGAAATATCGTGACCAACGGGCCGTTCGTTCTGGAATCCTGGCACCACGAATACAAACTGACATTGCGGCCGAACCGGTATTATGCCGGCGGACAGCCTGCCGTCAAGGCGGTTGCGTTGTACATCGTAAACCAGCCCAGCACCGCGCTCACGCTTTATGAGACGGGAGATCTTGAGATGGCCAATCTTCCGCCCGAGGCGATGGCCTCCTATCGTGGCAATGCGGAGTACACGACGGGACCCCTTCTGCGCGGATACTACTATGGGTTCAACGTTCAAAAGCCGCCCTTTACGGATCCCCGGATTCGTCGGGCCTTTTCGATGGCGATCGACCGGAAAGAATTCCCGGCCATCCTGAACCGGGGGGAGCTTCCGGCGTCGTATTGGATCCCCCCGGGGATGCCCTACCATAACTCCGCCATCGGACTCCCGTTTGATCCCGCAGGGGCTCGCCGACTGCTTGCCGAGGCGGGCTATCCGGGCGGACGGGGATTTCCAACCGTTACGGCTGCCTTCAACACGGGACCGGAGAATAGTCTGATCGCCGAAAACCTTCAGGCCCAGTGGAAACGAAATCTGGACGTGAAAATTCTTCTGGACAATCAAGAATGGAAGGTCTATCTCAAGCGACTTCAAACTGATCCTCCGCCGTTATTTCGACTGGGCTGGGGGGCCGATTATCCCGATCCGGATAATTTCATGAATTTATTCACATCGACCAGCGGGAATAATCGAACCCGATGGAAAAACGAGCAGTACGACGAACTGATTCATTCCGCCGCTACGATGCGGGACCCGGTTGCACGGCAATCGGCGTATGACGAGGCTCAGCGTATATTGCTTGAAAGGGATGTGGCCATCATGCCTCTTTTCGTGGCCACGCAAAACTGGGTCATCAAACCTTATGTCGGGGGGCTTCACATCAATGCCTTGGAGCTTCTCTATTTGAAGCGAATCAAATTGAATCGCCCATGACTCGGTTCATTATCCACAGGCTGGCGTGGGGAATTCCGGTGCTCTGGCTGGTGGCCACGACCACCTTCATTTTAATGCACATTGTTCCGGGAGGGCCGTTTGATCAGGAAAAGCTGCTTCCGCCCGAAATCCGTGCCAATATCGACGCCAAATACCATCTGGATAAACCCCTGCTGTCTCAGTACGTGTTTTACCTTCAAAATCTTGTTCACGGAGATCTGGGGCCGTCGTACAAGTATATCGGAAGGGATGTGACCGACATCATCAAGGAAACCTTTCCTGTTTCTTTGCAGCTCGGTCTGTCCGCGGTTCTGATTTCGGTTTTAATCGGCGTCGGTGCAGGCATCGCGGCCGCGTCGCGCGCGAGAAGCTGGGTGGATCATACGGGAATGTTCCTTGCTACGGCCGGCATCTCGATCCCCAGTTTCGTTCTTGGGACCCTTCTCATCATGATTTTCAGTTTTAAACTTCGTTTGTTTCCTGCCGCCCTGTGGGAAGGATGGCGGTACGGAATACTTCCGGCCATAACACTCGCGCTACTTCCCGCGGCCTACATTGCGCGGTTGACACGATCCAGCATGCTGGAGGTCCTCCATCAAGACTTTATCCGGACCGCCCGTGCCAAGGGCTTTGGGGAAGGATATGTCCTGTTCAATCATGCGCTCAAGAACTCAGTCACTCCTGTGATTTCATTTCTGGGACCGCTGACGGCGACGCTTGTGACAGGCTCCTTTGTCGTCGAATTTATTTTTTCTATACCGGGCATGGGACGGTACTTCATCACCGCCGTGACCAATCGGGATTATCCCCTGATCATGGGAGTGACGCTGGTCTACGCGCTGGTGATTGTATTGGCGAACATCGGGGTCGATATGATGTACAGCTGGATCGATCCAAGGATGCGGGTGAAGAAACGAGCGTAGGGTCGAATCCGGAATCGCCCTGCTCGATTCCGATCCCAGAACCCCCGCCGCAACAGGAGACAGGATGGGAATCATGCGATCCAATCGGAGAATGAAAATCGGCGGCGGCTTCATCTTGTTGATCTGTACAGCCGCGTTGGCCGCTCCCTGGCTGGCACCCTTTCCGTTCGACCTTCAGGACACCCATGCGATTCTCCAAGGCCCGAGTTCCGAGCACTGGATGGGGACGGACCGCCTGGGAAGGGATCTCCTCTCCCGATTGCTGTATGGCGCGCGAATGTCGTTGTCCGTCGGGATCTTCACGGCCGCATTCGCGGTTCTGTTCGGAACCGTCTACGGGGCGGTCTCTGGATACATCGGAGGAAAAACGGACAATCTTCTGATGCGGTTCGTGGACCTCGTCTATTCTCTGCCGGACCTCCTGTTGATTATCCTGATCACCGTTACGATCGGCCGGGGAGTCCTTGGAATTCTTCTGGCCTTGAGCCTTGTCAGCTGGGTCACCGTGGCCCGGATCATCCGCGGAGAAGTTTTAAAGCTTCGGGAATTCAGTTATGTCGAGGCGGCGCGCGCGGTCGGCGCATCCCATCGCCGAATACTTTTCCTGCATATCCTTCCCAATACACTGGGGGTACTGATCGTAACGCTGACCTTCCGCATTCCCGCCGCCATCCTGGCCGAATCCACCCTGAGTTTTATCGGGCTGGGGATCGCTCCGCCGTTCGCGAGCTGGGGCAGCATGGCCAACGAAGGGTGGACGGCGATGAAATTCTACCCGCATCTCATTCTATTTCCGAGTCTTTTTCTGTTCCTGACGATTGTTGCCTTTAACGTTCTTGGTGACGGGCTTCGGGACATCCTTGATCCGGGGCGCCGGTTTGCGTAGCCGGCCGGCGCCATTCGGTCCGCAAATCCTCCTTGAATTTGTGCGGGGCATCTGATATTCTACCGGCACTTTTTGGATGACCGACAGGTATCTGCTTCCCGAACCCGGCAACCAGAGCCCTTCTATCGGGAGAAACGATGGCGACACCCATAACCGCGCGGTTGAAGCGGGTTACGCTGAAGACCTTCCCCATTTACGTAACCCTTGTCCTGCTCCTGATCTTCGCCCATCCGACACCCTTTTGGTTCCTTGCAGGCCTGTTGATCATTCTTCCCGGTGAAGCGCTCCGCATCTGGGCGGCCGGCCACCTGAAAAAGACCCGGGAAGTAACGACCACCGGCCCGTACGCCTATGTGAAAAACCCCCTGTATCTCGGGACGCTTTTGATTCTGATCGGCTTCTGTTTAATGGCGCGGAACCTTTATCTCCTCCTGATCGGCCTTGTCGTCTTCTTTGCCTATTACGCTCCTTTTAAAAAAAAGCGGGAAGGGCAGCGCCTCTACGAACATTTCGGTCAGGCCTGGACGGATTACAGCCAGGCCGTTCCGGATTATTTGCCGAAACTGACCCCATACGGAAAACGCGGGAAGGGAACATGGGAATGGAAATGGTTTTATGAGAACAGCGAGGATGGAACCGCTCTGGCGGTCCTTATAGGCGTATTCGCCGTCGGATTGCGATACTGGCTCAGTTTGCGTTAGAATAGCGCGGATGGAAGGGGCGTCATGAATTTCCAGCGGGCATTGATCAGTGTATCCAACAAGGAAGGCGTGATTGATTTTGCGAGAGGACTCAAAGCCATTGGGTATGAGATCCTCTCCACGGGCGGAACGGCTAGGACCTTGAAGGAAGCGAACATCCCGGTCAAGGACGTCGCCGAATTTACCGGATTTCCGGAATTGCTGGACGGGCGGGTAAAAACGCTCCATCCCAAGATTCACGGCGGGCTCCTTGCTCGTCGCGACGATCCGAATCATGTGGCTCAAATGAAAGACCACGGGTTGGAACCGATCGACCTCGTGGCCGTCAACCTTTATCCGTTTGAAGCGACCGTCGCCAAAGCGGACGTCAGCTTTGAGGAAGCGATCGAAAATATCGACATCGGCGGACCGGCCATGCTGCGTTCTTCCGCCAAAAACTTCGAGCATGTGACCGTCATCGTCGACCCCCGCGATTATGTGAAAATCTTGGAGGAACTCCGAACCGGGAGGGGATCGGTTACACGGGAGACCCGTCTGGCACTGGCCAAGAAGGTTTTCATACACACCGCCCGATACGACAGCGTCATATCGACCTATCTCGAGAATCGAACCCAGGACGTCGATCGGATTCGTTTTCCGAGTCTTTTGACGCTTCAGTTCGAAAAAGCCGAGGATCTCCGTTACGGCGAGAATCCCCATCAGCAGGCGGCATTCTACCGGGAATTTCAACAAAGCGAGACCGGGATTTCAACGGCCAGGCAGCTTCATGGGAAGGCGATGTCGTTCAACAATTTTTTGGATGCCAACGCAGGATTGGAACTGGTCAAGGAGTTTAACGAGACGGCCACCGTCATCATCAAACACACCAACCCGTGCGGAGTCGCAACCGGGGAATCAATGTTGGAGTCTTACACGAAGGCACGAGCCACCGATCCCGTATCGGCGTTCGGCGGTGTCATTGCCTTTAACCGACCGGTGGATTCCGAAACGGCTGAAGAAATCACAAAGATGTTCGTGGAAATCGTCATCGCCCCCGGATTTGAACGATCGGCACTGGACCTCTTTAGAAAGAAGAAGGATTTGAGGCTGTTGGATGTCGGGGGCCCCATGAAGGGAGCACGGGAACGGCGGGGCGGAATGGACATGAAGCGGGTTGTCGGGGGTTTGATCCTTCAGGATCGGGACCTGGGACGAATTGAGGACATCCGGCAGATGAAAGTCGTCACGAAGCGCAAACCAACCGATGAGGAATACGACGCCATGTCCTTCAGCTGGATCGTCTGCAAACACGTCAAATCCAACGCCATCGTTTTTGCGAAACCCGGTCAGACCATCGGAATTGGCGCAGGTCAGATGAGCCGGGTCGACTCGGTCAAGATTGCCACAATGAAGGCGCAGTCCCCGTTAACGGGGGCGGTCATGGCCTCGGACGCGTTCTTCCCTTTTCGGGACGGACTTGACGAGGCGGCCAAAGTCGGAATTCGGGGTGTCATTCAGCCCGGCGGCTCGATTAAGGACGAAGAGGTGATACGGGCCGCGGATGAACACGACATGGCGATGGTGATGACCGGAGTTCGGCATTTCCGGCATTAGTCAAGACCGCATTCATCCCAACGCGGCGGGCTCCGCCGGATAAATCGTAACTCGGCAAGGAATCATGATACGGCTTCCTTGCGAATCCTAAATCCCCTCGATGAAAATCCTTGTCATTGGAAGCGGCGGCCGGGAACATGCCCTGGTCTGGAAATTGTCCCAGAGCCCCAGGGCAGAGGCGATTTATTGCGCCCCGGGGAATCCGGGAATTTCGCGGTATGCGAAGTGTGTCCCCATCAAACCTGAAAGGACCGCCGAACTGCTCGAATGGGCCAAGCGCAAGGCCGTCGATTTGACCGTGGTCGGTCCGGAATTGCCACTGACCATGGGGATCGTGGATCGATTTCAGGAAGACGGCTTGCGGATCATCGGGCCCTCCAAGCTCGCGGCCGAGATTGAGGGGAGCAAGGCCTTTGCAAAATCGTTCATGAAGCGGCATGGCATTCCCACGGCCGATGCCGAGATCTTCGACAACCCGGAGGCGGCAATTGAGTACATCAAGGGGCGCGGGGTGCCGCTCGTGGTCAAGGTCGATGGCCTGGCCTCGGGGAAGGGAGTGGTCGTTGCAGAAAGGGAGGACGAGGCCATTCAGGCGGTCGATCTAATTCTGCGACGCCAGGCATTCGGGGAGGCCGGAAACCGTGTTCTTCTGGAAGACCGCCTTCAGGGGGAGGAAGCCTCCTTCCTTGTATTTACAGACGGGAAGGCCGTTGTCCCGATGGTGACTTCTCAGGATCACAAGAGAATCTTTGACCAGGATCAGGGTCCGAACACGGGAGGGATGGGGGCCTATTCGCCCGCTCCGGTGCTCTCCGAGAACCTTCAGGGAAAGGTCCTCGGAGAGATCGTCCGCCCCACGCTGGAGGGGCTGGCACGCGAAGGACGTCCATACCGGGGAATATTGTATGTCGGATTGATGTTAACCCCGGAAGGGCCGAAAGTGTTGGAATACAACGCCCGATTCGGCGACCCCGAGGCGCAAGTGATCCTGACCCGGCTCGAAACGGATCTGGTTGAGATCTTCAGTGCGATGGCCTCGGAATCGTTGGATGAGGTGCGTGTACATTGGAATTCGAAGGTCTCCGTGTGTGTCGTGTTGACCGCGAAGGGATATCCGTCTACCTTCGAAACGGGTCAGGCGATTCTTGGGATCGATCGGGCCGAATCGCTCGGAGACGTGGTCGTTTTTCACGCCGGAACGTTCCTTCGGGACGGGGAGTTAACGACGGCCGGGGGGCGCGTGCTCGGCGTGACCGCGGTGGGAGAGAACTTCCAACGGGCCCGTGAACGGGCCTACGACGCGGTGAGCCGGATCCGGTTCGAAGGGATGCATTATCGGATGGATATCGGGCTTCGAGGCCTCAAATCCCTGGAGACGTCCTGATGGATGCGCCGATCAAACCGCTTTTGAGCGTGGTCGTTCCGGTGTACAACGAAGAGGTTGTTCTGCCCGAGTTCTACAAACGTCTGCAGTCGGTTCTCAATGAAATGCGCGGGATTTCCGGATCCGAGATTATTTTTGTGGATGACGGCAGCAAGGACGGCTCCTCGAAAATTCTCTCGGAATTCGTCCGATGGGATAAATCCGTGAGGGTTCTCCAGTTCTCGAGAAATTTTGGACATCAGATCGCCCTGACGGCAGGCCTGGACCATGCCCGCGGAGACGCGGTCGTGGTCATCGATGCGGATCTTCAGGACCCGCCCGAAACGATCCCGCGGTTGATGGAAAAATGGCGAGACGGGTACGAAGTGGTTTATGCGATCCGGGAGGATCGTCAGTCGGATACCTGGTTCAAACGGACCACAGCCAAGCTTTTCTATATCCTGATGCGGAGGATCGGCAGCCTGGATCTTCCCAAGGATGCCGGCGATTTCCGGCTGCTGGATCGTAAGGTGGTGGAGGCCTTTCGATCGCTGGGCGAGCGCCACCGGTTTGTGCGCGGCCTGACGCTCTGGGTCGGGTTTCGGCAGACCGGGGTCTTGTATCCCCGGGCCGAACGGTTTGCCGGAATCACAAAGTATCCCATCGCGAAAATGCTTAAATTGGCCTGGGACGGCGTGACGTCGTTTTCAATGGCCCCGTTGCGATTGGCGATTTATCTCGGTTTGATCGTTTCCGTTTTAAGTTTCACACTCGGAATATTTGTGATCATCGGCCGGTTCTTTCTGGGCCAGACCCAGTTGTTGGGATTTCCGACGCACGGGTGGGGATCGCTCATGGTGGCCGTCCTTTTCCTGGCGGGAGTCCAATTGATTGTTTTGGGAGTGATGGGTGAATACCTGGGAAGAACCTATGACGAGGTCAAGCACCGTCCGCTCTACATCCTTCGGGATAAAATGGGGTTTGATGATTAACGAACGCACGGATTCGACCGATTCCTTATGGACGAATCCCAGGATTTGGTTTTGGGCCGTCGTTTGCGCGGTACTCCTTCCGCTGGTTTTCCTGGAAGATGGACAGATCCATGTGTTCTTCAAATCCCACCGGACGCCGCCCCTGGATGCCATGATGCATTTCTTGACCCGGATGGGCGGAGGCTGGGTCTTGGCGTTGGGGGCGCTGGTGCTTTTCGGGATCGGGTGGTGGTGGAAGGACTTAAAACTGAAACAGGTCGGGGTGAGGGGTTTATTGGCCATGGGTGTTTCCGGCCTTCTGGTTCAAGTCATCAAGCATCTGGTCGGACGGCCGCGTCCGAGATTGGCGGACCGGGGCATATTCGAATGGGGGGCGACCTTTCAAAGGGGGCATGATTCATTTCCCTCCGGACATGCCATCTCGGCATTCGCGATGGCCGCGGTGCTCTCGTGCTATTTCCCCGCCGGGCGTTGGATCTGGTACTCGATCGCCGCTCTTGTCGCCTTTTCACGGATCTATGTCGGTGCCCATTATGCGTCCGATGTGATATTTGGCGCCATCCTGGGGGTAGGAGTCGGATTCTGGGTAAACCGGTTGAAGCTGGAGCAATTGAAATCATGAGGCAAGACTCCGGCTTCTGGCCCGCACTCGTGTTGGGTGGTTTCCTGTTCGTATATCAGCTCGGAGCGGTACCCCTCTTTGATCTCGACGAAGCGATCTACGGCGAGACCGCCCGGGAAATGATCGAATCCGGCGATTGGCTCACACCCCAGTTCAATTACTCTCCCGATTTCGACAAACCCGTACTTTTCTACTGGCTCATGGCTGGCGCCATGAAGGGCTTCGGCCAGTCGGAATTTTCTGCGCGTCTTCCCTCCTGCATTTCCGGAATTTTGTTGCTGCTTGTGACCTACGGCCTGACTCGGATTCTCCGTGGATCTCGGGCCGGAATCCTGGCCATGATCGTTCTGGCCAGTAGCGTGGAGATGATCGTCCTCTCGCATGCCGCCTTGACCGATATGGTCCTGGTCCTTTTCATCACGTCCGCCCTTGCCAGTTTTTACCTGATGATGGAAACCGATCGCGCCTTTCTGGCAATGGGTATGTATTCGGCCTTGGGCCTGGCGGTGTTGACCAAGGGTCCGGTAGGGGTTGTCCTCCCGGGGGTGATCATGGCCGCGTTTCTGCTTTCCGTGGGGCGGTGGAAGGAAGGGATGCGTCGACTGCACCTGGGTTGGGGGACCGTTATATTCGCGGCCATCGTTATCCCGTGGTATGGACTCATGTTCCATCTGCACGTTTGGGCCTTCTGGAATTCCTTTTTTATGCGGCATAACGTCGAGCGGTTCACATCCGTGATCGGAGGGCATGCCGGTGCCCCCTTCTATTACCTCGCGGTCATGGCCGTCGGTTTTTTCCCATGGGTCGCCTTTCTCCCCGCGTCCATCGTGTTGGCCATCCCTCGATTGAGCAACGCCGGGGGGTGGCAACGACTTCGAACGCTTCCGTCGCAAAATCCCTTCGAATGGTTTCTTATCTTATGGATCGTGTCGGTTGTGGGATTCTTTACGCTGGCCGGGACCAAGCTGCCGCACTACATCGCGCCGGCCTTTCCCGCCATGGCCGTACTGGTCGCCGCCTGGTGGGACCGGAGATTGGATGAGACACAATACATCATGCCGCGGGAAGAGCGATACTCCCTGGGGTTGCTTGGACTGTTGACCGTGGTGTTGGCCGCCCTCCTTTTGGCCGTTCCGAGGGGGATCGAATGGGCGCGGATCCGATACGCCGCCTCGGCGCCGTTCTTAATTCAGCCGATCGATCTGGATTGGTCCTTGATGATCCTTTCCTTCATCCTGTTAAGCGGGGTGATGACCTTCGCCGCATTCTTTCTGGTGGGACGGCGCTGGACGGCTTTCATGGTTCTGGTCCTGACCATGGGCGTCTTTTCTTATGTCATGCTCGGTCGGTTGATTCCCTCCGTCAGCGCCTACATACAGGCCCCCCTGCGGGATCTTGCCGGTCAGACGGGCGGTTGGATACACCCGGAAGAACCGCTGGTTCTGTTCGGCTTGAAAAAGCCGAGCGTGTTATTTTACGCCGGAAGGGGCGCGGTCTTATTCAAGGCGAATCAGGAAGACAAAGTTCGATCCTTTCTGAAGGATCATCCTCGGGCTCTTGTGCTCAGCCCGCTTCCCCTTGCATCCGTTCTGAGCCGCATTCCGGGCGTGGTCATTCGCGAAGAAACAGGCGGTTATATCCTTGCCACCACTTTTTGAAATCGATTCTCCGGTGTCAGCGGTGGATCGCGGAAAGACCTATCGCAAGTGGTTGTCCTCGATCCTGAAAGGCCTTGTCAGCATCGGATTACTGACCTACCTGTATACAAGGGTCGATATCCGTTCCGTTATTGGATCTCTGCAAAATTTGCAGGGGTCATACCTCGCCTTGGCCTGGCTGACCTATTTCGCGATTCAATTTGTCGCCGTTTTACGTTGGCGAATCATGGTACATGTCCAGGGATATCGGCATGCGTATAAACGGCTGGCCGCCTTTTATTTTGCCGGACTTTTTTTTAATCTCTTCCTCCCCACATCGATCGGCGGGGACCTGAGCAAGT
>Ga0055439_10000108_pt1 | contig 13512 bp, 10 predicted proteins | sample Browns_TuleB_D2_FD_57732 | JGI IMG/M metagenome (GOLD analysis project Ga0055439, IMG submission 57732) | Wetland microbial communities from San Francisco Bay, California, USA, that impact long-term carbon sequestration - Browns_TuleB_D2 | ecosystem: Environmental > Aquatic > Marine > Wetlands ...
CCCGAGATTGCCGCACAGCAACGCAGAGGCTATCCCGACCTGGCTCCCTTAACCGTGTCCGTCCCGCCCGCCCGGGCCTTTGAGATCGCCCAAGCCGCCGCGAACGATCTGTGTTGGAAAATCGTCGACTCGGATGCAGACAAGGGGCGCATTGAAGCAACCGCGACCACCTTTTGGTTCGGCTTCAAAGATGATATTGTTGTGCGCATCCAGCCCGTCGATGGCGGCAGTCGCATCGATGTTCGATCCGTCTCGCGCGTCGGCCGCAGCGACGTCGGGACGAATGCGAAACGCATTCAACGATTTTTGGAGAAAGTCAGGCGGCATGCCTAGAGCCCGATTCTGGCTAGCCGGGGTGGCGGCACTTATCGCGGTCCACCCGACGATTTCCCCGTCCCTCGCCGAGCCGATCCGTCACGAACTGAGCCTGAGCCTGCAGCCGGAGAATCATTATCTCGAGGTAGAAGACGCGGTCACCCTCCCCGCCTCGTATCTGTCCGCCTCCGGCGGGAAACTGGACTTTCTCCTTCGCAAGGGTCTTGTGCCGAGAACCACGACTTCCGGAGTCCGGATCAGCCGTGGAGCCATCGGAAATCTCCCGACCTCCCCCCGGAATACGGAAGCATACCGAATCTTGATCCCCGCCGGCCGGCGGGCAATAGATCTGCAGTATCGGGGAAGGATTGTTTCCACCGGAACATCCCAGAATTCAGACGACTCTGCGGATCTTGACTCCGGCAACATATCGAGCCAGGGGATCTTTCTGGCCGGGTCGACGTACTGGTACCCGTGGTTTAACGACGATCCGGTCGTCTTCTCGTTGGAGGTCCTACTGCCGGAACCGTGGCAGTCGGTCAGCGAGGGGGAACGGGTCCGGCATGATCGAAAGGGCGGGATGATCGAGGACCGGTGGGAATCACGCGAGCCCCAGGAAGAGATTTTTCTGATCGGCGGACGTTTTTCCGAGTACGAACGGATGGCCGGGTCCGCCCGGATGATGGTATTCCTTCGGACCCCCGATCCGGATTTGGCCGATCGTTACCTGGAAACGGGCGCCTCTTATCTGGACATGTACCGGAATCTGATCGGTCCCTATCCCTACAAAAAATTCGCCGTGGTCGAAAATTTTTGGGAGACCGGGTACGGGATGCCGTCGATGACGCTTCTGGGACCGGCCGTGCTGCGCCTGCCCTTCATACTACACTCGTCCTATCCCCATGAGATCCTGCACAACTGGTGGGGGAACGGCGTCTTCGTCGATTACCGGACGGGGAACTGGAGCGAGGGGCTGACCACCTACATGGCGGATTATCTCATTCAAGAGCAACAGGGCTCCGGTTCCGAGTACCGTCGCTCCGCGCTTCAGAAGTATGCGGACTACGTCGCGAAACAGAAGGATTTTCCCCTGTCGGAATTTCGCGACCGGTACAATCCCGCTTCCGAGGCAATCGGGTACGGAAAGACGATGATGTTTTTCCACATGCTTCGGAGGCAACTGGGAAATGCATCCTTCTTGAGCGCTTTAAGGAGCTTCTATACCGAGCACCGGTTCCAGCGGGCGGGTTACGAGGATTTGCGCGCCGCATTTTCCGTTCCGGCCGGTGAAGATCTCAGGAGCGAATTCAATCAATGGGTCGACCGGACGGGGGCCCCGTCACTGAAAATCAGACACGCCGGGACCCGGGTTCGGCCAGACGGGATCCACCTTTTCGCGCTTCTGGAACAGATTCAACCGGGTCCGGTCTACCGGCTTCATGTCCCCATCGCCGTCACGCTGGAAGGCCGGGCAACGGCGCTTCAGACAGAAATTGATATGGATACGCGGCGCATGGAACTCGACCTCCCGGTTCCGGCTCCTCCGGTGCGCGTGGACATCGATCCGGAATTTGATCTTTTCCGGCGGGTGGATCGCGACGAGCTCCCCCCCGCGATTTCCCAAGCTCTCGGGTCCGAAGAATCGATGATTCTCATTCCGTCCAAAGCGGCCGACACCGTCCGACAGGGGTATCGCGCATTTGCGGAACGGTGGACCCGATCGCGGCCCGGATCGATCGAGATCAAAAGGGACGACGAAATTCCCGATCTTCCGACCGATCGTGCCGTATGGATTTTGGGATGGGAAAACCGGTTTTTTCCGGCGATGATGAAGACCCTGGCAGGGCGCGATATCGAGAATCAACGAAACCGGCTTCGGATCGGGACGTCCCTGGCAGACCGGCGGAACCGGACGATCGTCCTTGCGTCGCGCCAGCCCCGCCACCCCGATGCCGCGCTCGTCTGGCTATCGGCCGATCCCCTGACGGCGCTTCCGGGCCTGGCCCGGAAGCTGCCTCATTACGGGCCGTTCAGCTATCTCGTTTTCGAAGGCGAGGAACCGAAGAACGTTCTTAAAGGACGGTGGGAAATCACCGACGGTCCCCTGTCCATCCCGGTCGTCCAACCGGATGGCCGGGTGATTCAAGCGCCCCGAGGCGTACTGCAAGCACGCCGCCCCCTGGCCGGGTCGTCCCCGTAGAGATGGGTTCACCCGGCGAGACAGGAGGAGGCGTCGAACTTCGCACATCCCGTTGGTCTATACAACCCGTTTATGGGTACCACTCGGCCTTGTTTTTTGGAACGTACCATCCGGTTGGGAAGTTGTACCAGATTCCGATGGGGGACGGAGAAATGCCCTTAAACCGCTTATGGACGATGGGAAGGGCATCGGGATAGTAGAGAAACGTGTAAGGCTGATCCTCGGCGATGAGCGCGTGAATCCGGTGATAGATCTTCTTGCGTTCCTCCTGGTCGCAGGTCCTCCGCCCCTCCAGAAGAAGCTTGTCCACTTCCGGGTTGCTATACGAAATAAAATTGAACTCGCCTTCCTTGGTCTTGCTCGAATGCCAGATATCGTAGGAGTCCGGATCGCGTCCCAAGGACCAACCCAGGATGATCGCCTCGAACTTTTTCTTGTCGATAAACTGATGCAGGAAGGCCTGCCATTCCAGGATGCGGATTTCGACCCGGATGCCGATCTGTTTGAGATTCTGTTGGATGATTTCGGCCGTTTTCGCCCGTTCCTCATTTCCCTGGTTGGTCATAAGGGTAAAAGAAAAGGGCCGGCCGTCCTTGTCCAGAATCCCGTCCCCGTTCGTATCTTTCCATCCGGCCTCGGCCAGGATCTTTTTCGCTTTTTCCGGATCATAGGAAAAATCCGGGACGTCCGGATTGTACGCCCAGGATTCGGGAGGTACGGGTTGGGTCGCCGCCCGACCGATCCCGAACAGGACGCCGTTGATCACCGCCTTGCGATTGACCCCATAGGCGATCGCCTGTCGCACCCGCTTGTCCTTGAAGCGGGGATCGAGGAGATTGTAACCCATGTAGGTGTATGCGAAGGCCGGGTAACGATACTTGCTGAAATATTTCTTGAAGTAGGCTGTGTTCGTCTGCCGCTGATACTGCAACGGACTCAGGCCCATAAAATCCAGTCCGCCCGCCTTCAGCTCCAGGAACATCGTGGCATTATCGGGAATGATCCTGTAAATGTATTGCTCCACACGGGGCTTGCCCTCGAAATAAGTGTCGTTGGCCTCCAGAACGATCTTCTGGCCGGTCACCCATTCCTTCATGCGGAAGGGACCGGTCCCGATGGGGTTTCGGTTGAACCCGGCGGTGTTCAGATCTGCTTTTTCCAGAAGATGCTTCGGGATGATCCCCATTCCCCAGCTGGCCAAGCCCGGGGCGAACGGCTCCTTATAAGTGACGTTGATGGTGTAGGGATCCGGGGCCTCGATTTTTTCGACGCGCTCAAAGTCCCCGCCGTAAGGAGTCGCGACCTTGGGATCGATCGCCTTGCGGTAGGTGAAGAGAACATCTTCGGCTGTGAAATCCTGGCCGTCCTGCCATCGGACGTCTTTCCGAAGCTTGAAGGTCACCTTTCTGCAATCGCGTGAAGCTGTGTAGGATTCGGCGAGGTCCCCCACGAGCTGGAGGTTCTTGTCGTACTTTACCAGGCCGTTGAAAATCCAGCCGCTGATATCCCCGGAGGCCGAGTCCGAAGCCAGCATCGGAATCAGCCGCTGGGCGTCCCCGATCGAACCCAGGACGATGGCATCCGGCTTGGCCGGTTCTGCGGCGGGAACCGCCCCGGCGAAAAAACATACCGTCGCGGAAATACCAGTAATCGCGAGCAACCGACTCCGCATGATTTTAATCAGGGAGCCGACTTCGGCACGGACGCCGGCGGTGAATCGGGCGCAGGCGAACCCGCCTGGCCCTTCGTCGGGGCCTGCTCCATCGGAACCGGCGATGTCGCGCCAGGCGTCTGTGCGGGAGCGGTTGCGGCTGGCGCGTCCTTTTTCTTGAGATCAAGGACGCTCGTCGACATGAACCGCCCCTTGGAAAGGACGGATAGACTCAGCGAGGTGATCATGAAAATCGCGGCGGCGGCGGCCGTCATCTTGCTCAGGAACGTGCCCGGGCCGCGGCTGCCGAAAATGGTTTGACTGGATCCTCCGAAGGCCGCGCCCATCTCGGCTCCCTTTCCCGCTTGAAGCAGGATCACGCCGACCATGATGAAACTGACGATCACGTGCAAGATAATAATGAAAACATACATTTCCTCTGGACCTCCCGTGTTTCGATGAAAAGCTGGATCCTCAGACCCTTCCCTTCCCGAGCCCCCTGATGATCGATGCAAATCCCCGCGCGCTGAGAGAAGCGCCTCCGACGAGTACCCCGTCGAGATCCCTGACCCCCGACAGTTCGGTGATGTTCTCCGGCGTCACGCTTCCGCCATAAAGAATCCGGACGGACTCCGCCGAGTCCGAATCAAATCGTTTAATAAATTCCCGACGGATCATCCCAAGGACTTCGGAGATCTGCTCGGCAGTCGCCACCCGTCCCGTACCGATGGCCCAGACCGGTTCATAGGCCATGAGAACCCTTCCGGAATTTTTCCCTCCGGGATCCCCCAGCCCTTTCCGGATCTGCGTCTGCACAACATCCGAAGTCCGCCCCTCAAGGCGTTGATCCAAGGTCTCCCCGACGCAGAGGACGGCGTCCAGTCCCTGCTTCAGCACGCCGGTCAATTTCCGCCTCACCATCTCGTCCGATTCGCCGAAAATGTGACGGCGTTCCGAATGGCCGATCAGGACAAGGCTGCACCCCGCGTCTTTCAGTTGCGAGGCCGATACCTCGCCGGTGAAGGCCCCGGATTCTTCCCAGTGAGCGTTCTGGGCCGCCAGGCGAAGACCGGATTCGCTTAGAACCTCGCCCACGGCCCGCAGGGCCGTAAAGCTGGGAGCGACCGCGACCTCGACGTCCCGATCCGCGCCCAACTGTTCCAACAGCTCCCGAACGGCGGTCGTCGATTCGCCAACGGTCCGGTGCATCTTCCAGTTGCCCACCGCGATCGGCTGTCTTCGCACCGGTGCGCCCCCCGGGGTCATACGCGCTGGGACTCCTCCACCCGGCCGGGCAGAACGGCCAGCCCGGGAAGTTCTTTTCCCTCAAGCAACTGAAGCGCCGCGCCACCCCCGGTCGAGATAAACGAGATGTTTTCGGATTCTCCCGCGCGATGGACCGCCAAGGCCGTATCCGCACCGCCCACGATGGTCAACGCGTACGCATTCGCCACGGCATGGGCCACCGCAAAGGTTCCGCGGCAGTAGGCGTCGATCTCGAAAAGCCCCATCGGGCCGTTCCAGAGAATCGTTTTGGCATTGGCCAGCGCCTCCGTGAACAGCTTGACGGAGGCCGGTCCGATATCGAGCGCCATCCAGTCTTTCGGAATCTCCTGCATCGGCACGATCTTCGTTTCCGCGCTCGGATCGCGACTCTGCGCCACGACGCAATCCACCGGCAGGTAGAACTTGACCCCGCGGGCCCGCGCGTGGTTGCGAATCTCCATCGCCATCTGCAGCATCCCGTCCTCGACAAGCGAATTCCCGACTTCGTATCCCAACGCCTTGTAAAAGGTGAAGGCCATGCCGCCTCCAATGATCACCTTGTCGACCTTCTTGCCCAGATTTTCGACGACCCCCAATTTGCCCGAAACCTTGGCGCCGCCCAGGATCGCCACAAACGGCCTGGCCGGATTCGCCGTCGCGCCTTCCAGATAATCGATCTCTTTCTTCATCAGGAACCCGGCGGCGCATTCCGAAACAAACTTTGTGATTCCGGTCACGGAGGCATGGTTACGGTGAACCGTCCCGAAGGCGTCGTTCACGTAAACTTCGGCCAGGTGAGCCAGCGCCTTGGAGAAGATCTCGTCATTCTGTTGTTCCCCGGAGTGAAAGCGCAGGTTTTCCAGCAACAGGACATCTCCCGGCTTCATCTGGTTGACCATTTTCTCGACCTGCGGACCAATGCAGTCGGGAGCGAAGGCGACTTCCTTTCCAAGCAACCGCTGCAGCCGTCTCACCACCGGTGCCAGGCTCAGCCGCGGGTCGATTTTTCCGTTGGGCCTTCCCAGGTGAGAGCAGAGGATGACCTTGGCCCCTTCGTCGATCGCGTAGTTGATCGTCGGGAGCGCCGACCGAATACGGGTGTCGTCCGTGATGTTCAGTTGGTCATCCAGGGGCACGTTGAAATCCACACGGATGATCACGCGCTTTTTCTTGATATCGAGGTCCTCGATGGTCAGTTTATGCATGTTCATGGGTTTTCCTGTCCACGATCATCGGAGGGGTTACGCGACGGGTTTCGACCGAGGAATCTCGACCGGGCCGCCGTTCACCGATGTCGTAAGTGTCAGCCTTTCTGTCCGATATATTTTACGAGGTCCCGCAGACGGCAGGAATAGCCCCATTCATTGTCGTACCACGCGATCACCTTTACCATCCGCCCTTCAAGGACTTTCGTGAGCGTGGAATCCAGAACGGCCGAATGGGAGTTGCCGTTTAGGTCAACCGAGACCAGAGGCTCCTCCGTATATTGAAGGATGCCCTTCATGATGCCTTCGGACGCCTGACGGTACCGGGAATTAATATCCGCTTCGGTGGCGTCGTGTTCGAGCTCGGCCACCAGGTCCACCACCGAAACGTTCGGCGTCGGAACCCGGATGGCCATTCCATCCATTTTGCCTTTCAGCTGGGGAAGCACCAGAAAGAGGGCCTTGGCCGCCCCGGTCGTTGTGGGGATGATCGAAAGATGCGCGGCGCGGGCCCGCCTCAGGTCTTTGTGAGGCAGATCAAGAAGGCGCTGGTCGTTTGTTACCGAATGGACGGTCGTCATCAATCCCCGCTTGATTCCGTAGGCGTCCAGGAGGACCTTGGCCACCGGCGCCAGGCAATTCGTAGTACAGGACGCATTGGACACGATGGAATGCTTGCCGGGATCGTACATGGATTCGTTCACGCCAAGGACGATCGTAAGGTCCGGCTCCTTGGCCGGCGCCGAGATGATCACCTTCCGCGCCCCGGCGGCCAAATGCCCCGCGGCACCGTCCCGATCCGTAAACCGTCCGGTCGACTCCACGACAATATCGGCGCCCAGTTCCTTCCAGGGAAGTTTCTTGGGGTCCTTTTCGGCCAAGACCGCAATCGACCGACCGTCCACGCGGATTGCCTTATCCTTGGCCTCCACCTCTCCCGCAAGCACCCCGTGAACCGAATCGTATTTCAGGAGATGGGCGAGCGTTTTCGCATCGGTCAGATCGTTGACCGCCACGAATTCAATTTCTCTATGGTTGAGGGCCGACCGCAACAGATTGCGACCGATCCGCCCGAACCCGTTAATACCTACTTTAATGGTCATCACACACCCTCATGAACGGTTATTTCACACCTGAGTATCAATGAAAATCAAGCTTTCATAGTAGGTGAAACAGGCCCAAAAAGTCAACTGACCCGCCCGGTTCCGGTTCGTGCGATCATCGTCCTCCCGTTCGGGTCACGGTCCGCTTCCGCCGAGGCGATCAGTTGGCCGCGTCGATTCGGAAAAACTCCGCCGGTTTGGGTTGAGGTCGGGAGACTTTGGTTGGCTCGGTGCCCTTGACGAAAATCTCGATCGGCGGGTTCTCCGTCCCTTCCGGGGCGAGGAGACCCGTTTCAGGATCGATCTTGGCAAATACGACATTCTCCGGAATGGCGAATGTCATCTCCGGGAGGACTTCAAAGGCCGCCCGCATGAAGTTGATCCAGATCGGCAATGCGGCGGACGCCCCCGCCTCGCGATCGCCCAGGGATCGCACGTCGTCGAAACCGACCCAGACGCCCGTGGCAATGTTGGGCGCAAATCCCACGAACCAGGCATCGGTAAAATCATTCGTCGTTCCCGTCTTTCCGGCCAGCGGTCGCTTCAGCACCTTGGCTCGCCACCCGGTTCCGTGCTCAATGACGTCCTCCATCATGTTCGTAATCACGTAGGCGGTTTCCTTGGTCATCACCTCGTTGGACACGGGTTCGTGTTCCTCCAGCACCTGCCCCGCGGGGTCCGTAACGGAAAGCACCGCGATGGGCTCCGAACGGACTCCCTCGTTGGCGAACACGCCGAACGCCGAAGTGAGTTCGATCAGGGTCATACTGGACGACCCGAGGGCCATCGAGAGATCCGGGGCCAACGGGCTGCTGATGCCGATTCTCTTGGCAAACTCGATCACATTCTTGATCCCCACGCGTTCGAGAAGTTTCACGGTGGCCAAGTTCCGGGAATGGGCCAGGGCCTCCCGCAGGCTGACGGGACCGTAGAATCGGGATTCGTAATTTTCCGGCCGCCAAACCTTTTGCTGTTGTTCATCGACATAGACGATCGGCGAATCCACGACAACCGTGGCCGGGGTGAACCCGCGCTCAATCGCGGTCGCGTAAATAATCGGTTTGAAGGCCGATCCCGGCTGGCGGCGGGCCGAAAGGGCCCGGTTGAATTCGCTGCGTTTGAAATCGTATCCTCCGACCATGGCTTTGATCGCCCCGGTCCTCGGGTCCAACGCGATCAGGGCCCCCTCGACCACCGGATCCTGTTCGAGACTGAAGACGGCTGTCTTGGACTGCGGATCGAGCCGGCGAAGCTTGACCTTGACGACATCGCCGACTTGGAGAATATCCGGAGGCTTGGCATCGGGATGAACCTCGACATCCTTCAAGAGATCGGGACCCTTGAGCCGTTTTTTGGCCCAGGCCATCCCATCCGGCGGGATCCGGCCGGTCTGGCCGGAGGCGACCACGGTGGCTCCCTTGTCGTCCACCGCCGTCACCACGGCATCGACCACGTCTCCCTCGTTCACCGTGGCCATTCCCATGATCCCGACGCCGCTTTCTTTTTCCTGGGCCAGCTCGTCCGGATTCTTGTGCGCAACCGGGCCCCGGTAACCCTGACGTTTGTCGATCGCTCGCAGACCCTCCCTCAAGGCCTCGGTCGCCGCCTTCTGCATCGACAGATTCAGAGTCGTATGGACACTGAGGCCCCCCTTGTATACCATGGCGTCGCCGTAGGTCGCGCTGAGGTACTGTCGCAGGTATTCGAGGAAGTAAGGCCCGATTTCTTCCTCCTTCTCGAGCTTCTGAAAATACAGATCCTGCCGGTAGACCTTGCGAAATTGATCCTCGGTGATGAACCCCTCGTCGACCATTCGCCGAAGGACCACGCCCTGCCGTTGTTTCGCGCGCTCCGGATTGAGATACGGCGAATATTCCGTCGGGGCCCGCGGGACACCGGCGATGTAGGCCACCTCGGCCAGACCGAGCTGATCCACGTTCTTGCCGAAATAGGTTCGCGCGGCGGCTTGAACCCCGTACGCGCCGTGGCCGAAATAGATCTGGTTCAGGTATAACTCCAGGATTTCATCCTTGCTCAAGATTTTTTCCATCTTCCAGGCCAGAATCGCTTCCTTGAACTTTCGGCGGAAACTCTTCTCGGAGGACAGAAAGAGCGAACGGGCCAGCTGTTGCGTAATGGTGCTGGCCCCTTGACTGAGGCGGAGGTTTTCAATATTAGTCAACAGCGCTCGAAGAATTCCAAGCGGATCCACCCCTCGGTGCTCGTAGAACCGGGAATCCTCCACCGCGATGATCGCATGGAGAAGATCCTGGGGCATCTGGCTTAAAGGCACCAGCACGCGGCGCTGAATGTAGAACTGGCCGATTAGTTGTTGGTCATCCCCGTAAATCTTTGTGACGAGACTGGGCTGGTATTCGCGAAGGGATTCGATGGACGGGAGGTCCCTTGAATAGTACCAGATAATACCGCTGAAACCGATTGCGCCGCTGATTCCGAGGCCCGCGAGGACGATCAACAATTTGATCTTCCAGGACCATTGGGGGCGGCCCGGTCCTCCGGTCTCGATCACGTCGGTCATTTTGTCCTTGTCGTGCCTGCTGTCGTACGCCATTTCCCGATCCTAGCTCCTTCCGGATTTTGTCCGATGACGGAATTTATACTATGCGCAAAATTCCACGACCAACTCCCGACCCCCCTACAGCTGAAGGTTCTCCATCACTTTGAAATGTTTGAGCAGCAACCCGTAGCGTTGATCGGACATCGGCTCGAACTGAAGCCCGGCCATGTGGAGCCTGCCCACGGTGTTCGCCCATCGGACGCGTGCGGCGATTTTCAATCCATCTCCGGCAGGATCATCCTCGATCAGTTTCAAGGTTACCACGACCAGTTGTTTGGGCTTGATCTCCCGGTGCAGATAGACGCCCAGCCCGCCCCGGCCGATGCCGGTCAAATAAGCCACCTGGGGCTCCTCCCCCTTGACGGTCAATTGCACTGGCCCCATGGCGGTCAGCCGAAGATGATTTCGGCGCTCATTGATCTGGGTATTCTGCGGTTTCTTCAACGAGAGGGAATCCATTTTTTCCAGCGTCTTCTTTCCCCCGCCTCGAGCACACGGCTTCCCGGGAGGGACGATGCGGTGTCAGGGAATCAAGTTGTTCATCACGGCCTGGTATTGGTCCTTGGGCAATCTTTCGAACTGAACCCCCACCATGTACAGATCTCCGGCCCGCGAGACCCAGGTCACTTCGGCGCCGACCTCCTCTTCCCGATCCGATTCGCTCTTTAACCGGACGGTGAACCGGAGTTTCTGCCCGACACGCACTTTCCGATGGAGGTAAATTCCAACGCCGCCGCGGCTGATATTGGCCAGATAGGCCTCGATCGTTCTTGAATCGCCCGGCAGCGACACCCGGACGATTCCCATCACGGTCATTCTCAGCGTTTGTCGTCGGTTCTTCATCCTCCCCCTTGCGTCGCCCGCCGCAGGCGGATTCCGATCCTTAGGATAGCCCTCTTCGATCGAGCGTGCGGTATTGAATCGCCTCCGAAACATGCGGCGGCTCGATTCGATCTTTTCCTTCCAAATCGGCGATCGTCCGGGCCACCTTCAAGATCCGGTTATAGGCCCGGGCCGACAGCCCCAGCTTGTTCATCGCCAGCTCGATAAGCATCCGGCCCTCGTCGTCCAGGCCGCAGTATTTCTTGATCTGGCGGGGCCGCAGCTGGGCGTTGCAGTATATTCCGTCGGTCCTGTACCGCTCGTTTTGAAGCCGGCGTGCCCGGCTGACGGATTTCCGGATCGTCGTCGAATCCTCGTGCGCATGCTCAAGCGACAGCTCCCGGAACGACACCGCCGGAACCTCGACGTGAATATCGATCCGGTCGAGAAGCGGACCGGAAACCCGGGCGCGGTACCGCTGAATCTGAAGCGGGGTACAGACGCAGACATGCGCGGGGTCCGTAAAAAAACCGCACGGGCACGGATTCATCGCCGCCAGAAGCATGAATTGGGCGGGATAGGAAAGTGACGCCGTCGCGCGGGAAATCGTCACCCGACCGTCCTCGAGCGGTTGGCGCAGCACTTCCAGAACGTTCCGGCGGAATTCCGGCAATTCGTCGAGAAAGAGCACTCCGTTATGGGCCAGGCTCACCTCGCCGGGCTTGGGCACCTGGCCGCCCCCGATCAGACCCGCATCCGAGATGGTATGGTGGGGAGACCGAAAAGGACGGGTCGCAAGCAGAGGCTGTCGCTCCGGGAGAAGGCCGGCGACGGAGTGAACCTTGGTCGTCTCGATCGCCTCGTCAAAATTCATCGCGGGCAGGATGGAGGGAAGCCGTTTGGCCAGCATCGTCTTGCCCGAACCCGGGGGCCCGATCATCAATAGATTGTGGCCCCCGGCCGCGGCCACCTCGAGGGCCCGCTTGGCGTGATCCTGGCCCTTGACATCCATAAAGTCGTCGCGGTATGCGGCATTCTCTGTATAGATCCCCGGAAGGTCGACACAGACCGGTTCCAGAACCTGGTTGCGGTTCAAAAACTCGACCACCTGCGGCAAGGTCTGCGCTCCATAAACACAGAGTCCTTCCACGACGGCGGCCTCATTGGCGTTTTCGGCCGGTAGAATCAAGCCTGCCATCCCGGCCTCCTTTACAGCCACCGCGATGGATAACGCGCCCCGGATCGGCTTGACCCGGCCGTCCAGGGATAACTCACCCGTTACAAGATAATCCTTCACCGATTCCGGATCCAGAATCCCTTCCGCCACAAGTATTCCCAGCGCCATCGGCAGGTCGAACGACGATCCCTCCTTCTTGACATCGGCCGGCGCCAGATTGACCGTGATTTTCTTGGACGGAAAATTGAATCCGGTGTTCTTTAGCGCGGCGCGGACGCGATCCTTGCTTTCCCTTACCGCCGTATCCGGCAGACCCACGATGCCGAACATCGGCAGGCCCTGCGCCACGTCCAGCTCCACTTCCACGAGAATCGCATCCAGGCCCAATACGGCGCTGCTCAAGATCTTGGCGATCATGGTCTCCTCCTTTAGCGGACGTCCCGCGGGGCCCTGTCCTTCCGGATCCCCGTTCCTGTAACGGCCGGTTATGTCTTTGTCAGCACGACCACCGTCCGGCCGACCCGGTCTCCCAGGCGCTGCCAGCGGCGGGTGGCGGAAATCGCAACAAGCCCCACCCAATAAAAGGCCATCATGTCGATCAGGCGCAGAAGATTTCGGATCACGGACTGCCCCATCGAACAGGGTTTAAGTTCCTGGTCCATCACCTTGATTCCGCAGATCCGCTTTCCCAGCGTCTGTCCCAGCAGTCCCTCGGTCGTCGCATGGTAGACCCAGAGGATCACCCACGCGGATCCCACGGCGAGCCCCCCGGCCGACACGAATCGTCCAAGAGGGTCGGCGATCAACGAAGCGTCCTTCTCGAGCCCGGATTCGATGAGAAGTCCCGTCGGAAGCAGGATCAGCGAGGTATCGATTGCCTTCGCCACGAATCGGCGCCATACGGAAGCATAGACAACACCGGGACCTGCCGTCGAGTCCTTCCATCGATTTAGCACGAAGGACAGGAACCCCACGCCGACCGTCATCGTGAGAACCAACGCTACGAAAAGGCGTTTCTGATATCGGAATAAGTCGCTCCCCAGATCACCCCCCAGCAGATATTCGGAACGGACCGGCCGACCGTCTTCCCAAATTTGGTCTTCGATTTGGAAATCCCGATTGATCAACAGGTGGGGCTTTCCCCCGAACGTAAGCGCGGTGATTTCCAACCGCCCGGCCGGCGCCGTAGGTTCCA
>Ga0055439_10000110_pt1 | contig 13364 bp, 9 predicted proteins | sample Browns_TuleB_D2_FD_57732 | JGI IMG/M metagenome (GOLD analysis project Ga0055439, IMG submission 57732) | Wetland microbial communities from San Francisco Bay, California, USA, that impact long-term carbon sequestration - Browns_TuleB_D2 | ecosystem: Environmental > Aquatic > Marine > Wetlands ...
CCCCGTATGTCGGAGAGGGTCAGGGCAAGGACGAAGGTTTCATGGACTTCAAGACACTGAACGATGTGAAACAGCACATCCCGATGCTGTACAAGCCGGAATGGGAACGGGACCATGTCGATCGAAAGATGAACACGGCCCCCGGCACGGACAACCCGGAATTCCAGGCGTATTTCCGCAGGACCGCGCAGATCCTCAGGAACACCCGGCTCGACACGAAGGAAGAGGACGCGTTGAAGCGGGGGAAGCTGGACGCCACCTATTTTGAAGACATCAACGGGGTCCCGGTGATGACCTATCTGAGGCCGCTCCCGAATTTTCCAAAGTGCGCGCTGTGCCACGGGGCGGGTTATTCGATTCGCGGCATCCTGATGATCTCCACTTCGATGGAGCCGGTCGGGGCGGCGCTAAAGCAGAGCGAGCAGGACCTGCTGATGGCCTCCCTCGCGACCCTCGGAGCGCTGATCATTCTGCTTCGGATTCTGATCCGCCGCATGGTCCTGGCTCCGGTGACCCGCGTGGCCGGGCGCGTCCGGGACATCGCGGAGGGGGAAGGCGATCTGACCGCCCGGATCACGGTGAACTATCAGGACGAGATCGGGGACATGGCGCGGTGGTTCAATAAATTCGTCGACAAATTGCACGAGGTCATGGCCAAGGTGTCCCGGACCTCCAAGGATGTCAAGTCCGTTTCCGAACAGGTTCTCAGCGGCACGAACATGATCAGCGAGGGCGCGGACGTTCAGATGCGGTCCGTCGAGACCACCGCGGGGGCGGTGCGGACGGTCAACGACTCGATCCATCACGTGGCGCAGAACGCCACGTCGCTTTCGACCATGGCGGAAGAAAGCGCGGTGGCGATCCTTCAAATGTCGTCCTCGATCGACGAGATCGCGCGGAGCGCGTCCATCCTTTCGACGACGGTGGAGGATTCGACCGCGTCCATCCTCGAGCTTTCCTCCTCGATCCAGGAGATCGACCAGAACGTCGGCCGGTTGAACACGGCCGCCGAGGATACGGCGACCTCGATGTCGGAGATCGACGCCTCCATCAAGCAGATCCGCTCGAACGTCATCGACACGGTCGAGCTGTCGCAGGGGGTGACGGACGACGCGGAACGCGGGCGGCGGGCCACGGAGATGACGATCCAGGGGATCAACAAGATCCAGGTTTATTCCAAACAGGTCAACGAGGTGATCAACGGGCTCAAGTCGCGGACGGAGAGCATCGGGAAGATCCTGAACGTCATCGACGAGGTCGCCGAGCAGACCAACCTGCTGGCGCTCAACGCGGCGATCATCGCGGCGCAGTCCGGCGAACACGGAAAGAGCTTCGCGGTGGTCGCGCAGGAGATCAAGGAGCTGGCGGACCGGACCGCCACCTCCACGAAGGAAATTCACGGGATCATTCGCGATCTTCAGGAGGAAAGCAAGAATGCCGTTCTGGCGATCAACCGCGGGACCAAAAGCGTCGAGGAGGGGGCCCAGCTGGCCGGGGAGGCGGGATCGGCGCTGAACAAGATTTTGGAAAGCTCCCGTCAGTCCACCGACCGCATCCAGGAAATCGCGCGCGCGACGGAGGAGCAGACCAAGGGGGTCCGGCGGGTGGCCGAGGCCATGCGGCAGGTGACCGAGATGGTCCAGCAGATCGCCCGCGCGACGCACGATCAATTCAAGGGCTCCGAGCAGATCATCAGCTCGACCGAGAAAATGAAGGACATCGCGACCAACGTGAAGAACGCGACCCGCGAGCAATCGGTCGGGAACAAACAGATCAATGAAATCGTCGACCGGTTCACGAAGCAGGTCCGTGAAATCGCGGATTCCACCGGGCAACAGATCGCGGAGAGCGCCAACATCCTCAAGGCCGTCGACCGGATCAAAACGGTCGTGGAGCAGAACATGGACACCATCGGAAAGGTGGGCATCGCCGTCGAGTCGCTGATGAAACAGGCGACGCAGCTGTCCCAGGAAATCGACAAGTTCAAGTTGTAATTTTCGGGGAACGGCGCGCGCCGGAAACGCCGGCGGGCGGATGCGATTCCCAGAGGAGATTCGGAATGCCGGCCATCTGTCCCAAATGCCAAAATCCGCTTCAACTGGAGCAGATTCCCCTGAAGAAAGATGTTCAGGCGACCTGCTCCTCCTGTCAGGCCGTTCTGACGGTCTCGCTCGTCGTGACGCTTGCCGCCGGATCGGCGCGAGGGGGCGTCTCTCTGTTTCTGAACGATAAGAAGGTGGTGGCGGCGGTGGAAGGCGACGCGAGCCAAGAAATGATCCGCGAGATTCTGGCCGAAGGCGGGTTCGAAATGGTGGTGGCCGAACCCGGTCAGGATCTGCTGTCCGTACTTCAGCGCGAACGGCCGGCCGTGGTGATCGTGGATGTCGGCATCCTGGACATCATCGGGTTCGAGATCGCCGACCGAATCAAGGGTCGGGCCGACCTGAAGGAGATCGCAATCATCTTGCTGGCTTCCATTCACGACAAGACGCGGTATAAGCGGGAACCGGATTCGCTCTACGGCGCACAGGACTATATCGAACGGCACCACATCCAGGATCAGCTGCTCCCGAAACTGCAACGGATCCTCGGGGCCCGGGGCCCGGCCTCCGCGCCGAAAGCGGCCGCAGCGGCCTCTGCAGAGCCGGTTCCCGTCGCGCCAGACGCGGCAGCGGCGCGCCCGTCTCCGAAAGTTCAGGGACTGGAACAGGCCATGTCGATCGAAAACGTGTTCGATTCCATGGTGGAGGAGGAACGTCGGCCGGCCGCCCGTTCCGCATCGCCGAAGGCGAGGGCGGAGGCGAAGCCGCCGGTGGATGCCGCGGCCCACGCCGCCGCGAAGCGGCTGGCCCGGATCATCATTTCGGACATCGCGCTCTACAACCAGCGCGCCGTCGAAGAAGGAGTCCGGAACGGCTCCCTCTACGACCTGCTCCGGGACGAGATCGAGGAGGGTCGAAAGTTGTACGAAGGGCGTGTGCCGTCCGATATCGCCTCATCGACGGATTACTACCGCGAGGCCATCGATGAATTCGTCCGAAAAAGGAAGACGGAAATGCAGAAGCCGACCTGATTCCGGGGGATGCGATGGAAAGTGAGACCCAACAGACGCTCCGGGATCTTCATCACGACGATCTGGAGGTTCGTTTGCGTGCGATCGAAAAGCTCGCAAGCCTCCGGGATCCGAAATACGCGACGGTCCTGATCGAGATGATGGGAGATCCGGAGTGGCGTGTCCGGAAGACGGCGGGCATGGCGACGGCCGACCTGAATCGGGACGAGCCGATGGCCGAGCAGTTGATCCGCGTTCTGTTCCAGGAAGGGAACGTCGGGAAGCGGAACGCCGCGGAAGAGGCGCTCTGCCTGCTGGGAAAGGTCGCGATCCACCCGCTCCTGACCCATCTGCCCCTCGCCAACAAGGATGTTAAAAAAATGATCATCGAAACCCTGGGCGAGATTGCGGATCCCCGGGCCGTGCCGGGGCTGCGGGCCATGCTCGAGGACCCGGATGAAAACGTCCGCGTGGCGGCGATCGAATCGATGGGGAAGCTTCGGGACGTTCAAGCCGTCGACGCGCTCATTCCGTTGTTGGGAGATCCGAACCCGCTGATCTGCTTTACCACGGTCAAGGCGCTCATGCGGCTGGGGGACGAGCGGGCGGTCGATCCGATCATTGGGATGGCCGGACGACGCGGCGTGGAACGCGTGGCGCTCGAGGCGCTTGGAAGTTTTTCGAACCCGGCCGTGCTCGACCCGATCCTGAAGGGCCTGCTGAAGGGCGGAAAGAAGGTCCGGGAGTCGGCCCTCAAGGCGCTGGTCGATCATGCGGGTCGGGTTCCGCCCGAACAACGCAGAACGATCGCGGATCGGCTGCGCCGGGATTATGATCCCGCCACGGCGGAATTTCTGTGCGGGGCGCTCGAAAATTCCGACGAGGCGGTCCGGGCGGGCGCGGTGGCGGTGCTGGGTTGGATGGAGGATGCCCGCGCGGCCGCGGCGATCGTCGGGCTGATCGACGGACCCCTGCACGAGGCGGCCGTCGAGGCGCTGGTCCGGATGAAGCAGGGGGCGCTGGACGCCCTCCTGCAGGGCCTTAACGGGGCCAACGAAGTGACGCGGGAAGGCGTCGCGAAGATTTTAGGAGAGCGGACCGATCCGCGATCCTCGGCCGCACTGATCCGGTTGCTGGAGGACCCCAACGGTCATGTCCGGCAAACCGCGGCGGCGTCCCTGGGGAAGATCCGGGATCCGGCATCGGCCCCGGCGGTCATGAAGCTGCTTTCCGACCCCTACCTCAGTGTTCAGGAATCCGCGATCCTGGCCCTGAGCCGTATGAACGATCCGGGGATCCTCTCCGGCCTCATTCATCTGTTGGGGAGCGATCAGGCGGCGGTTCGCAGCAACGCGATCAAGGTGATCGGGAAGATGAATTCGGCCGAGGCGATTCCGAACCTATCCTTCTGTCTCAAAGATGAAAATCCGGGCGTCCGGAGGTCGGCCGTGGAGGCGCTGAGCGAGATCCATCAGATGGAGGTGGAAAACCTCCTCCTGCTGGCGCTGGCCGACGAGGACCCGACCGTGCGATTGGCCGCGCTGACCGCCGTCGGGAAACGTCCGGAGATCGACCTGCTCCGGCATGCGGGTCCGCTATTGACGGACGACAACATCTGGGTCCGGGCGGCGCTGGCGCGGGGGCTGGGCGACCGGACGGACGAGGCGGCGAAGACCCTGCTTCTGGGAATGTTGAAGGACAAGGTGGGCGTGGTCCAGATTGCGGCCATCGAGGCGCTTGGGCGGTCTCGGGACCGGCGATGGATTCCGGCCCTCCTGGAGATGACCGGCCATCCGGACACCGACGTGGTCCGGTCGGCGGTCGCCGTCCTGGGAGAGACCGGCGATCCCGGTCTCGCGGGGAGAATCCAGGTTTTTCTGAATCACCGGAATTGGGGAGTTCGCGCGGCGGCGGCCGAGGCGCTCGGAAGGCTCGGGGATCCGGCGGTACGGGATTCCCTCGAGCGGATGGCCCGGGAGGATCCGGATCGGTGGGTACAACAAACGGCGCAGGGGGCGCTGGCCCAGCTATCGAATCCGTCCTCCCTCTAAGGCGGGGGAGTTATGACGATCGAGAACAAATCGTTGACCCTGCCCGATGATGTTTTTCATCTTTTTCGGGACCTCATGTACGAGCAGAGCGGGGTGGTTCTGGATGAACGGGCCAAGTACTTCGTGGAAAATCGTCTCCTCCACAGCGTGGAGCGGCTCCAGTTCGAGAGCTTCCGGGACTACTATTATTATTTAAAGTATGACCGTAAGAAAAACGAAGAACTGGCTAATGTCATTGATCTATTGACGATACACGAAACCTATTTTTTTCGGGAGGAACAGCAATTGAAGTCCTTTTCCGAGGAGATCCTTCCGGAGATTGCGGCCAGGAAGGACGGCCCCAAATCGCTCCGGATCTGGAGCGCGGGGTGCTCGACGGGGGAGGAGCCGTACACCATTTCCATGCTGCTCCTGGAGAAGGAGGCGTTCCGGGACTGGACGGTCGAGATCTTCGCCACCGACATCAGCCAGCGCGTGCTCCAGTCGGCCCGGCGGGGGATTTACCAGCCGGCGGCCTTTCGAACGACCGATCCCATGTACCTCACCAAGTATTTCAGCAAGGAGGACAACGCCTACCGGATTTCGGACGTCGTCAAGAAGAACGTCGTGTTCCTGCATCTGAATCTGCAGGACGCGACCCGGCTGGCGTTCATCAATCCCATGGACATCATTTTCTGCCGGAACGTGATCATCTATTTTGACATGGGGGGAAAACGGAAAGTCATCGAGTTGTTTCGCGGCAAATTGAAGGACAAGGGGTACCTGCTCCTGGGACATTCGGAATCGCTCATCAATATTTCGACGGCCTTCTCGCTCCGGCATCTGAAGCACGACATGGTGTACCAGAAGCTCGAGCAGAGCTCGGCCCGAAGGCCTTAGGGGGAAAGACGGATGGAACGGATCAAGGTCCTGGTGGTGGATGATTCGGCGTTCTACCGCCAGACCATATCGGGAATCCTGAAGACGTCCTCTCGGTTGGACGTGATCGGGACCGTTCCGAACGGGAGCGAGGCCATCCGTTTCGTGAGCGCGACCCGGCCCGACGTCATTACGCTGGACCTCGAGATGCCGACCATGGACGGCTTCACGTTCCTGCGATGGCTGATGAGCAACATGCCCATTCCGGTCGTGGTGATCACGTCCCGGTCCGAAAGCGGAAACGTTTTCAAGGCGCTCGAATGGGGCGCGGTCGATTTCGTGGCCAAGCCGACCCAGCGGGCCTCGATGGAATTCATGAAGCTTCGCCCCGAGCTCGTCTCCAAGGTGGAGGGGGCCGCGCTGATCCCGGCCGAAAAATTGCGGGCGAAGCTCCAGACGGAGACCCGGAAGAAGGTCGCCGAACCGGCGGCGCCGGTATCTCATCCCGTGCCGGGACGCATCGAAGTGGTGGCGGTCGGGGCGTCGACCGGAGGCCCCCCGGCCGTTCAAACGATCATCACCGCGCTCCCGGTTGATTTCCCCGCGGCGGTGGTCGTCGCACAACACATGCCGCCGGGCTTCACGCTCTACTTTGCGGAACGCCTGTCGAAGGCGGCGAAGTTGCCCGTGAAGGAAGGGGCAAACGGGGATCTGGTGAAACCCGGTACCGTCTATATTTCTCCCGGGGGATACCACATGGTGCTTTGCCCCGGCCGCAACGGCGTGGAGATCGAGCTGAAGCCCCGGATCGACTCCGACAAATACACGCCGTCGGTCGATCAGATGATGATCTCGGTGGCGGAACTGTACGGGGACAAGGTCCTCGGGGTGATCCTGACCGGCATGGGGTCGGACGGAAAGAACGGGATGAAGGCGATCAAGCAGATGAAGGGCGGAACGATCGCGGAGGCCGAGGAGACCAGCGTGGTGTTCGGAATGCCGAAGGAGGCGATCAGCGCCGGGGTCGTGGACGAGGTCCTTCCGATTCAATCGATACCGGAGGCGGTCGTCCGTCGATGCCGGGTTTGAACTCCCCGGGCCCTTGTTCATTGAATTAAAAAGTGCTAATATGAAAAACCCAACAGCGGACCCCCCAGAAGAGGAGCCCATGGATAAGCCGGAATCCGGAGCGGATCTGTTCAAAAAAACCAGGGAATTTCTGGAAATCTTTCGGAAGGGGGAGGAGTTTACCCAGGACCTTCTGAAAGAGAATGAGCGGCTGCGCTTCAAGATCGTCCAGCTGGAAGAGGAGATCAAGGCCGTCAAGAAGGGAGTCGACGGGAGCCCGGTGGGCGAGCTCCAGGAGGCGCTGAAACGGGCCCAGGAGGAAAAACAGGCGCTGGTCGACCGGTTCAAGGAGGTCGAGGCCGAGAACAAGGATTTTGCGTCCAAGTACGTCGAAGTGGAGGAGGAAAACAACAACCTGGCCAACCTCTATGTGGCCAGCTACCAGCTTCACTCGACGCTGGACTTCACCGAGGTTCTGCGGATCCTGCAGGAAATCGTGATCAACCTGGTGGGGTCCGACCGGTTCGCCATCCTCCTTCTTGACGAGGTGACCAACGAGCTGACCGCCGTCGCGGCGGAGGGCATGGATGAAAAGCGGATTAAGAAGGTGAAGGTGGGCGAGGGCGTGATCGGGGATGTGGCGAAGACGGGCGAAAGCTATTTCGAGCACGACGTCGAGGGATTCAAGCCGGCCCACGAGCTGGAGCCGCTCGTCTGCATTCCCCTGAAGATCAAGGACCGGATCATCGGGGTGCTGGCGATCTTTTCGCTCCTCGAGCAGAAGAGCAAGAAGCTCAATCGCGTGGATTACGAGCTGTTCTCGATGCTGGCCGGGCACGCGGCGACGGCCCTGTTCAGCTCGAAGCTCTACTCGGTCTCGGAACGGAAGCTGACGACGATTCAAGGGTTCATCGACCTGCTGAGCGGCAAGGGAAAATAACGGCGAAACGGGGGATCTATGGCCGAATACAATTTCCTCGTGGTGGAGGATTCACCCACGATGCGGCAACTCATCACCTTCAGCCTGAAGCGGATCCGCGGGGCGAAGATTTTCGAGGCCGGGAACGGCGTTGAGGCGCTCAAGAAGCTCTCGGAGAACAAGTTCAACCTGATCGTGGCGGACATCAACATGCCGCTGATGGACGGCTTGAAGCTGTTGAGCATCGTCCGGAAAGACCCCAACCACAGCACGGTGCCGGTGATCATCGTCACGACGGAGGGCGCGGACGCGGACAAGGAAAAGGGGATGAAGCTGGGCGCCAACGCCTACCTGCCCAAGCCCATCCAGACCAACGAGCTCCTCAAGACGGTCCGAGAACTGCTGAAGATAGAAGACTGACCCCTATGCGGTTTGGAATTTTAGTCTTTCCCGGTTCGAACTGCGACCACGACTGTTACCACGTCATCAAGCATCTCCTCGGCCGGCCGGCCGATTTCATCTGGCATAAGGAAACCGACCTCCGCGGGGTGGACGCCGTCGTCATCCCGGGCGGATTCTCGTACGGCGACTACCTTCGAACGGGCGCCATCGCCCAGTACTCCCCCATCATGAAAAGCGTTCGCGACTTCGCGCGGGCCGGCGGGCCGGTTCTCGGGATCTGCAACGGGTTCCAGATTCTCCTGGAGGCCGGACTCCTCCCGGGGGCCATGCTCCGGAACCGCTCGCTCAAGTTCATCTGCAAGGACGTCCACGTCCGCGTGGAAACGGACGGGACGCCGTTTACCGCGGGGATCGCACCCGGGAGCGTGCTAAAGCTTCCGATTGCGCACGCCGAGGGAAATTACTACGCCGACCCGGAGTCGCTGGGCGGGCTTCGGGAGAACGGGCGAATCGTGTTCCGGTATTGCTCGGCGGACGGGCGGATCGATGACGCGTCCAACCCCAACGGTTCGCTCGATGCGATTGCCGGCGTCTGCAACCCGGCCGGAAACGTCGTTGGAATGATGCCGCACCCCGAGCGATGCAGCGAGGGACTGGACGGGAACACGGACGGACGCCGGATCTTCGAATCCCTCCTGGGCCGGTTCGCCCATGCGTCGAAACAATCCGATGCCGATCGATAAAGAAACCATTGAACAACACGGGCTAACCACCGAGGAATATAAACGAATCCTCGACCGGATAGGCCGCGAGCCGAACCGGCTCGAGCTCGGACTTTTCTCGGTGATGTGGTCCGAGCACTGCAGCTACAAGAGCTCCCGTGTCCATTTGAAGAAATTCCCGACGACGGGCGAACGGGTGGTCCAGGGGCCGGGGGAAAACGCCGGCGCGGTCGACATCGGGGACGGCCTCGCGGCGGTCTTCAAAATGGAAAGCCACAACCATCCCTCGTTCATCGAGCCCTACCAGGGGGCGGCGACCGGCGTGGGCGGGATTCTCCGGGACATCTTTACGATGGGGGCGCGGCCGATTGCGCTGCTGAACTCGCTGCGGTTCGGGCCGCTGGAATCGCCGAAAAACCGTTACCTGATGGAGGGGGTGGTGGCCGGGATCGCCGGTTACGGAAACTGCATGGGCATTCCGACGGTCGGCGGCGAGATCTATTTCAACGAAATCTACAACCAAAATCCCCTCGTGAACGTCTTCTGCCTGGGCATCGCCCGGAAGGATCAGATCTTCCGGGCCTCCGCGCAGGGGGTCGGGAATACCGTCATCTACCTGGGCTCGAAGACCGGGCGCGACGGGATCCACGGCGCGACAATGGCGTCGGAGGCCTTCGACGAATCGATCGAGGCCCGCCGCCCGACGGTCCAGGTGGGCGACCCGTTCACCGAAAAGCTGCTGCTCGAGGCCTGTCTCGAGATCATGAAACAGGAGCTGATCGTCGGGATCCAGGACATGGGCGCGGCCGGGCTGACGAGTTCCTCGGTCGAGATGGCCTCGCGGGGCGGGACCGGGATCGAGCTGGAGCTGTCGCGCATCCCGCGGCGGGAGGAGGGCATGACGCCGTACGAGATCATGCTCTCCGAGTCGCAGGAACGCATGCTCCTGGTCGCCAAACCCGGGCGCGAGCGGGAGATCCTCGAGGTTTGCGCGCGGTGGGACCTAGACGCGGCCGAGATCGGACGCGTCACCGACACGCGTCATGTGGTCTTGAAGGACCGGGGGCACGTCGTCGCCGACCTGCCGATTGCGGTCCTGACGGACGACGCGCCGGTTTACGAACGGCCGATGGAGACGCCGGGTTACCTGGACGCGATCCAGGGGATCAACCTGGACCTGATCCCGGTGCCGAAGGATCTCGGCGCCGCGTTGATGACACTGCTGGGCTCCCCGACGATCGCCAGCAAGCGCTGGGTGTTCCAGCAGTACGATTACATGGTGCGGACCAACACGCTCGTCCGGCCGGGGCTGGAGGCGGCCGTCGTCCGGATCAAGGGGACGCGAAAGGCCCTGGCCCTGAGCGTCGACGGCAACGGGATGTACGGGCTGCTCAACCCCTACCGCGGCGGGGTGATCGCGGTCTGCGAGTCGGCGCGGAACGTCGTCTGCGCGGGCGCGAAGCCGGTCGGTCTGACCGACTGTCTGAACTTCGGGAATCCCGAGCGGCCGGATGTGATGTGGCAGTTCGCGCTGTCGGTCGAGGGAATCGCGGACGCCTGCCGCGAGCTGGAGATCCCGGTGGTGAGCGGCAACGTCAGTTTCTACAACGAGACGAACGGCCTGGGAATCTATCCGAGTCCCATCGTCGGCGTGGTCGGACTGATCGAGGACGCGGAGCGCGTCGTCCGGCCGGGATTCCGCGACGAGGGCGACCGGGTGGTCCTTCTGGGCGAGACGCGGGAGGAACTGGGCGGAAGCGAGTATCTCCGCCTCGTGCATACGCGCGAGGGGGGCTTCCCGCCTCTCCTGGAGCTGGCCGCGGAAAAGGCTTTACAAAAGAGTTGTTTACACGCGATCGAGACTGGTATAATTAAATCGGCGCACGACTGCTCGGAAGGGGGACTGGCCGTCGCGCTGGCCGAGATGTCCATCCTGTCGGAGCGACGCCTCGGGGCGGCGATCGTCCTCCCCGAATTGCCCATACGAAAGGACGCCTATCTGTTCGGTGAATCCCAATCCAGAATCGTCGCGACCGTGAACGAGTCCCGTTTGGCGGAGCTCGAAGCGCGGTGCGCGGAGGATTCGGTCCCGTTGGCCGTCATCGGGCGCGTCGGGGGCGACCGGCTGACGCTGCGGATCGGAAGCGAAGACCGGCCCGTGATCGACGCGCCGGTCGAGGCGATGCGGAGGCGATGGGGGGAAGCGATCGAGTCGTACTTTCTCCCGGGTGATCCCAAAGACGAAAACCATGTTCGATAAGTTTCATGAAGAGTGCGGAGTGTTCGGAATCGCCGGCTCGCGGCAGGCGGCGCACCTGACCTATCTCGGTCTGTACGCGCTGCAGCATCGCGGGCAGGAGGCGACCGGAATCGTCTCGACGGACGGGAAGGAGTTTTACCAGGAAAAGGGCGTCGGCCTGGTCTCCGATCTGTTCAACCAGGAGCGGCTCGACCGCCTGAAAGGCGAGTCGGCGATCGGCCACAACCGCTACTCCACGACGGGGGAGAACAGCCTGAAGAACGTCCAGCCGATCATGGTCAATTTCGCGCTGGGCACGCTGGCCCTGGCCCACAACGGCAATCTCACCAACGCGCCGTTCCTCCGGGACGAACTGGAGGCCTACGGCGCGATCTTCCAATCCACCTCCGACAGCGAGGTGATCATCCACCTCATCGCCCAATCGCAGGCGAAGGACCTGATCGGGCGGCTGATCGAGGCGCTGCTCCGCGTGAAGGGCGCGTACTCGCTCGTCATCCTCACGGATCGCGGGCTGATCGGGGCGCGGGATTCCTACGGGCTGCGGCCGCTTTCGCTCGGACGGTTGAAGGACGCCTGGGTCCTCGCCTCCGAGACCTGCGCGTTCGACCTGATCGACGCCGAGTTCGTCCGGGACATCGAGCCGGGCGAGCTGGTGATGATCGATGCGAAGGGCGTCACCTCCTACAAGCCGTTTCCCAAGACCGATCCGGCCTTCTGCGTGTTCGAGTACGTCTACTTTTCCCGTCCGGACAGCCGCGTCTACGACCATCACGTGTACGAAATCCGGAAGGAACTGGGGCGGCAGCTGGCCCGCGAGGCGGGGGTGGCGGCGGACATCGTCATCCCGGTGCCGGATTCGGGCGTGCCGGCCGCTCTGGGATATTCCGAGGCGGCTCATCTCCGGTACGAGACCGGGTTGATCCGGAATCATTACGTCGGCCGGACCTTCATCGAGCCCGAGGATTCGATCCGCCATTTCGGGGTGAAGATCAAGCTGAACGCCGTTCGGGACGTGCTGGAAGACAAGCGGGTGGTCGTCGTGGACGATTCGATCGTGCGCGGAACGACCAGCCGGAAGATCATTAAAATGATCCGGCAGGCCGGCGCGCGGGAGGTTCACCTTCGCATCAGCTCGCCGCCGATCATCTCCCCCTGCTACTATGGCATCGACACGCCGACGCGATCGGAGCTGATCGCCTCGAGCCACAGCATCGAGGAGATCCGGAGCTACATCACGGCGGACAGCCTGGCTTACCTGAGCATGGAAGGGATGCTCAACGCCGTCCCGCACAAAACGAACAAGTACTGCGCCGCCTGCTTCTCCGGCGATTATCCGATCCCGTTTACTCAGGAAGAGATGATCCAAATCCCGCTCTTCATCGATCCCAAACACGAGTAGTCTATCCCCCAATTCCACACTTGTGATACTCCGGTCTTTTCTGTAGAAATATCCTGGCCGCCTAATATCCCGTTCTTTTCAAATCGTTCTGTGTCCACATCATTTCCGTTTCCTATCCATAGCTGCCATATACCCCAATAACACCACTTTTGGGTAGTTGACTCTCGCCGCTTTTCTGTGATATCTAAACGCTAAAGGACTTTTGCATCCAAAATAGTCCAAGCGGAACCCCTTATGAGAGGCCGGGCGCGGATCACAGGATCAGAATCTCCTGTGAATGCATGGGCCCAGTGTCGCGGCGACTCTATATAAGAGACGGAGCGTATCAATAATGCCCTCTGAGGCGATTGATAAAGTACTCATCTATGCCAAGCCTTCTTCCGGCCTTGCGCCCGGGGGAAGGCTTTTTGTGTTTTTGGGGTGAGCAATCCTGTAAAAATCGGTTACAAGCAAAAATCCTTTCAAATCAGACTGTTTTTCCTCAAGACCGAGCAGACATTACCGCCCCGCCCATCTGCATACATCCACAATCTTCTTTGTATGCATTATTCCGCTAAACGCTACTTTTGTGTAGTTGACATTCACGTCGAGATTGTGTTATTCAGCAGCGGCAAGCAGGGTTTGCGTACTAAA
>Ga0055439_10000111_pt1 | contig 13296 bp, 7 predicted proteins | sample Browns_TuleB_D2_FD_57732 | JGI IMG/M metagenome (GOLD analysis project Ga0055439, IMG submission 57732) | Wetland microbial communities from San Francisco Bay, California, USA, that impact long-term carbon sequestration - Browns_TuleB_D2 | ecosystem: Environmental > Aquatic > Marine > Wetlands ...
ATCGAATTGACGATTCGTTATCCAGTTGGTTGAAATTGTCATGTAAGGAAAAGAAATTACCTTCGAACTTGTTTCGTTCGCGCCAGAAAGGCTGCCGCACATACAAACATACTCAAATACACAATCCAATCGCCAAAGCGTGTGTAAAACGTTTTTTCATTCACAAATCGGACATCTCCCGTGATGCCGGCAGGCACAAACAGTTCCGTCTCTTGCAAAATCCTTCCATAAGGATCAACAAAACCGGAAATTCCGGTATTTGCGGCGCGAACCATGTAACGCCTGTTTTCAATCGATCTCATGGTTGCCATCGCAAAATGCTGATAGGGCGCCGCGGTTCGTCCGAACCAGGCATCATTTGTTATCGTGGCAAGAAGCGTAGCGCCGCGCATACAAAATTCGCGGGAAAGCTGCGGGAACACGACCTCAAAACAGATATTCACCGAAACCTTTTCTCCCTTGATAACGAACGGTTCAAAATTCGTTCCCGCTGTGAAATCTGAAATTTCAGGCACCATTTTCCCGGCAAAGAAGAATATCTTCTTCAGAGGCACAAACTCACCGAAAGGAACCAGGTAAACCTTATCGTATTGTCCCTGGATCTGGCCACTTTCATTTACCAGATAAGCGCTGTTAAATACTTCCTCACCGGTAAATGTATCGCTACCAAGAACGATGGGGATTCTATTGACCGAGGCAAGTTCCCCGATCTGTTTCGTCCAGATACCGCCGTCCCGCAAAGGAAAGAGCGTGGCGGCCTCCGACCAGAAAACGATCTCGGGCTTTGCCCGCTCAACGAGATCCATGGTCATTGCAAGATGCTTGCGATGGATCGATTCACCAAAAGAGTAATCCAGTTTGACATCCTGCGGCACATTGCCCTGGACAACCCCGATCTTTGACGATCGATCGCCGACCGGCATTTGAATTCGAAAATGGCCGTAAATAGCGATGCTCAAGAGAATCGTCGCGATCGCGGCAAGGAACAAGCGCTTTCGTAGTACTATAAATGTAACAAGAGCGGCATTCCAGGCAACGAGCAGCCAGGATAGCCCGAAAACTCCTGCAAAGCTCGCAAACTGGGCAATTCTCAAGTGGTTGGACTGGCTGTAGCCGAACAGACACCAGGGGAACTGGGTGACATAGCCGCGGGTCCATTCCAGCAGCACCCACAGGAACGGTGCAACGAAGAGCGCACGCGAGAGTCCGGCCTGGTCGCGAAGAAGCCCGGCGAGATACAAAAAAAGCGCCCAGAAAAATCCAAGCAAAAGGCAAAGCAAAAACAAAATTCCAATGCACAGCACCGGATGGACACTGGAGTAGTGTTGAATGACAAAGTAAATCCAGTACAGGTTTCCGAGATCAAACAGAAATCCGCAAACAAAGCCGAAAAGAAAGAGGCGGCGGCGAGTTTCTGTTTTTAGCAATAAAAGCAAAGGGGTGAGGGAAACGAACGCCAGCCATGAGAGCTGTAGCTTTGGAAAAATGGCGATATGAAACAACGCGGTGAGGACGGAGGCTAACCAGGGAAAAAGCCGGTGGCGATTCAGAGAATCAAGAGTCACAATGCTGCTTGAAGTTTGGCAACCGAAAGCATGTCCAGGTGGTTCTGAACGGCGTCTTGCGCGATCACATCAAACAGAGTCTTCCGTCCCGCAATGCGCGCGTTCTTTCGCAGTGAAGCCGCAGAATGATCGTTCAGAATCCATCCAATTGCTTCCTGGTCCAGTCTGAAGGTCTCAAAGAATGTTTGTCCTGGAACACTCTCCTGCCCGCGGCAATGATCGCAACCCTGGTTCATTCTCATTTGTGTTCCCGCGGGCTGGGCCAGAGTTGAGAGGGCTTGAGGGTCCAATTCCAGAGGCATAGCACAATATGGACAAATGTGCGGCACAACGCGCGGCGAAATCACCGTGTGAAGCAAACCGACCTTCACGGGAGATTTCAGATTATGACTGCAAAGCCAATCAACGGCCTTGTAAGCGTCAAATGACGGAAAGACAGCAAGAACCGGAATTCGTGCCGCCAGCCAAAACGCAAGCTCTGCATTGCGAATGCTCTTCACGACACTCAATGCAAGACAATCCGGTTCATGATTGGTCAAATCCTCCAACGCTGATTCCATCTGTTCCTGGCTGACTTCTTCCTGATGCACGCCCGCAATCGGGTAACGGATCGAGTTCTCTAACGTATGAAGGTTCTTGAAACGCTCCTTGCACCGGCTAATCAAACTGTAAAGGAACAAGGTACGGCCTGATGACTCCGGGCCTGTAATCGCGAAAATACCTTTGCGGGAACCAAGAAAGTCTTCAAAACTCCTGCGCACTTCGGGAAAAGGCCCGGCGAGCTCTTCGAATGTATGCTTCAAGATTTTTTCATCGAACATTTCCATGCGGAATCGCATTCCGTAAAGCGTTGGCGCCGCCCCGACCGTCATCATGATTTTTCGGTCGTTAATCTTTACAAGAAATCGTCCGCTTTGCTCCCTCTTGTGCTGCAGAAGATTCATTTTTGAAAGGCGAAACAACAAAAAAACAAGGTCATCCTGTTGCGCAGATGTCAGCACAAATTCACTTTGTTTGAAAACATCCTTTTTGAACAAGACCAGGCTCCGCTCAGCCTGAGGCTTGATTATGATTTCCCGGCATTTCTCTTTAATGGCTTCGGCAATGATGCTCCTGAGTCTTTCTCCGATGTGAGCATCCTTCTTCAATTGTCCACCCGTCAGAGCCTTGATGGATCTTTTGGAGTCGACGATAACAAACGTATTGTCATCAAAGGACGAAAATTCAAGCCCGGAATCGGCCGGCAAGCGGTATCCGCTCCCAATCAGTGAGCGGATTTCCGTTTCGGGACAGATCAATGGGTCGATACGATAACCGGTGATTTCCGTGAGTGTTTGTATCAGGTGGATATGACCGATTTCACAAAGCGCTGCTGTTAACAGATTTCCTTCTACTTTAATAGGCGCTATTTTGTAATAGAGAGCCAGAGAACGAGGAAACGATTGCGCGGCTTTCTGGCGTTCGGTAGCCTCTTCTTGAATCCTTCCTACATGGGGATTCTCCGCAAAAAAAGAGGCCAGAGCCGAGGTTGAGAGAATACCAGCGCGCACAAGGCAATAGCCAAGGTGACCACCGGCTCTTTTTTGATCCGCCAGAGCCCGCTCCAGTTGTTCCGTGGTAACCAGCCCTTTTTCAACCAGGAGGGCTCCAAGAGCCTTTTTACCCGAGTCTGCTTCCGTCATGTTTAATCAAGCACAGCCACCCACGTTTCCAGTCGGAGGTCTTTTTTGATGCGTGATGCAAGTTCTTTCGCCTTCTGTGTGTCCGCAAAACGCCCTACACGGACTTTGAAAACACTGACATCGCCGCTCTTTTTTTCATCGAGAAACGGCTTGTATCCTTTCGACTTCAAAGCCGATATTTGCTGTTCAGCCTTCGGCCGGGATGAGGTTGCCATGATCTGCACAGTATATTGAGTTCCACCGCTGGGTTTCGGGATGTCATCGTTGGCTACCGGTACTTCATTCGCCGTCTCATCGGCAGAAATTGTTTCTGCGTCCGTATTTTCCTTTATTGGTTCTTTCTTATCCAGATCTTCATAGGCAAATTTATTGGTTTTTTCTTCCGCTACCGGCTCCGATTTTACAGTTTTATCCGGACGGGTCTTTTCAGCGGATTGGTCTTTCTCGCCAACCGGTTTGGAAGATTTCTTTTCCTTCTGTGCCTCCGAAGCAATATCGCTCAGTGCCTGTTGCGGAGTGTTCGAATCGGCTTCGGACGCGGCCGTATTTTTTTCATTTCTTGTTGCGGCTGCAATTTCCGCCTCTTTTTGACCTTTCCCGATCATGACACCGAGAACAAAAATCAAGACACATACTGTTACGGCGGCTAAAAAGACAAGGATCAACTGCTTGTTGTCCAGTTGGATCTCGTAGTAACTTTTCTCCTCGTAATCGCGCATCAACTCACCTCCAGATGTGGCATCCGCGATTTGACCTCAAATTAATTAGTATCCTGTGACTCATGAAAGGATCGTGTATTTCTATTTGTATCGCTCGCGTCCCGCGGGCCGGCCTCAAGCTCAAGAGCCCGCCAGAGACGGGCGCTTCAAACGCCGCAGTGGCGCTCCTACACCGCACAATTTTTGTTACAGCGTACTAGTATAACTCAACTTGGCAGCGCCGACCTTCCGAAGTCATCCATTTCCACTGGATGAATAAAGCGCCTCGATCGATCGCTCAAACTTTTCTTTCGCAAATTTGATAATCCTCAAAGCTTCTTCGGTGCTGGAAACGACCCTGGAGTGGTGCAAGTCGGATGCGGAAACATAGTTGCGGGGAAGCATTTCCTTTTTCATCCAATCTTCCAGGCCACGCCACATATCGCCGAGTAATATTAACGGGCGGTCTTTGATATAACCCACCTGTAATAACTGCCAGATCATGAACGTTTCGAGCGATGTTCCTATACCTCCCGGCAGCACGATGTAAGCATGAGAGAGACGAACAAAATGGTGCAAGCGAGAAAAGAATGTACGATGAGAGGAAAGCCGATCGATGTAGGGATTTGGTTTGTATTCCCAGGGTAGTTCAATATGCAATCCGTAAGACTTGGTTTTACCGGAGATATCCCCTTCCTGCGAGCCTTCGTTTGCGGCTTCCATCAAACCGGGGCCACCGCCGGTGACGATATCGCAACCAAGTTGCGACAACTGAAATGCCAGATCTTTTGCCGCATTGTAAAGAGCGTCGCCTTTTGAAATCCGGCTGCTTCCGAAAATCGTTACTCGGAACCAGCGTGATTGTGAAGGCAGCAAACGTTCCAGATCATCGATCACATTCCATAGCTGCAGGAGAACCCTGTCAACCTCGGGGTCTCGGTCCCGCCTTCTTCGTCGCGACATACGGTTAATAGTAGCCTAACTTTCGTTGACCTGCTTCCTTTTCCCTTAATGACTCGCTTCACATTGCTGTGGCACGGTTTTTGAAACTAATCGCTGCAAGCGTAAGTATTATTATTATGGAATATACATGGCGTTACTCATCTATGCGGTATTGGTTTTCCTGCTTGGCCTTTCGGCCCTGAAAAAGCAGTCACGACTGCTTTTGATCCTGCTCCAGGTTCAGTCCTTCCTTTTCCTGTTCTGTTTCTTCTGGGTAACCAGATCAAACTACCAGATTCTGCAAGTGCGAAAGCTCGGCTATCAATTCGAGAAAATAACGAACGACTTTCGCGAACCTGCGCGATTCGTACGCATCGGAGGTGATCAGCAGGCAGATGATGTCTTCATTGCCGATCTGCCGGCCGGAGCCGTAGGTATCTCGCCGTCCCTTTCATCAGCACAAGCAGAGATTTCCGTATTGCAGGAAGGGGTTTTTGCGTACAGGAATAACGAGCCGCTGAATGCAGTTCTATTGAAGCAAGGGGACAGACTGAAATGTGGCAATCAGGAAATTGTTTTCAGCAGTAATGGCGCTTTCAATCGTGCATTCACGCATGAGAGTAAAGAATGGAAATGGCCGAGAAAAGAATGGCGGATGGAAAAAGCGAAGGACCCTGTATTTTCAGCGAACCTGGATTCGCGGCTTTATTCTGTTTCGGAAATTGCTGAAGCTATGGGATTGTCTTGCAATACGAAAGCAGTTGTTAGTATGCGAGATTTGCAGTTCTCTGCGAGCCGGAATCCGCTGCAACTGAATGCTGTTCTCCTGATCGGAGCCGGGAAGCAACTGACGATCAATGGCGCTTCTGTTCCGGACCGTTTCCAAATTCAAGATAGAGACATATTGAAACTTCTCTCAATCCGCAAGAACGGCGATTCCGTGCGATTACAGAATTCAGCGTCTTTCCGCGTTGGAAACGGCGAATCGCTCGAACTCTTCCTTTCCACGCCTCAGGTCCTTGGAATCAAGGAAGAACTGCTGCGAAATGGCAGCCCGGTGAATAAGCCACTATTCTTGTCGACAAGTACCCTTCCGTATTCTGTATTCCCAACTGCTCATTACTCGAAAGAATCCAAAAGCTTTTCGGGGCTCTTTGCCTTCGTGCAAACACAACGCTACGCGGAACCAGCCGGCTTTCTTGAACAGATGCAGCAGCGGTTACAGGGCCTCTTCCTCGTTCGCCCTGGCGATCTGGAAATCGTTACCGATCAGGGCAGTTTTCGGCCGGCATACGGCGACCAGTTCGCCCTGGGTCAACAGGATCGAATGATTTTTTCAATCGCTCGCGTGGATTTTCCATGGGTTTTGCTTCAGGCCCTTTGTATTCTGTGGGTCGCAAAAATGCTTTTCCAACCTCCCTTTTTTGCGGCTGTTGAAAATGTGGCCATGCAACTGCTGGTCATTACGGCTGATTTCTTTCTGATTACCCGATTTTTGTTCTCCTTCCGCGCAGCCAATTTATACCCCTTCTCATCGGAGGCGCTGACGCTTTCCCTATTCGCCATTCTCATTGTTCCATATCTCATTTTTGCAGGGGCCTTGCTGGTAAGAAACCACTGGGAACGGCGGCAAACGTGGAACTTCCTCAGCTACACGCTGATTGCATGCGCGCTGACAGCGATTCTAATTCCCGATTACCTCCGACTCATGGGCGGAACAGCATTTGTTTGTGTCGTAGTAGCTTTTATACGCTTTCATCCGCGTTCTTTTCGACCGCAGCTTGCGCTTCGATGGGAAAGTTTGAGAAAGGTCCGGATGGAAATTTTTCTGGGTCTCTTTCTTATGTTGGCCCTTCTGCTCCAATTTATGGGAACCGGCGAAGCAATAGAAGCATTCGGATTCCGATTTCCGCTTGCTTTAATTTATCATCCGGCACTCTTGTTTTTCAGCGCCTTCTATCTGAACGAGATCTACAAAACTTTATCTCTCGAAAAGAATAGCGATCATTTGCGTCTCGTGATTCTAAACCTTCTGAAGTTCGGACTGGTTCTTGTATCATTCCTGGCCGTGAGCCTGCTCACATCGGATCTTGGCTTTTTCCTACTTTACTGTGTACCCGTAATTTTCATTTTGTTTGGTGTAGCAGCGCGATTCATCCAGGAATACGAGCTGAAATGGAAAGCGGTCGGAGCCATTATGGCGCTCCCGCTCATTCTTTTTCTTGTCGTGTTCGCCGGATCTGGTCTTATCGATAAAATCGTTCCACTTTCGTCCATCGGAAATCGCACGATTCAGCGTGTTCTGCTGACAGTGAATCCGTCTGTTCTGGAAAATAGCGGACTGCTTACAACCGAGCGTCAGCTTGGACATCAGCGCACTTTTGTTGCCTATTCGCACAGTGGAATTCTGGGAGGTGGCTTTATGAATCGTCCAATTTCGTCCGCTCTTTCAGGCACCGCCTTGAATGACAATGTGCCCGCCGCATTCTTGCTGAACGATTTTGGTGTGTGCGGATTCCTTGCAGTGTTGCTTGTTTTGCTGTTATGGGTTCTGTTCTGGTGGAAAAACTACTCAGGATCCGCCTATCCGGGATTCGTTTCACTCGCAGCACTTATGACGTTCATTTACGTCGATATCTATATGATGCTCAGCAATTGCGGCATTTTCCTTTTTACAGGGAAGAATGTCTTCTTCTGGGGCTTGAACTCAGCATCGGATATTTTTCACTCCACTCTGCTTCTGTTTTTGCTAACCACCGCCGTGAGGGCAGAGCGTACGCAACTTTCACCGAAGGCCGCCAATGCATAGATCAGCCGGAGCATGGTTTACGCTAATCAGTTTTGCCGTTTTTGCGGCAATCGGAGTCTGGCAATTCGGGATTTTTCAGAGTCGCGCGATAGAAGAGTTCTATCAGCCATCCGGCTACATTAACAAAGTCAATGCGATGATTCAGGAGGGGAAGCTTTATTACGAACAGGAAAGCGCGCGGAATCAGTACCGGCCTTTGATCCGTCTCACCAAAATGGAACCGGAAGACGATTACTTCTACGAACAGAGCTGGTTGAAAGAGGATGTGCAAGCATTTAACGATGGAAATTCCGAAATATTTCTGATAGAAAAAGGCCGCTTGCGTGGAATCAACATCTACAGACACCGGATTGAATCGCCGCTTGCTGCAGACTGGAACTGGTGGGGTCGCATCTATAGCCAGTCATCCGAAGGTTATGCCTATCTCTGGAATTTGCGCCGCACTTTGAAGCTCTACCGTCCGCCACTGGAAGAAAGAACCTCAGCCAAGATTGGGCAATCGGAATTTCGGGACGTAGTTTACGGCCGCGGCAATCTTTTTCAGACGGGCCTCGGGATCAGCCTGAAAGATCGAAATGGGAACAGGCTAGCCGATGTCTACTCGATGGGAGATAACATCGTACTAAAAAGCTACAGTCCCGACTCCTGCATAATCGATGGCCATCTTGTATCCAAGGGCCAGGAACAACGACTGGAGGAAGGAGATCTTGTTCAAATTCAGTTCGATCGAAAAGATCGGGAGGAATTCCTGTTTCATGATTTTTCTCAAAAACCACTTTCCTTTGTAAATGTCCTGAACGGGCGCGTGAACCGGACAAACCTGGATAACTCTTTTCACTTTATTGATCAACTGGCAACAGGAATCGAAACCTCGGTGAAGCGAACGAAAAAAGAAAAAAGAGTTGAGTTTGACGTGCACCTGGCGCTCGATGAAGATCTGGCAGGTCTCACACAAACGGCTCTCGATAATTATGCAAAGCAGATTTCACGCGGCCCTGTAAGAGCCTCCTGCACGATTATGGAAGCAACTACAGGAAGGGTCCTCTCTACCGCATCCGTCTCCAAAAATCCGGACGGTCAAAATGAGAATTTCAAGTTACACCCTGTGGGCTCTGCCACCAAAATTTTCCTTGCGGCCGCGGCAGTGCAAAATTATCCCGATCTCCTGACCTTAGAACTGGATCCCCATCCACAGGGCGAAGAAAAAAGCTTGCTGGGCTACGAACTGAAGGAAGGTTACAAACTGCGTCTTCATGCGCCTTTTGCAGGTGAAGCCGGGAGAACAGATTTTACCGCCTATCTCGCGAAATCCTGCAACCGTTTCCACGCGATCCTTATGACATTGTCACTCGCAAAAGACAGCGTTATTGCCACGGGAAAACAGACTAGCCTGAGTTCCGGAATCGAATTCACTGAGGATGCAATCGAAGTGACCAACGGGGAAATTTATCTGAACGGCGACGTCGTGGATCGCAGGCCCGATCTCAGCTACTTTGTCAGCAAACAGAACAACGGAACGCTGGAGTGCACAAACCTGGAAACTTCAGAACTTGCTCTGAATCTCGAACGGATGTTTGATGTAAAAAGAAAATACTATGAAGGTTCCGGTGACTTCTTTTCCGCCGAGCCGTGGAATGCCCTGTTTGCGCGTCTCGGCCTTCAACAGCGTCCGGATTTGTACCCGGCTTTTTATCCCATCATGCCGCAGACAGTAAATCTCGGATTCAATCTAAATATCGATTTTCGCCTGGATTTTATCAGCATTTTGTTTGGCGGAGCCACAAACCGCTGGAACAACGTAAAACTCGCTGAAGCAACTTCACGCTTAGTGATGAACGAAAAGTTGCATGCGCGATTTGTGGAAAAGATTACGGAGAACGGACGTGAGCTGCAGGAAGTGGTCACCACGGAGCCCCTGGGATTGAATCCAACTGTCCATGCTCAAATTCTAAGAGGAATGGAAGCTGTCTCAGTCCCCGGCGGTACGGCAGGCGATGTCTATCCGATTCTTCAGGATCTGAAACAACGAAGTTCCACAAAACATACTCTCGAGTTTTATGGTAAAACGGGAACACCCTTTCGCAAAGAGATCCGATTGGGCCAGGATGAACTTTATTCTTCTGTTTTCCTTTTTACAGCGTTGCTGCGCAATCGGGAAACAGGCAAGGTCGATGACGGTTTAACTTTTGCAATCTATATAGAAGACCAGGGCGAACACAAGGCGGTGGACTTCTTGAAAACAATACTGCCGAGAATACTTGCGGCAAGGAGATGGGTTGTTTAACGAATGTAGCGCCGGCTCACGGATAACCTCATGAAATCATTATTTGAGCACCGGTTTCTCGGCAGTGTCGGAATGACTCTGGCCGGCGCCCTCCTGCTTTTACTGTTCGCCGGTCAGTTGGATCTGCGCGTGCTTTTCGTTGTGTTTCTATTTTCACTGGCGGCGCTATCTTTTCCTTCACTGGCGGAACGCGTATGGCAAGCGAAAACGCTGCCGCCGGAGACGTTGCACATTCCTCTGCAGCGACTGAAGAAATCCAACGATGTGGACTTGCTTGCGCTATTTGATCTTCCTCAGATTTACGGATCGATAAAAAACCGGTACAAGCTAAAATCCGGCGACGCAACCGCACCCGGAATTTTTCTTTACATTTACTTACCTTCAGCCGTTTACGAAATGCGGAACGCCGGCCCCGAAACCATATACAAGCATCTCGCAGCGCGGATCAAAAGAGACCTCAACGACCCTCAGGACCTCGACCTGATCGCTCAGCGGAATCTCCCTTTGACCTTCGGTTTTCGCTTTCTTTCCAAGAATACCTATCCCTATCACGAACTTGGAAAGGTAATCAGTATTGTTAGAAAAGAATATTTCCGCGAAAACACTCGAATTCGCGGAGTATTGCAGAGCCGCAAACGAATGTTCCGCATGCATCTTCCGGAAGACAGTGAGTGGCGCACATTTCAGCCCTACGCAGAAGATTCCGGACTCCTGTACGGTGGTGGAACGCTGGCGCACGATTTCCGCTTCGACTCAAATCGAAAACTCACACTTGCTCAAACCTCCAGCATCGATGCAGAGCGTGTTGAATATCCGGACCGCGTGCCGTTTGGTTCTCTGCTGACTTATGCGAAGAAAGGTGAAATTACTTTGCAGGGCAAGAGCGAAGTCACAGATAAACTTTACATTGACAGGATGAACGTCCTTGTGAACGGATCGGAACATCGGAAAGCGATTCTTGCGGAACTCAGCAAGAAGCTGAACCGTGAATTAACAGAAGAAGATTTCTACCCGTTATTCAATTACGGACAAAAGCTCACAGGTTATCTGGAACCCGGCAAATCCATTTCCGATTTTGTCAGCAGTCACGGGAACTTTGCACTGTACTATGATTCGGAAAAAGGCTGGACCATCTCAAAATTGGAGCAGCGACTGGAATTGAAACTGGAAGAAGCTTACGTAGGAGAGGAACCAAAGAATGTAAACGGAATGCTTTCACTCAGTTCATCCCGGGCGGCTGTAGTCTCGGGAGGGCCCGATTCCATGCTGCGATTTCAGATCAGCACAGGGACCCCAACGCGCGGTCAAATTTTTGCAGCCGATGAAATGATTGAGAACAAGATGAAATCGTTTTCGCAGGTTCATGGATTCAAGCTGATTCGGCCCGTTGGAAGCGGCGCTGAAGGATGCCTTTACCTTGCAGCAAAGAATTCCCGGTACTATTACCTGAAAAGCCCTGATGGCAACCTAGCTCAAGAAGAAATTTCAACCGTGGAAAGCTTGAAAAAGGCGAACCTGGTCCCGCAAACAATTCGCACATTCCCTGAGGATCGCATTATTGTCATGCCTGAATTTCGCTCACTCGAAGAAAATGGGACCGCATCCACGTCGCGTAAGCTGATTTTGGATTATGTAAAGAACATTGTGAAGGCAGGATACATCTGCCTGGACATGACGCCTGAGCATGTAAAATTGGATCCAGAAACGAGAAGACTATTTTTCATTGATTTTTCGGGTTACGCGGAAATTGCGCGTTTTCAGGGAAATGCGAAGGAATTCGCAGCAGACCGCAAGAAAATCGAATACCGTACCCCGGAAGAATTTGTGCGGGACTTCAGGGATGTTGAAAAGTTACAAATCTATTTGACCGGACTTCTCTTCTACCAGCTCTTCAGCAAGGATCACGGGTTGCCTGTTGCGCTGAAATCCATCTCGAAAGGCGAAACCCAGTACGGACAGCAGTTGGAGCAGGACCTCAAAATGTTTCCCTCTGCGGAGGCGGAGTTGCTGCGACCGATGCTTGCTTACGATCCCAAGCAGCGAAAGTCGGTTTCGGAGATCCAGGCCGCGTATCCCCTGACGCCCGAAGAACTCGAAACTTTTTGGCGGAAACTGCAGTGATGAAAGATGTATTTACGTTCTACAAAGCGGTGGATCCTATCAAGGGAAGCTGGGATGGTTACGGTTATTTCACTTCAGGCGAACAGGATTTTGTCGCGTTTGTTGCGGATGCGCCTTCCGGAGCATCGATCCATACACCGGAATGTATCAAGAAGTTCTGGTTGGACTTTGCAACAACTTACAAAAGTTCGGGACTCCCCGCCATCGAACTTGCGGACGCTCTAAACCGTTTGCAAAACCAGTTACAGCAACAGGGCCGTTCGGATAACGTTCTCTACCAGGCAACAATAGCGTTCGCGCGGAAGTTTGGATCAAAACTCTTCTATTGCTGTATTGGTGATTCCGCCCTGCAAATCTGTCGCAATGGGAAACTATACCGACTGAGTGAATCTGAAATCTGGGATGGCTCTCTGATTGTGGAATCCGAACAACAAACACAGGACAGGCAAAAAACACGAGACCTGCGCTTTATCGGGAGCAACGGATCTTTTATTCAAATCTCGGAAATCGGCAGCGTAGAGTTGAAGGATCAGGATCTTATTTTACTTCACACGGATGGCATTGAAGATCTAATCCCGCCCGATCATCTTTTGAAAATCCTGACCGCTTCGACAGAAGATCTGCGGAAACAACTGGACAAAACCTTTGCCCCGGATCGAATCAAAGATGATGCCACCATGATTGCCGTGCCGGTCCGTATCGCGCCTTCGTTCCACGTTGAAAAAGAATTTGCACAACTTCGAAACCAGCTGGAACAGATTCAAAAAGATCAAGCGAATCTTCGAAAGCAGCTCCAAGATTTATCGGCGACGGCGTCCAGGTTGAACAAACTGGAAGCGTCCGTTCAGCAGGTTTCCCAGAACGCGCAGCGGTTGAACCAAAGGCCGCAAAGCACTCCGAGTAACAGAACATCCGGCAAGCAACCGGTACGACTGTGGTTGATTATATTGCTGTGTCTGGTGTTAGGCGCGGCGGCCGGCGCGCTTTTCTTCAGGGGAGCCAAAACAAAACCGGTCGAAACAAGCACTCAAGTGAAACCTGCCCCGAAACGAGCCATTGAACCACCGGAAATTCCATCCGAACAGAATTGCAGTTACACCGTGCAAAAGGGTGACTCGCTGGATAAGATCGCCTCGTCCCGAAGTTTGAGTGTCGATCAATTGCTGAAACTCAATCCTTCACACAAACGGGAAAC
>Ga0055439_10000112_pt1 | contig 13255 bp, 12 predicted proteins | sample Browns_TuleB_D2_FD_57732 | JGI IMG/M metagenome (GOLD analysis project Ga0055439, IMG submission 57732) | Wetland microbial communities from San Francisco Bay, California, USA, that impact long-term carbon sequestration - Browns_TuleB_D2 | ecosystem: Environmental > Aquatic > Marine > Wetlands ...
GCCGTATCTGATTCTTCCGGTCAACACGAATCGCCAAAGCGGATTTTTGATCCCGCGGTTCGGATACAACACGACGGACGGCTTGAGGGTGAGCGAGGCGTACTACTGGGCGATCAGCCCGAGTCAGGATGCCACGATCTCACTGGATTACCGGAGCAGTCGTGGAACGGGTATGGGGTTGGAATACCGGTACAAATTGAGCCGGGGATCCGAAGGCGCGCTGCGGTACGCCTTTTTCGACGATCGGATCACCCACAACTGGGAGACGGCGACCCAATTTGTGCATACGCAGCGGTTCAGCGAAAATTTTCAGGCGCGGCTGAACGTAAATTATGTAAACAATATTGATATATTCAGGAATCTGAGCTCCACGACGGCGCTTCGCATCCTTCCCAGCCTGACCTCGAACTTCATCGTCTTTCGCCGCTGGAATAACCAGGAGCTTTACCTGTTGGCGCAATACACGCAGAACCTTGTTGACCAGACGGACACCACCCTCCAGATATTGCCAAAGCTGGGATATACTCTGTACCAATACCGGCTGGGACGCCTCCCCCTGTATGCCGGGTTGGATGCGACGGCGGTCAATTTCTGGCGTAAGGAACAGGATCTGGCATCCGGATTGATCCGGGCCATCCGGTTGGATGCGTATCCCCGTCTGTGGATGAGCCTGAATCTGGGGGGAATTGTCCTGACGCCGCGAGCCGGTTACCGGGAGACCTGGTACAGCCGTGATCTGGATTCGGATTCACCGGCCCATCGGGGGGTGGAAATTCTCGGGCTGGGCGCCAACACCCGATTGTTCCGGACCTTCGGCTCGACCGAATCCGCCGGCTGGGTTCACGCCATCGAGCCGGCCGTGGTATACGATTATGTGCCCTTCGTCGACCAGTCGAATCTTCCGCACTTCGACGACCTGGATCAGCTCCCCGAAAAGAACAGCGTCACTTACTCGCTCACGAACCGGCTGAGCCGGGAGGACCGGTCCGCATCGGAGCCGCCCTCCAGCCGTGAGTGGATATTCTGGAAGGTTACCCAGACCTACGATATCCACGCCAAGCGGCTGGAAAGCGATCCGGGGCCGGCCAGGCCCTTTTCGAACCTCCGGTCGGAATTCGTTCTGAGCCCGTCCCGTTATTTTTCGCTGGATACGGACAGCTTCTACAATCTTTATCAAAACAACACGGTGACACTCGATAACGATGTGCGCCTGTCGATCAATCGCTGGATTACAACGGCCCTCGGGCAGTACTATTCGCGGGCGGGGGCTCCGACGCCGATCGGGGATCCGATCAATCCCCTCGCCCCGGCCAATCCTTCGTTTTGGTACAGCCAGCCGTCTCCTCTCATCCGTTTCCTTAAAGGGGAAACCCGGATCGAGCTTCCCGGAAGCGTGATCCTGACGGGTCGCACGTACTACGACGTCACCGAACGGATTTTTGCCGAACAAAATTACGGAATCCAGTACATCGGCCAGTGTTGGGGATTTGCGGTTTCCTATCAACATTTGACGGATCGGAACCAATGGGAATTTCTGATCACCCTCCGTCCGCAGGACATGGCACATTCCGCCACCGCGATGTTCTAGGAGGATCGCACGCGGCCATTGGACAGCGGGTTCGGCTTGACACCCTGTCCCCACTCCAGTATCGTGACAGGGGGGGGCGAATTCGAACGGGAATTCGAGGGAAACATACGCGTATGAATCCAAAGGGAAAAGCGGTCCTGATCACGGGCGGCGCGAGGATCGGCCAGGCCGTGGCGGTCGCGCTGGCCAAGCGCGGCGCCGATATCGCAATGACCTACCGGAAATCCAAAAAAAGCACGGAGGCGACGATCCTTCGCGTGCGCGAACAGGGGGTCCGTGGGATCGCGGTGAGGACGGACCTGACGATCGACGCCGGTCGGAGAAGCGCGATCAAAAAGGTGGTCGAGGTCTTCGGCCGTCTCGACATTCTGATCCATATGACGTCGATCTACGAGAAGACGCCATTCCGTACGCTGAATGCGAGCATATGGGGAAGAAATATGGCCGCCAACCTGGAAGGGGCATACCTCCTCTCCCTCCATTGTGTTCCCCACATGAGACGACGGGGGGGCGGACGCATCGTCCATTTCTCGGATTGGGTTGCGGCCAGCCGTCGACCCCGATACAAGGACTTTCTTCCCTACTATGTGTCGAAATCGGGTATCATCGGTCTTACCGAGGCGCTGGCGCTGGAGCTTGCCCCGGAGATTCTCGTCAATGCCGTGGCGCCCGGTCCGATTCTTCCGCCCCCGGACCTCTCCCCTTCGGAAAACCACGCGGTCCGAAGAGCCACGCCGCTGGGCCGGTGGGGAGGATCGGAGGAGATCGCCAAGGCGGTCTTGTTTCTCGTCGAAACCGATTTCGTAACGGGAGAATGCATTCGCGTGGACGGCGGAAGGCACCTCTACTGATGCCTGCAAACCGAGGGCGGCGCGGACCTCTTTACCAAATGTCGGGAAGGTGTGACATGATCAAATCGGCCGGAAAGTCAGTCATTGCCATCTGTGTCGCGATGGTACTTACCGCCTGTGGGAATAACGGCGGCGGGGGTGGCGGAGGTTCCAATTCGGCGCCCGGCAGTCTTGATACGGGTTTTGGATCAGGCGGCAAGGTCACCACAGCCGTCGGATTTGACCATGAGGGCGCTTATGCCGTTGCCCTCCAATCCGACGGAAAGATTGTCGCCGCCGGGGATTCAAATAGCGGTCCGGATTATGATTTCGCCGTCATACGCTACAATGCCGACGGGAGCCTTGATGCCAGCTTTGGAAATAACGGCAAGGTGACAACGGACTTTGGAATGGGCGATGACAGTGGCTCAGCCGTGGCCATTCAATCCGACGGCAAGATCGTGGTGGCGGGGTATGCTTCCAACGGTACAGACGATGATTTTGCCGTCGTCCGATACAATCCCGATGGCAGCCTGGATACAACCTTTGGAACAGGCGGCATCGTCACCACAGGAATCGGAACGGGCGATGACGAAGCCTTTGCCGTGGCCATCCAGTCCGACGGTATGATCGTCGCCGCCGGGGATTCGAATAACGGTTCGAATTTGGATGTCGCCCTGGTGCGTTACGATACGGACGGCAACTTGGATGCTACCTTCAATGGCACGGGCAAGGTCACTACACCCATCGGATCGAGCAATGATAGCGCCTTTGCCGTGGCCATCCAATCCGACGAAAAGATCGTCATCGCCGGGGATTCGAATAACGGCGCAGACATTGATTTTGCGGTGGTACGCTACGATACCGACGGCAGCCTGGATACCACTTTCAATGGCACGGGCGTTGTCACCACGGGCATCGGGTCGAGCGATGACGAGGCCTTTGCCATGGCCCTCCAATCCGACGGAAAGATTGTCGCCGCCGGGGATTCGAGTAGCGGGGCAAACATCGATTTTGCGGTTGTGCGCTACAATACCAACGGCAGTCTGGATACCACCTTCAATGGCACGGGCAAGGTCACCACACCCATCGGATCAAGCGAGGATGAAGCGTTTGCCGTGGCCATCCAATCCGACGAAAAGATCGTGGCCGCCGGGGAGTCGAATAACGGCACGGACGTCGATTTTGCCGTTGTGCGTTACAATACCAACGGGAGCCTGGATACGGGGTTCGGAACAGGGGGCAAAGTGACCACGGCCATCGGGCCGAGCCATGATGAAGCCTTTGCCGTGGCGCTCCAATCCGACGGGAAGATCGTCGCCGCAGGCGATTCCTATAACGGTACGGACTATGATTTTGCCGTGGTCAGGTATTGGCCGTAATGACGGAAAAATCAGGAACTCGGGACCGAATTCGTCACGGGGAATGCGTTTGCATAAAAGAGGGATGGCCATCTTTCTCATGATGGCCGGCCGGGGCCCGGCGAGGATCGGTCTATCCAACGGTCCGAACGGGCACTGTAAAGCACGAGCGATCCCAATCCGAAAAGAAGCGTCGAGGCGATGGCGGAAAGCATGCAGTAGGGACAAATCGCGCGAATGACGAACAGCTGAAGATATACGAACCAAGCGGACGCCAGGAATCCCACCACGGTCAATCGGGCCGTCACCAGCAGAACGGCCGTCTTCCGTGTATCCAAATAAGCCACGGTCATGACAAGGACGACGAAGTAATAAATCGCACCGCCGAGCGCCAGAGGGATCCCCGCGATAACGGCGTAACGGCTCGACGTGACTTTTTCACATCCCTCAAAAATGGAGCAGGCAAGGGACGTGCCGGAATAATGTTTGACGGACAAATAAGTCGCGTCGGCAAATCCGAAAAGGCCCACGATCAGAAAACATACGGCCAGTCTATGGAGGGCTGTTTCTGATCGCCCGGTCAAGGACGTCCTTGAATTCATCCCGGTTCCTCGGATTGGGAATCGTTTGCCCGTTGAGAAGGAAGCTCGGCGTGTGGTCCACGCCCGCGCGGGTTCCGGTCCGCACGTCTTCCTGTACGGCCGCCACCGTTTCCTGAGACGCCATGTCGGATCGAAAGCGATCCACGTCCAGTCCGAGCTGACGGGCATACTCGATAAAGGTTTCCTCCGGACGGCCTTGAATCGACCAGCGCTCCTGACCCTCGAAAAGAAGGTCGTGCATTTCCCAGAATTTACCCTGGCGACCGGCCGCCTCCGCAGCACGGGCGGCCAGCCCCGCAAACATGTGCTGCCGCAGGGGGAAATGCCGATACGCGAAGAGGATCCGATCGCCGTATTCGTTCTGCATTTCCCGAATCAAGGGTTCGACGTTTCGACACGCGGGGCATTGGAAATCGCTGTATTCGATCAAGACAACGGAGGAGGACCGGGGACCCTTGATCCAATCCGCGGGGGTGATTTCGACGGGGACCGAAAGATTCGGGGGGTCGGATTTCGACGGCGTGGATGCCATTTTGGCGATTGCAAGGACCAGCACGAGAAGGCCGAACAGGAAGGAAGTCCAAAGCACGAATCGACGCAGGCGACTTCGAGCGAGCTGGTTCCGGGCGGCCTCTCGCTTCCGTTCCTTTTTAATTTCCCGTCGTTCTTTGGGGGTCGGATATCGGTCGTCGGGTTTCATGTCTTCCGGTCTCCGCGGACGACGGGATGGGATCCTCGACCCGATTCGTGGATTTTCCAAGCCGCTCCCGGGCGTGATTGAACAAGGTGATATACTCCTCGGAACGAAAATCGGGATACGTGTGGCCGAGCGGAACAAAACTTTTACCCCGGAATTCCAGTGTCACCTCGGCATAGATCCCGTCGCGAAGATAAATCCGATGCGAGTAGTCCTTGGTCGTGGCCAAGACCAGTTTTGAGGGCGCCAGATATCCCGGATCCAAATTAATCTCGCGGAGATTCTTCCCCGGTCCCGGCCGGCTCCAGTTCCGTTCGAGGGAGATGGTAAACCGTTTGATCTCCGGAAGAGAATCCGGTTCGACGGCTTGATCGAAAAAGACAAATTGACGATTCAAATCCGGCCCCATTTCGTCACGATAGTAGGTCGAATGATTCCAGGGATAAACGGGGCTTGCCAGTTCGATCGATCCAAACCGCTCGATGAGCGGAGCGCGAACCGTCTCGAAGAGTTCCGGCCGGCCCGAAATCATGCCGATGAATAACTTGACCGGCCCGGCCGGGTTCAGGATTCCCATAATTTGTGCAGTGCCACATCGAGGGCGGAAAGGTGAATCTCGGCCCGGTCCTCACGGGAAAGGTGGATCGGGGTTTCGGTCGTATAACAGTGCCGGCTCCCGTTGGCATAGTGGTAGAAGGCCTGCGGCCAGTCGGTCCGGTGCCGGAGCATCTCACGGAAATCGTCATCCGAGCTCTCACGATGAATGACGCCCTTCTCCGCGGCCAGCCCCTCGATATCTTCGTTCCGGTTGACCGGAAACTTCGGTTCGATCCGTTGGATGATCTCCCGCCCCCAGGAGGGCTCACCCGGCTGGGTGAGTTCATACAGATAGAAACCGGGCGTATCGACGTCTTCATGGAATTCCATCACCAGCTGGAAGGGTCGGGCGCCGACGGCCTTCCGGACATACAGGACTTCCGCCGGGGGAGACGGACTTCTGAATTGACGATTCAGGTCGGTATCCGCGGCGTTATGCCGGGTGTTGTTCTCGTACCCGAAGGGATTGATGCAGGGCAGAATCGTATATTCGAAATGGCGGTATAAATCCGGGAGCGAGGGGTATCGCCTGAGGAATTCGAGGACGGCCCAGACTCCGGCCGGCTCGTCGCCGTGAATTCCCCCTCCGATGTAGACCGATCGGTTTTTGGGATTTCCGGCGTCAGCGCCCTTCAGGTCGATCTGATAGAAGGGGTAGACGGCCGATCCGGCCGCGACCGGACCCACGTCAACGGCACGGAGATGAGGAATATCCTGCACCGCCCGATCAACCGCCTCCCGCACTTCCCGATAGTCCCGGATCTTATTGGGCCGGATGGAATTCATTCAATCAACCTAACACAGGACACGGGACAAATCAATACGGCCCGATCGGCCTGAAAATGCATTGCAATTGTGGGGGCAGTCGATTACAATAACTCCGTTTTCGAATTGTTTTATCCGTTGAATCTTATCCAGCGATTGCGAATAAATTTATTCAACCGGCGAATAACGTGAGCAAGAGGGGAAGCTCCATCCGGATCGGCCGGCGGAGGGGGCGACGCAGGCCCCTCATAATAGAGAGGAGTCATGGCGTGATAGAGCGGACCTTGGCCATAATCAAACCGGACGCGGTTTCGCGTCAACTGACAGGGGAAATAATCAAGCGGTACGAGCATCAGGGATTTTCGATCCGGGCCATGAAGATGGTCCGGATCACCAAAACCCAGGCGGAGGGTTTCTACTTTGTCCATAAGGACCGTCCATTTTTCGGCAGTCTGGCGGATTTCATGGCCGGGGGTCCGGTGGTGGTATTGGTGCTGGAAGGGGAGGATATTATAAAACGCCATCGTGATCTCATGGGATCCACCAATCCGAAAGAGGCCGCGGCGGGGACGATACGGCGGGATTTCGGGACCGATATCGAACACAATGTCGTTCACGGATCCGATTCCCGGGAATCGGCGACGTTCGAGATCGGATTTTTCTTTCCCGGCCTGGAATTTCATTCCTGATCCCTATCCATTATGCTGAATACCTCCAGACGTTTCGATTTAATTGTGATTGGCGCGGGCCTGGAAGGCCTTCTCTGCGCCGCCCTGCTGGCCAAGCGGGGAAAACAGGTCATCGTTCTGGAGGAGGCCCCCACGCCGGGCGGCGCGTCTTTCCGAATCTCGAAATCCGAATACACCTTCATCAAAGGACCGAGCCTCTTTCTCGGTTTTGAGCGGGACGGTCTTTATGACCGCCTCTTCACGGAACTGGGTCTTTCGCTGGCCATGCTCAAGCGCGAAGGCCTCCTCTTTCGAAAATCCAGGCCTCCGTTACAAATCGTCCTGCCGAATCATCGCCTGGATTATTACACGGATCCGGGAGAGTTGCTCGAGGAACTTCAACGGGAATTTCCGGACGGGGTTCAGGAGATCCGCGGACTCTGGACGGAGATGGAGCAATACGAACAGGTGATCCGACCCCGGATGCATCAGGCGCAACGGACGAACCCCCAAACCTTCCCGGACCGGATTCAGGGAATGCGGGAATGGTTACGGTATTCGTCCGTGGTGCGGAAGCTGCATCGTCAACCGGCCGTGGAATTTCTCAATCGGCACAACCTCGACCCGGAAATCAGGCGCGGACTGGAGCTGCTTCTCCTGGTTTTTGTCGGCAAAGCGATGGACGAGGCCACGGGCCTGGATCTGACGCAGCTGCTGAGCTTGATTCAGCGGGAAATGCTGACCGTCAGCGGGGGAATCCCGAGGCTCTGCGACCTCCTGGTCAAAGTGATACAGGAAAATCACGGCGAGGTCGTCTACCGGCAACCGGCGGCCGAAATCGTCCTGCGGCACCGTCGCACGGAGGGCGTTCAAACCGTGGATGGCCGGACCGTTCACGGAACATCCGTCATCGTCAACCTCCCCTGGCAGGCGGCCGTCGACACCGCGCCCCGGAAACCGTTCACCCTTTACTACGGCATCGCGGAAAATGCGGTTCCGTCGCCGATGAAAGACCATCTGCTCCTGTTAAAATCATTTCAACGGCCTCCGGTCGCGGACAACTTCCTCTATCTCCAACTGAATGCCGTTCAGGACACCTGGGCCGCCCCGAAGGGGCAGCGTGCCCTGCAAGTGATCGGTATTCTACCGGAGTCGGAGCAACCGAGACAGCAGCTTCTGCCATCACTGGTCGAACCGGTCACGGCTCATTTGAACGGACTGATGCCCTTTTCGGAGGGCTTCCTGACTTTGTTGGGGGACGATCTGGGAGAAACAGAGGCCGCGACCCGGATCCCTCTGAGACTGGCCGAGCAGGTCCGGACGACCCGAACGGTGGACCGGGACGGGGCCAGTTACAGCCTGACCTCGCTCAGGAATCTCTACCTGCTGCCGGATCTGGGGCGCCGGCCCGTCGCTTCTCTCGAATCGGCCCGGTCCGCGGTGGAACTGGCCAACCTGATTGCCAAGAATTCCTGACGCCGGCCTTTCTCGGATAGCCACTAAGGATCCATCATGCGCCTTCGTTTCATCGGGCTCGGCCTCATCGGTGCGCTGGGGATTTCCGGATGCGCGGGATACCACCCGCCCGCTCCTCCGCCGGTGACCATTCCAGTCGTTCAGCAGAAGGCTTTCGAAGAGGGGATGAAGGCCTACCAGGATCGCGATTTTCCGAATGCGGTACGAAAATTTGGAGCGGTGATCGGCCGCTTTCCGGGATCTCCTCTTTTGGAAGAATCACAGTGGATGATGGGAAAGTCCTACGAAGCCGATGGCCAGGCGGAACGGGCTGTAAAGGAGTATCAGGCCTTTCTGGCCAATTATCCCGACTCGGCTCACGGATATGAAGCCAAACTGCGGATCGACTTTCTGGAGGGACTCCTTCATGAGCGGACCGGGCAACGATCCTTTGTAACTCATTCCGGGATTATTCTGAACGGGGATCCTGGGTCCGCGCCGGCACGTTGGAATTCGGAGATGCCGTCCATCCCGGCGGGAGGAATTCCCACGGTGGTTCTGAGCGGTTACGAAGACAAGGGGGTCTACTTCAAAACGAGCCAGGCGCTGGTCATCCGTGACTCGATACCCGATGCCGTGCAGGCGGCTCACGCCCGTGGATATCGAATTTGGATTCGACTGCCCGCGCGGCATATGCCGTGGTTCAAAGTCCCGGGAGACGAACGCGACCTTCGCTATGAGCCCGCCGGGAGGAGAATGGTTCTGACGTCGGCCCTGGATCTGTTCAATCCCATGACCTTAAACCGGTTGAAGGAGTTTCACGGGGACCTCGCAGCCACGGGCGCGGACGGCATCGTAATCGATGAGGAGAGCTGGATCGAACCCCTGGAAGGATTCAGCCCGGCGGCGGAGGCCGCATTCGTCAAGGATTTCGGCGAGCCGTTGGACCCGGCACGGCTGATCAACCCTGCGAGCGTCAAAGAGAAGAAGAATTTTAGCCCGGAAACGGCGGGCACCCCTTTGTTTTGGAGGTGGGCCGGCTGGAGAAATCGCGAAATGTTGGAGCGACTGTCGGACGTCTGGAAGTCGGTACGGGCGGATCATCCCGGCTTGGTTCTCGTGCGTTTCGTTCCTTCCGACTCGCTCGTGAAGCCCAATGTCGCTCTGGCCCGGTCCGGAATCGATCTCCTGGAGGAAAAACAGCACGGTTTCGATTATTTCGGCGTGTCCTTATCCTTCGACGTCAAACGGGAGGAGGCGTTTGCGATCCTCGGACGAATGATTGACTATATCGGGGATTCAAAACGCGTCATCGCCCGGCTTCCGATGGCCGAAAAGAAACGGGCCGTATCGTTCCTGAACGATTTCCAAGGGGCGGGTGTACTCTTCACGGAGGCTCCGAAGAGACCCGCGGGTCCCTTGACAAGGCGGCATCACTAATTTAGTATCAGAATCTATTTTGCAGGGGATCGCGTCACCCGCTCGACACATCTGTTGCGAGCCGCAGAGTGCATGCCCGCGGAGGCGAGAGGAGCCTCCCCCATTCGCTCACCGGACTCGCCATGACAATTCAGGATGGGGTTCATGGGCGAAAGGCCCCCGACACTTAAAACGGAGGGATCATGATACCGGAAGGATTACATTACCACACGGAACATGAATGGATCCGGCAGGATAATGAGACCGCCGAGCTGGGAATCACCCACTTTGCCCAGGACGCGCTCGGCGATGTCGTTTACATCGAACTCCCGAAAGTCGGTACCGAGGTCCAATCCGGTCAGGAGATCGGGGAGGTGGAATCCACCAAGACCACCTCGGCGATCTACACTCCGGTTAGCGGTAAGATCACCGCCGTCAACGAAGATCTGAGGGACAAACCGGAACTGGTCAATCAGGATCCGTACGGCAGGGGCTGGATCGCCAAGGTCCAGATGACCGATTCATCGCAACTCAAACAGCTCATGGACGCCAAACAATACGCGGCCTACCTGAAGGAAAACGCGGAATAACTTGCCATGGCTTCCCATCCACGGATCGTTGTGATCGGCGCGGGTCCGGGCGGCTATGTGGCGGCCATCCGAGCGGCGCAGCTCGGTGCCAAAGTCCAGCTGATCGAAGAGCACGACGTCGGCGGAACCTGTCTCAATAAGGGATGCATACCAAGCAAGGCGCTGATATTCAACGCCGAGCTTGTGGGATGGATCCGGCGGGCCGAGGAATTCGGCATTCGCCTCGCCGGGGATCTGACCGTCGACGTCACACGGATGTTGGAACGCAAGCAGCGGATCGTTCAGACACAGGTTCGGGGCGTCCATACACTTCTAAAGAGCTGGGGAGTTTCGCTGCTCAAGGGGCGGGGCCGGCTCACCGGGCCGCGTTCCGTCGAGGTGACCGACTCCGGCGGGACGGCCAACCGCCTGGAAGCCGATCGAATCATTCTGGCGACCGGTTCCAATCCCATCATGCCATCCCAATTTCCCTTTGACGGCGAGCGGGTGATCACGAGCGAAGAGGCGTTGGAACCGCGCGTGCTTCCCAAAAGCCTGATCATCGTGGGGGCGGGCGTCGAGGGCTGCGAATTCGCATTTCTCTATCAATCCCTGGGCGCTGCGGTGACGATGGTGGAGGTGAAGGATCGTCCGTTGGCCACGGAGGATGAGGACGTGTCATCCCTGATCGAGCGCGAAATGAACAAGCGGAAAATTAAAATTCATCTGGGAACCCGGGTCGAGAAGACGGTGATCGGGGCGGCCGGCGTTATGGCGACGCTGAGCGACGGTCAAACGCTGGAGGCGGATCGACTCCTCGTTTCCATCGGACGCAGCATGAACACCCGAGGAATGGGAATCGAGGAGGCCGGGATCGCCCTGGGAGAGCGGGGCCAGATCCTCGTTGATGAAAAGATGGAAACCGGAGTGCCCGGCGTATTCGCGATCGGGGACGCGATCGGCCGGATTCTCTTGGCTCACGTGGCGTCGGCGGAAGGAAAGGTGGCTGCCGCCAACGCCGTCGCGGAACGGGGAACCCGATCCATGAGCTATGATGTCGTTCCCGCCGGTATTTTTACGATGCCCGAGATCGGCACGGTCGGATTGAAAGAATGGGAAGCGGCCGAACGGGGAATGAAAGTTCGCGTGGGTCGCTATCCCTTTCGGGCACTCGGGCGAGCCCATGCCATGGATGAGATCGTGGGGATGGTGAAGCTCGTCACGGATGCACAAACGGGACGGGTCGCGGGGGCCCATATCGTCGGTCCCCATGCCTCCGATCTGGTTCACGAGGCGGCGATCGCCATGCGAATGGGCGCCAGGGCGTCGGACATCGCGGAAATGATCCATGCCCATCCCACCCTGCCCGAGGCCATGATGGAAGCGGCCGAAGACGTGGACGGATTCGCGATTCATCTTCCGCGTCGAAAGGCGACCGGATGAAACCCGCCGACCAACAGATCAAGGTTCTGCTTCGCGGAATCGTCGAAGTCATCCAGGAGAAGGAACTGGTCGATAAACTGGAATCACAGCGGCCGCTGAGGGTCAAGGCCGGGTTCGATCCGACCGCGCCAGATCTTCATTTAGGCCACACCGTCCTGTTGTACAAGTTGAAACAGTTTCAGGATTTGGGGCACGAGGTGATCTTCCTGATCGGTGATTTTACGGGGATGATCGGCGATCCATCCGGCGTGACCGAATCCCGGAAGCCGTTGACCGAGGAGGACGTTCGGGAGAACGCCAAGACTTATGCGGGCCAGGTCTTCAAGATCCTGGATCGGGCGAAAACCCGGGTCCGTTTCAACAGCGAGTGGCTGGGCCGCATGAGCCCGATCGAATTTGCGCGGCTCGGATCTAAGATGACCGTCGCGCGGATCCTTGAACGGGATGATTTCACGAAGCGATTTCAGGAAAAGAAGGATATCAGCATCCTTGAATTTTACTATCCGCTTCTCCAGGGATACGATTCGGTGGAATTAAAGGCCGACGTGGAGCTCGGCGGCACCGATCAAAAGTTTAATCTCTTGATGGGGCGGACGCTTCAGCGACGGTACGGGCAGGAGGAGCAGGTCGTGATGACGCTGCCCTTGTTGGAGGGAACGGACGGCGTCAGAAAGATGAGCAAGAGTTTCGGCAACTACATCGCCCTTGAGGATCCGGCGTCCGAGATGTTCGGGAAAATCATGTCGATCAGCGACGATCTCATGTTGCGTTATTACGAACTCCTTACGGATCACGATCTTGCCGAGGTCCGGGCGATGCATCCCAAGGATGCCAAGGTGAAGCTGGGGGAGGAGGTTGTAACTCGATATCATTCGAAAGAATCCGCCCGCCGGGCGGTCGAGGATTTTGAGAAAAAGCATTCAAGGGGAGAATTTCCGGACGACGCACCGGTTCTCGTAACGGATGAGAGCACAGTCGTGGGTGCGATTGCAGGCGTGAGTCTCGTTAAGAGTCGGAGCGAAGCCCGAAGATTGATCTCGATGGGTGCCGTGGAAATGGAAGGGGAAGTCCTGAGCGGAGACCGGGAGTTGATTGAGAACAAAACGGTCAAAATTCGCGTGGGGAAGAAGATATTCGGGCGTATCCGACGCAAAGGCAAATCAGGTTGACAGTCCGGGGAGTTTGTAGCATACTCGCATCCATACGCGGGCGTAGCGCAGCGGTAGCGTAGGAGCTTCCCAAGCTCTTGGTCGCGGGTTCA
>Ga0055439_10000113_pt1 | contig 13230 bp, 9 predicted proteins | sample Browns_TuleB_D2_FD_57732 | JGI IMG/M metagenome (GOLD analysis project Ga0055439, IMG submission 57732) | Wetland microbial communities from San Francisco Bay, California, USA, that impact long-term carbon sequestration - Browns_TuleB_D2 | ecosystem: Environmental > Aquatic > Marine > Wetlands ...
ACCAGCCGGGCCGCCACAATCCCCAACACACCCGGGTGCCACTCCCGCGACGCCAACACGATGCAGCCGTCCGTTTTGAAACCGGCCTCCGACTCCACCCGGGCGCAGGCTTCCTCGACCATGCGAGCCTCGAGCTCTTGTCGTTCCCGGTTTTGATGATTGAGGGACCGGGCAATCTGAGCGGCCTCCTCCACGGAACCCGTCGTCAGGAGGCGCACCGCATCCCGCGCGTCCCCCATACGGCCCGATGCATTGATTCGTGGCGCCAACGTGAAACCCACCGTCCCGGTACGGACCGGGCCTTCCTTCAATCCGGCCGCCTCCTTCAATGCGCGGATTCCAGGCCGCTCGCCCGAAGTCAGTTGTTTGAGTCCCTCCCGGACCAGGTAACGATTCTCGCCCATCATGGGAGAAACGTCCGCAATCGTGCCGAGCGCGACGAGATCCAGTCCGACGGCCTTGGGGTCCCCGGTCAAGGCCTGGATCACCTTGAACGCGAGTCCCGCCGTGCAAAGTCCCTTCTCCGGATACCCGGCATCGGCTCGTTTGGGATTGAGCAAGGCCACGGCCGGCGGCAGCTCCGAAGGCACTTCATGGTGATCCGTCACAATCACATCCATTCCCAGGGAGGAGGCCAGACGAATCTCGTCCAGCGATGTTGTCCCGCAATCGGCCGTGATGAGCAACGCGGCGCCCCGGTCGTGCAGCATCCGGATCGCCGAAGGGTTGAGCCCGTATCCTTCCTTCATCCGGTGGGGGATGTAGAACTCACTTTCCAGACCCTGGGACCTGAAAAAGTCCAGGTAAAGGGCGGTGGACGTTATGCCGTCCACGTCGTAATCGCCGTAAATGACGACACGTTCGGAGCCGCGAATCGCCCGGTGGATTCTTGACACGGCCTGTTCCATCCCGTTCAAACGGAAGGGGTCGAACAAATCCGCCGCCGATGGCTCGAGGAAGGACCGGGCGGACTCCGGGGATGCGATACCGCGGCAGGTCAGGATCCGGGCGGTGGCCGGCTGGAGCCCGAGTTCACGCACCAGTCTCCCATGCGCCTCCGCATTGAACGACGGCTCCACCCATCGTCTGGAATTCAGCTTCGCCATATGATCGTATATTAGGCCAATGAACCCTCGTTGTCAAACCGCCGCGGCGTCGATAACGGGGGTCTTGGAAATGAATTCCGGATGGGATAAGAGTCGGAGGTACAGGAGGGATTCGCTCTAAACTTTTTTCAATTCTTCCTTGGCAGTCCGGTTCTCCGGGTCCCAGATCAGCGCCTCTTCAAACTGTCGCCGGGCCCGCTGGTGCATTCCACTCCTCTTGTACAACATCCCGAGCCCGAGGTAGTGATCCACGCCGGCCGGATCGAGTTCAATGGCTTTCTTAAAATGGGTTTCGGCATCCCGTTGCCGGCCCGGCATTCGCGTCAGTGTCTTGGCCAGGAGCGCATGATGGTTCGGTTTGTCCGGCGCGGCCTTGATGGCGGCCTCAAAAAAATAGACCGCGGCCTTGACGTCCCCATTCTGGAGCGCCTGTTGTCCCTTCTGAACATGCATCTCCGGTGACGGATCCGCTGGATCCTGCGCGCGGTTTTTGGTTTTCCCCATGACCAGTCCGGCATCATACTCGTTTCTTTTTGACTCCATTAAGAGCGTATCGTAGGCTTCCGTAATGCGCCGGAAGAGGGCCTCGAGCATGGGTGTGAGATTTTCCAAGCCGGTCTGAAAGTGCCGGTCCGGATGATAGTCCTTGGCCAGGCGGAAATAGGCCCGCCGGATTTCCTCCCGGGTGGCCCCTTTTTGAATCCCGAGCGTCTCATAATAATTTTGATTTTCCAGGGACTCATAGGCCGCCTGGATGATGTCTTTCGTTGGAAGTGCGCGCTGTGGATCCTTGCGGAATATTTCCTCGCGACCTTCGACCACCGCACCGTGTTGTCCACTTCCGGGTGCTCTCCCAACCCCCGTGTCACCCGGAGGGCCCGATGGACTCGATTCGGAGTCCATTGTCATCGCTTCGGGAGAAGGTGACGGGGCGCTCCCCTGCGCCTCCCGCACGGCCGTCACCGGCTCCGTCTGAAGATCGGCAGCGCCGATCTCCACCAGACCCACCGAAAGGAAAAACGTGAGGAGCTTCATCGTGTCAAAGGCCGGCAGGTCAGATGCGGCAAAATTCTGTGCCATTGTGCTCTTGCCGTCCATCTGCAAGAGAAACTTGCGATCGGGCTCGGTCAACTGGATGTCCTGAAAGAGGATCAGCGGATCGGAGGTGATCCTCAAAATGGTATCGGGGGGAGGGAGCTCGTTCCGGAGCCGGACGAGATCATTGATTCTTCGAATGCCGTCCAGGATGAGGTTGGCGGTGCTCATCTTGAGGGTGATGACTTCGTCGGCCGGAAGCGACGTTTCTTCGAATCGGTATTCGCCATCCAACCAGGTGAACAGACTGAGTATGATTTCTTTGACCTGATAAGTCACGACCGAGAACAGTTCTTTGGCGTTCAGCACGCCCTGTTCGACCAGCACCGCTCCCAATCGCTTCTGTGTCTCCCGGGTAACCTCGGAGGCCCTGTCGTGCTGGCTCAGCGTAATCTTCCCGAGCTTCAGGAGGACCACGCCGAGCCAATCGTCCTCATATTTTGACGAGGCGAAAATAATATCCCCGTCCTTTATGTATATGGTCTTGTGTTGGTCGTTTCGCCAAACGACCAGCATCCCCGTCTTCTTGGTCCTTTGCAGGCGGACGAGAAGTTTCGGCAGGCGTTCATCCCGGAGCCTTCCGGAAACAGGAAAATCAGCGCCCATGATGGAACCCCAATGCGGACCGTCCCTCCGGTTCCGTGGAACCTCCTGTATTACCGATCATGGTTTCCAAGATGCGTGCAGGAACCCGAGTCGGCCTTCATTGATCCGGCCGGCGACGTTTGATCCGTCAAGCTCGCTTAAGGAGTTTTCCCCGGCTCCCTTTCCATAATACCAGGATCGGACTGGCGACAAAGATCGAACTGTACGTTCCCACGATCACACCCACCAAAAGCGCAAACGAAAAATCGTGTATCACCTCGCCGCCGAAGAAGAACAGCGCGATGAGAACGAGCACGACCGTCAATGACACCACGATCGTTCGGCTCAGAACCTGGTTGATCCCGCTGTTGATCACCTGCTCAAGGGTCTCCCGCCTGCGGTATTTCAGATTTTCACGAATCCGATCGAAGACGACCACGGTATCGGTCAGTGAATATCCGGCCAACGTCAGCAAAGCCGTCACGATGAGAAGGGTGATCTCCTTATCCAGAAGATAGAGGACTCCCAGGACCGCCAAGACATCGTGGAACGTTGCGATGGCGGCCGCGATCCCGAATCGAAACTCGAAGCGGACCGCGATGTAGAGAATGATTCCGATCATTGAAAATACAATCGCGATGACCGCCTTTTTTTGGAGCTCCTGGCCGATGGTCGGGCCGATCTCCGTACTGCTGTCCACAACAAACCGATTCTGCGAGAAGCCTTTTTCAAAGGTCTGCACGATCCGATTGGCAACGTCTTCCTGGATCGTGTTTTTTTGTTTTACGCGGATCAAGAGCTTGTTCCCGTTCGTAAATTCCTGCAGCTCCGCGTCGGGAAAACCGTTATCGGAAAGAAGGCTTCGGGCATCGTCGATCCTGATCGGCTGTTCGAATTTAAGCTGGACAGCGGTGCCGCCCGCAAAGTCGATTCCGAGATTCGCCCGTCCCCGGCCGACCTGGACCAGCGTGATGAGACCCAGAAGGATGAGGACACCGGAAACAAGGAACGCATAATTTCGCTTGCTGATAAAGTCGATGTTGGTCTTTCCTAGAATTTCGAGCATGGAGGCTCCCGATTGATCCACCGGGGTGCGAGTCGCGCAACCCGGGCCCGGGGGGCGATGCACGTACCCCGCCGTGGTGATGAATCCTAAATGCTAAGCCGTTTCAGTTTCCACCGGCTGTTAATGAAATCGAAGACGACCTTGGTTCCTACCAGTGCGGTAAATAAATTGATGGCGATCCCCAGGCTCAGGCTGACCGCGAATCCCTTGATCGGACCCGTGCCGAAAAGGAAAAGGACGAGGGCCGTGATCAGCGTGGTCACATGCGAATCGACAATGGTAAGAAAAGCCTTATCGTATCCCCCGTCCACGGCCAGCCGGACCGGTTTCCCCTGCCGGATCTCTTCGCGAATGCGCTCAAAGATCAGCACATTGGAATCCACTCCCATGCCGATCGTCAGAATAATGCCAGCAATACCGGGGAGAGTCAAGGTAGCGCTTAACGCCGCCAGGGCCCCGATCAAGACGATCAGATTTATAATGAGCGCCATGTCCGCAATCACTCCAGCCATCCGGTAGTAGATTACCATGAACAGGATGACGAGAATGCCGGCCAGAATCGTTGCGCGGATCCCCATCCGGATCGAATCCTGTCCCAGCGACGGCCCCACCGTAAGGTCCTGAAGCGTGCGTACCGGAGCCGGAAGGGCCCCTGCCCTCAGTACGATCGCCAGATCATTGGCTTCCTGGGTGGTGAAACTTCCCGTAATCTGAGCGTTTCCTCCCGTGATCCGATCCTGGATGACCGGCGCCGAGTAAACGTTGTTATCCAATACGATCGCCAGCCGTTTCTTGATGTTCTGGGCCGTGATTCGTTCAAACAATTGGGCCCCGGTACCGTTCATTCTTATGGAAACGTACGGTTCGTTGAACTGGCCGATGTTCACCCGCGCATCGGTAAGGACATCCCCCGTCATAATCGTGCGCTTTTTGACCAGGTACGGCCGCTTCCGGACCTCATCGGACTGTTTATCGACGATCCGCTCGAATAGTATCTCGTCCCCTTCCGGTACTTTGCTCCCGTACTCGGCCGTGAAGGTTTCCTCGTTGGACGGCGTGATCGAAAGCGGGAGTGTGCGCGCCAAAGGACTGTCCTCGTCAAGGAGTTTGAACTCCAGCAGCGCCGTTTTCCCGATCAACTCCTTGGCCCGTTTTGAATCCTTCACACCGGGAAGTTGGATGACAATCTGCCGGGCGGCCTGCCGCTGGATCAGGGGTTCGGCCACCCCAAACTGGTCGATTCGGTTACGTATGGTTTCCAGCGCTTGCGTGGTGGCGGAATCTTTGATCCGGATGACTTCGCCCTCCCGTAGAGAGAAAACCAGATCCGGGCCCGACGATTCTTTCGGGACAAAATTGGGGAAGTTGGCTTCGATCTTTTTCTCAACGTCGGCTTTCTTTTCCGCATCGGGCACGGTCACGGTCAGTTCAGCGGATCCCGTCCGCTTCACAGACTGGACCGGAATTTTTTCCGAGTCCAGATATTCCTTGATTGAAGTCGCCGTCCGCTCTACCAGATTCTCGACGGCCTTTTCCTCTTCCACTTCCAGGACCATGTGGATACCGCCCTGGAGGTCCAGTCCAAGCGTGACTCCGCGGCTCGGCATGTATTTCTTCCACCAGTCCGGGAGCTTATTATAAACGGGAGTGGACGGCAGAAAGAAGATTATCGATACCAAAACCGTAATGCCCAAAAGCATCAAGCGTGTTCGAATTCCTCGTTTCACGTCACGCATCCTTTCCTATTCACCGAATCGTTCCTGTGATTCCGTGGTGCCGGGTGCTCCGATCATTCGGTACCTCCGGAAGGGACAATCAGGTTCCCTCTTCCTGCTCTTTTTGAAGGTCTGCGATATAATCGCGCCGGATCTTTATCCGAACATTGTCGCCCACCTGGACCGTCACCACATCTTTATTCAGGGCGGCAACGGTCCCCAGTATTCCGCCGGTTGTAAGGATCCGATCACCCTTCTTCAGGCCTTCCAGCATGGCCCGGTGCTTCTTTTGCTTGCGTTGTTGAGGCAGGATCAAAAGGAAGTAAAATACGACAAAAATCAATACAAACGGCAAAAAAGACACAAACATACCCCCGGGTCCTGCCGACCCTGCCCCACCGGGGCCGCCCGTCCCCTGAGCCCATGCCATTGTCGATAATATTCCCATCCGAAATCCTCCTCCGTTGAATTACCAGACGTTTCAGGATTCAACGCGCCTGTGATAAAATTCGTCCCGATATTCGATTAAACGTCCCTCCAGGATCGCCTGACGCAGTCCCTGCATCAAGCGAAAATAGTAATGCAGGTTGTGAATCGTGTTCAAACGAAGGGCCAGGATTTCCTGGGCCATGAAAAGATGTCTGAGATAAGCCCTGGAAAAATGCCGGCAGGTGTAGCAGTCGCATGCCGGATCGATGGGGGTATCATCCTTGGCGTATTGGGCGTTTTTGATGATAACCCTCCCAAAAGAAGTGAACAGCCATCCGGTACGCGCGTGGCGGGTCGGGATGACGCAATCGAACATGTCGACCCCCCGGATGACGGACTCCACCAGATCCTCCGGCATCCCCACCCCCATTAAGTACCTCGGGCGGTCTTCCGGAAGCATTGGGATCACCCGTTCCACGACCTCCAACATCATCGGCCGAGATTCGCCTACACTCAGGCCGCCCAAGGCGTATCCTTCGAAACCCAGCTCGATCGTTCGAATTGCGGCCTCCCGTCTCAGATCGGGGTAGAAACCGCCTTGGATGATTCCGAACAGGAGTTGATCGGGCCGCTTGTGAGCTCGGCGGCATCGTTCCGCCCACTGAACCGATCGTTCCAGCGCTTCGCGGGTCGCCGCCGGGCTGCTTGGATAGGGAATGCATTCGTCCAAGGTCATGATAATGTCCGCCCCGAGCGCTTCCTGGATTTCGATGATGGACTCCGGAGAGAAAAAATGGTGGGAACCGTCGAGGTGGGATTGAAAGGTGGCGCCTTCATCCGTCACCTTGCACATCCCGGCAAGGCTGAAGACCTGATAGCCCCCGCTGTCGGTCAAGATCGGTCCATCCCACGATATAAATCGGTGAAGACCCCCCATTTCCGATACGAGTTTATGTCCGGGACGGAGATAAAGATGATAAGCGTTGCACAAAATAATTTCGGAACCCAGGCCCTTAAGTTCGTCCGGCGTCATTGTTTTGACCGTTCCGGAAGTACCGACCGGCATGAATACAGGGGTCTGAATCACTCCCCGCCCGGTCTCAAGACGCCCGCATCGCGCCCGGGTTTTCGGCTCCGCCGCGAGTATTGTAAAGGCCGTCGTCTCCTTTCGCATTACATCCGCTCCGGAGCCGTGACGCCCAAAATCCTCAAGGCATTGGCCATCACGGACCGCACCGAACGAACCAGGAGCAGTCGCGCCTGGGTCAGATCCGAATCGGCCGAGATGATGCGATGTTTGTAATAGTAGTGATGCAGAATACCGGCCAATTCCAACAGATAGAATGTCAACCGGTGAGGTTCCAGCGCTCGCGCGCTTTCCTCGATCAATCTCGGAAAGAAGTCGAGCCGCTTCATCAGGTTAAGTTCCTCCGGCTCCGACAGAAGATTCCGATTAATTTGATCGATATCCTTCACGTCGATCCCCTGCTCGGCGGTTTGGCGAAGCACGCTGCACAATCGGGCGTGGGCGTACTGGACGTAGTAAACCGGGTTTTCATTGGATTGGCGTTTGGCCAGTTCGAGGTCAAACTCCATCGCGCTGTCCAGTCGCCGCATCAGAAAAAAGAAGACGGCCGCGTCCTTCCCCACCTCGTTAAGCACGTCTCTCAGGGTGACGAAATCTCCCGCCCGTTTGGACATGGGCACCGGCTGTCCGTTGCGAACCAGAGTCACGAGCTGGCCGATGAGGATGATGAGTTTTTCTCTCGGATATCCCAGGGCTTCGACCACGGCCGCCATTCGGGCCGTATATCCATGATGATCCGCGCCCCAGATATTAATGATGGAATCGAATCCCCGGGACAATTTGTCTTGATGATAGGCCATATCGGACGCGAGATAGGTAAACTCGCCGTCCTCCTTTCGAACAACCCGGTCCTTGTCATCCCCGAATCGCGTGGACAGGAACCACAACGCGCCGTCTTTTTCGTATAAATACTGCTTCTTCTTCAGTTCGTCCAGAACCTTCTGAACCGAGCCGCGTTCGTATAGAGAGGCCTCGCTGAACCAAGATTCGAAGGATATTCCGAATAGGTTCAAATCTTCGCGAATGAGTTCGGTCATCGCTTCCAGCGAGTTCCGAGTGAAGTATTCCAGACACTTTTCTGCGGGCATCCCCTTATAATCCTCTCCCACCCGCTCTTTCATCCGGTGGGCCAACTCGGTCACATACGAGCCGCGGTAACCGTCGTCCGGATCGGGGACGGGATTTCCGCAAATTTGTTGGTAGCGGGCATATACCGACTGCCCCAACAATCGGACCTGCCGGCCGGAGTCATTATTGTAGTATTCCCGTTGAACCCGATAGCCCGCCGCCCGGAGAAGATTCGCCAGCGCGTTTCCCACGGCCGCCCAACGACCATGGCCAACATGGAGCGGACCGGTGGGGTTGGCGCTCACAAATTCGATCTGGATCCTCCGGTTTTTTCCGATGTCGGATTGGCCGTACTGTTCTCCTTTGGAATGGACCTCCAACAATACCTCCCGCCATTGTCCGGGTTTCAGCGTTACATTGATGTAGCCCGGTCCGGCAAGCTCGATTCGTTCCGAGGCGGCCCGCGTGTCTTCCCGAAGGTAGATTTGGAATATCTCGGCGATCTTTCGGGGGGACTTCCGCTCAAGGGGCGCGAGCATCATGGCCACGGTTGAAGCATAATCGGCCTGAACGTTTTCCTTTGGAATTTCCACGACAATGCGATTACGATCCGGATGGGTCTGGATTTTTCCGTCGTCCGCGGCCTTCTGCCAAGCTTCGAACACCATTTCCCTGATCAACTGATCTTTGCTCATACATTCCTTTGACGACAACAAGATTAGAATCCCGGCTCGGCCTGACTCGAAAGTTTCTTTTCCCACAGTTGTACTTTTACACGTTCGCCTTTCTCGATCCGGGCAGCTCCGGATGGAAAGACGAGGAGCCCGTCGGCTTTTACCATGGAGGTGAGAACTCCGGAACTTTGATTCCCCGTTGTCCAGACCTCGTATCGGTCTTCCAATTTTTCAACCACCACCCTTACAAAATGCGTCTTGCCGGGTTTTTTCGTTAGGCGCTCCTTCAGAACTGCCTCGATCACCGTGCGAAACAACAGCGTATGTCCCTGCATCTTGCGCAAGGACGGGCGGACGAACTGTTCGAATGTCACCATGGTTGAAACGGGATTTCCGGGCAGGCCAAAAACAAGTTTTGTGCCCAGGGTCCCGAAGGCCAGAGGCTCACCCGGTTTCATGGCCACCTTCCAAAAGGTCAGGGTTGCCCCCATTTGCTCCAAAACTTCCTTCACAAAGTCATAGGCCCCGACCGAGACCCCGCCCGAGATGAGCACGAGATCGGACGACAGCCCCTGCTCCAGCCGGTCCCGGAGCGCTTCAGGACTGTCCCCGGCGACTCCCAACAGAACCGGAACGCCTCCGGCCTCGATGACCTGCGCCGCGAGCGCGTAGCCGTTGCTGTTCATGATCTTGTTCGCAGACAACGATTCTCCCAGGTCAGCCAGTTCATTTCCGGTAGCCAGTATCGCGACACGGGGCCGTTGGTAGACAAGCAAATGCGACCGCCCTACCGAAGCCAGCAGGCCGACCTCGGCAGCGCCGATGAGGGTCTTTTGGGCCAAGACCACTCTCCCGGCTTGAATATCTTCGCCCCGGGGACGGAAATTCTCCCCCCTTTCGACCGGTTGAAGGATCAGGACTCGTTCGCCTTGCGCACGGGTATCTTCAACACGAATCACCGCATCTGCGCCCTCCGGGACGGGTGCTCCGGTCATAATCCGGCTCGCCTGGCCCGACCCTACCGATTTATGGGGAAGCGCACCCGCTCCGATCTCTTCGACAACTACCAAATCAACCGGTGCTTGCTGTGACGCCCGCCGGACATCCTCCTCTCGGACGGCATATCCGTCCATCGCGGAACTATTCCATGGCGGATGATCACGATCGGATGTGACCGCCTCGGCCAGAACCCGGCCCAGCGCATGAAGGAGGTCCACCTTTTCCCTCCCCATTTGCCGCACCCGGGCGAGAATCGTATCGAGCGCGGTTTCAACCGGTATCAGATGCACGTCGGTACCCATCATAAAAACGGTGTATTATATCTCAAGATAATTGACCTGTAAAGGCAGGATGCGGCCTTATGATTTCCCAAATACCGGCCCCGAAATAAAAAAGGGGGTGACCGATGTCACCCCCTTTTGATGTTCAGTATGAAACAAGGTAACTATTTGCGCTGTTTCTTGGCTGCGTTTGCCTTGCGGATAATCCAGCCTTCGAGCCCAAACATGGCGACAACGGCCAAGAAAGGATAGACGTATGCGGTTGTCGGAATGGGCGGTTCCAGGATTGTATAGTACCAAGTCGAAATGGAAGTCTTCAAACCGTGGTCCCCGTTGTTGCCGTCCCATACAAAAAAGACGGTCGGGATGTATTTCCCGGCCACAAACTGGACATCGTTATCCTTGTCTTCGGTGGTCATATCTCTTGTCAGAATGACGCGCCATCGGCCGTTCTTGAATTCGGCAAAGGTGGCCTTGACGTCCTGTGCGGCCCGGGCATCGAGTTTCAAATCTCCACCCATGGCGCCATGGCCGGTGTATTCCTTGACCGTTCCGTCCGCTTCCCACTTCCATACATCCACGGCATTCTTGGTGTCCCCGAAAACGAATCGGGGCTTTTCAGGCGGCGTCAACGTCTGCCATTTGGCGGGAAACTGGATGGCGACGGCGTCATTAAACATCGGATACTGCCTTAGAGCGATCGGCTGTCCCGACGGCGGCGTTTCCTGGAAGCTGGCGGCCTGCGCCAAGGCCTCCGGCGTGGCGATGCTTTTGATCCGATCATCCCACTCAAAGAACCAGGCGATCTGTTTTCCGTTGAAAACGGATTCAACCCAGACGTCGTCGACAAGGCGGACAAAGTTCCTCGGCTTGTGAATGATTTGGCCGGCCAGACCGATGTATTGCTGGTCAAAGTCCTTCCAGACTTTGTCGTCCGGGTTGGTGGGAATGTCCCCTTTGACGAAATGGGACTTTACGACGAATTGAAGTGCCGGATGGTCCGTGAGGGGATCGATCTTTCTCTTCGGGCAGAGCGAAATTATAAAATTCGCCACGTCCCAGCGCTGTTCCTGCGTCAGGGTATCTTTGAACGACGGCATCGGCGTTCCGTTCAGCCCTGTCGAGACCTCGCGGAATATGTTTCTCGGGTTATACGGATCCTGGCGGTTTCCACGGAAGTCCCAGCATTTATGGAGATCCGCCGGGAAAATCGGGAAGCCCCATTCGTCCTTCTGGGTTTTGTTTCCGTCGCCCCGGGCATCGTCCCCGTGACACTCCACGCACTTTCCCTTGTTCATGAACACATCCTTGCCCCTCTTGATGCTCTCTTCCGAGGAGGCAACCTGTTTGCCGAAATCAATGACATGAAACTCCTCGGTATCCGTATCCTGCCAATCCCGGTCCTTAACAAGGTTCGTCATGACAAAGGCGACCACCTGATGCCGTTGCTGTTCGTTCAGAATCCCATCCCAGGGCGGCATGGCCGATCCGGGGAGTCCGTGGGTTACCGTCAGAAAGAGGTCGTTTTCGGTCGGAAGCTCGCCGCTGCCGGTATGCCGGATTTTGAACGTCCCGGCATTAAAGTTTCTCGGTCTCGGCCAAAGACGGTCCGCCGATGGCCCATCACCGGCCCCTTCGGGACCGTGACACCAGACGCATTTCGTAAAATAAATCTGCTTTCCGGCCTCGACATCGGCCGGTGACGGCTTGGGCGGCCGACCAGAGGACTCGGCCGGCTTTTGCTCCTCCTTGGTCTGGGCCAAGGTTATAACCACGGTCCCGATTCCTATGAAGGCCACCGCGGTCACGGCCGCCACAACCGCCTTCGTTTTGCTGAAGCCTGATAAATACTTGTTCATCGCCTGCGCCCCTTTCGCGTAAATCGAGATGATTAATCCCTGGCGTCTAATCCCAAGTCCTGGGGAAGAATCCCGTATGCCAGTACTCAAACATGTTGACCTTCCAGATCTCGTCGGTGGTTAGGTGCTCCTCCCACGGCGGCATGGCGGACGCCCAAGGAAACCCTTCTCGGGGAAGCCCCGGTCCGCCCTTTGAGATTCTCCAGAAGACGAATGTGTCCTGCAACTGCGCAATTGTGCCGGGATCCGAAAAATTGGCCGGAATCGGGTTAAAGGCGAACGCAAACATGCCGCGCCCGTTCAGGTTATCTCCGTGACAGAAGTGGCAGTTTTGAAAGAATATGCCGCCCCCCTCTCGTACATACTGAAGGTATTTTGGGGCATCCGGAGCAAATGGATTCTTTCCAAAATATTTTTCCTCCTTGCCGACCTCCAGGTAATTCCCCTGGTCATCGACACGAAAGGGGTTTCGAGCCGTCTGCAATGTGAAGTTCTGGCCCCGGACGGTGACGGCCGCCGGAGGAGCCGGATGGACGGTCCTCAATTCGATCGGCTCGTCAAAGGCCGGAACGATGAAACTGAATGTTCCGTAACCGATTAAGAGCGGGAGAACCACGAACGTCACATTTCGGACCTGCCGGTACATGGGATTGACCGCCATCACCGTATTGAGAATAGGCCTCTTGAAATCGGTCCAACCCTGTTCCGTGGAAGAGATAAAAAGAAATATCACCAAGGTAACAAGGCCCATATAGGTGTAGAGAAGCGCGGAGGGAATCGGCGGGGTCAGGACATACTTGAAGACTGAATAGGCCCCGAGCCAGATCAAAATCGACTGTGGGAAAGCCGGGATTCCTCTCCCCGCCTTCTTTAACATGTAGTTGATGCCGACGTAAGCAAGCGCCACGAGTGTAATAACAAAAAGCAACTCCATTGGCTGTATACCATCAATCCACATCACTCACCTCCAAAAATAATCGGGGACGAAAATCAAGTTAGGCATTTCCGGTATGTGGCGTCCGTCACTTTGCCGAAGCGGACTTTCCTCCGCCCGCTCCGCACACGGTGGCGAACGACTCTTGCGGGGGGCCCTTCAATCCGTCTTTATCGGCCTGTTCGCACTTCTGGGCCAGCAGAAAATCGGCCATCTTTTCCAAAGCCCCAAAGGTAAACTTCTGGGAGAAATCCTGGATCATCGGTGATACGGTCGGCTTGGCCTTTTGCACGAACTGGGGTACGATAAACGCATTCGGGTCGACGATGGAT
>Ga0055439_10000115_pt1 | contig 13201 bp, 9 predicted proteins | sample Browns_TuleB_D2_FD_57732 | JGI IMG/M metagenome (GOLD analysis project Ga0055439, IMG submission 57732) | Wetland microbial communities from San Francisco Bay, California, USA, that impact long-term carbon sequestration - Browns_TuleB_D2 | ecosystem: Environmental > Aquatic > Marine > Wetlands ...
TGTACGGCCTGACGGCCGCGCATCGCCTGATGCCGCTGGGAACGGTTGTCCGAGTGACAAACCGGGAAAATGGCCGATCGGTGAAGGTGCGTGTGAACGATCGAGGACCGTTTGTTCGCGGGCGTATTCTGGATTTGTCATACGGCGCGGCTCAAAGACTGGGCATGACAGTCAACGGGACTGCGACCGTAGCCATTGATGTACTGTCCGGTCCGAATGGCCCCAAGCTATCGGGTGATGATCTTTTTACCGTACAGGTAGGAGCCTTTTCCTCTGAACAAAATGCGCGCCATTTTGCGAATGGTTTGAGCAGCAAGTATCCGGACGTCTACCTGGTCACCCTGCAAACAAATCAGAATACGATCTACCGTGTAAGGGTAGGGCGCTTCCATGAGGAGCGTGGCGCGCTTCGCATGGCCGACCGCCTTTCCAATGAGGAAAACCTGGAACCCTTTGTGACCCGAAAAGAACCTTGATCGGAAGGACATTGTTTCGTGAGGAGTCACAAAAATAGCGGCCGTGGGGTCATCGACGGGCCGGGTGGGCAACCAATGGGAAGGCCAGAATGACCGGACCGGACAGGAATTCGGAAAAACCAATTCAAACGGTTACACAACAGGAGAAAAGCAATGATGGATATGTCAACACTGGAAGGGAAAATCAAGCGACTTAAGAAAACGCTTTCGGAGCAGCGTCAGAAGGACTTGAGCGGCGAGAACCCGGAGGAGGGTAAAGCATTTCGCAAACGGTTAAAGCGACTCCAGAGAAAACGACGGACCCTGATAAGCTGGATGCAGCACAGCGTAAAACCAAAAGAAAAGGTCGATGAAAAGGAGCCAAAATCAGCCGGTTCGTCGACCCAGAAACCGGCGGAGTCCGCTTAGGCGATTCCTCTGGACTTCATCGTGACAGCAGTATCGAGAGTGAGCCCCTTGACCAAGCGCGGAATCAACAATGGCACAAGAGTTCCGCGAAGAATGGCATTGACTCTTATCTCCCTCTTTCTCCTATACGGTTGCGGATCCGCCATTTCAACAGAGGTGAGGGACCGGGTCGATCCCTCGGCCACATTCAAGGCAGTTTCGAAGAATCCGGATCAATTCAAAGGGAAAATCGTGTTGTGGGGGGGTGTGATCATCGGTATTCATAACACGCAAGAAGTCACGTGGCTCGAATTGCTGCAGGAGCCCCTGGGCGGGAAAGACCGTCCAATCCGGGGGGCACTTTCAGATGGTCGTTTCCTGATTCGTCACGAGGTTTTCTTGGACCCGGCGGTGTACATGCCAGGCCGTGAAATGACGGTCGCGGGAGAGGTCGTTGGCGGAAAAATCCGGTCCATTGACGGGGTCGAATACCATTTTCCGGTTGTTGCGTCCAAGGAAATGGTACTTTGGAACCCTCAATCCGATTCGAATTTTCACATTGGAATAGGGTTTGGGGCCACCATCGTTAGATAGCGGGCTTTAATTCCGGATTCGAGAGTGAGGCCATGCCGCATCGAAGCTTCGAAAATTCCGATTCGACGATCCGCGGAGCTCGTTTTGGCTTTTTGGTCCGGAATCACCATGCCGGAATCATACTCGTCGGGATGTTCGCCCTGTCGGTTTCCGGCATTTTTCGACACGGGTTTCCGGATCCGTGGCCCTTGGGATTGTGGGGGGGTGGGGGCCTGTGGGTTCTAGGGTCTCTGTTGGTTCGATATCTCCGTCGGGCGACTACAAACCGCTGGTATCAAATTGAAGCCGCTACCCTCCTTCTATTGAGTGTTAACGCTCTGACACAATCTTCAGGAGGTCTCAATTCTGCCTTCGCGCTCCTTTATGTTTTTGTTATCCTATGGACCGCGCTTCTTTTCGATTTGGCGGTCAACACAGTTACCCTATCCGGCGTACTCGTATTGGAAGGGTCAACCCTTCTGATCGATCCTCCACAGGACCTGGAAAGCAGTATCCGGGCATTCATCTGGGGATTAGCACTTTGTTTGATTCCCATCTTGGTTAAGGCTTACCTGCGGGTCGAACTTCGGGAGAAGGAGGACCTCCGAACCGAGGTGATTCGCTTTAAAACCAGCGCGCAGGCGTTCAATCCATCCAAGGAATCGGAGCGTTCCCATCGCGTATGGCCGCTTACACCCGACGAACGTGAAAAAAGGGTTGCGCCAGTTCATTTGCGTTTTGATCGAGCGATCGAGAACCTATTCTGGCTCTTTAAGGAGGCCGTGGAGCAGGTTCATCATTGCGTCCTTTTTATGCCGGAAGAAAACGGAGACCGGTTTCGGCTGCACAAATGTGTGGGAGGCGATTTACGAGAAATTCTGCCTTCGTCGGTTGTTTCCGAGGGAGAGGGCCTGATCGGGTTTGCGCTCAAGGAACGGCGCCTGTACCGGGTGGGACATCTGAGCTCCGGTCCGGACGCATTGGGATATGCTTCTCCCGATCCGCCGATTCAGTCCCTGATGGTGAACACACTGATTCAGGATGGACGTGTCGAGGGCATCGTCGTTGTCGACAGTCTGCGGCCTGTCGCCTTCAACGAAGAGGAAGAAGATTTATTTTTGCGCTTGTGTCAGCAAGTCCTGGAGGCGGTAGAGAATCGCAGGGAACATCAGTCCATTCAGAATCGCGCCCTGGAATTGTCCACACTCGTGGCTGTGGGGGAATCGTTGGGATCGAAGCTCGAACTTGACCACCGGCTTAAAACGATGGCCGACAAGATCAAGGAGGTCATTCCCTTTGATCACTGCCTCATCTTCCTGGTTGATCTCGGCGAGCGATGTGCCGAATTAAAAGTGGCCCGCGGTTTTTCCGACGATCGCCTTATCGGTCAGGTCGTCCCCCTGTATGAAGGTTATTTGGCTCTGGTCGTCAAGCTTAGGACTCCCATTATCAAAGTGGACCTCCATAAGCGCGATTTAGGAAGAAAGGTTTTTCCGGAGGGAAGCGGAATTGAACTAAAACCAGCATCCTTTTTGGGACTGCCAATGATCGTTCAGGATCGGGTGATCGGGATTTTTGCGATCGCTTCGCAACGTCCGCGCGCGTTTGACGAACAACACAAAGAATTTCTGAGAATGCTCTGCAGCCAGGCGGCGATTTCGATTGCGGATGCAAAACTCCATGATGAGGTAAACCGTATGGCCACGACGGACGGCCTGACCGGCGTGACGAACCACCGGCGTTTCCAAGAACGGCTGAACGATGAGGTGGAACGACAGGCTCGCGAGTCGGGACGTTTTTCCTTATTGATGGTGGATGTTGATCATTTCAAAAATATTAATGATCGCTTTGGACATCCGGCCGGTGACCACGTTCTAAGGCAGGTTGCCTCAATCTTGGTCAAAACGGTTCGCAAGGTCGATGTCGTGGCACGCTATGGTGGCGAAGAGTTTTCGGTCGTTCTTCTTAACAGTGGGCCCAAGGAATCCTACCAGTTGGCCGAACGCGTCCGGAGGGCGGTAGAGGGTCTGGAAATAGTGATCGGAGGGCAAAACCTGAAGGTCACGATTAGTCTGGGCATGGCGGTCTATCCGGATGACGCCCTCGACCGCCAGACGTTGATCGAACTGGCCGACCGGGCGCTCTATGCTGCCAAGCAGAACGGCCGGAATCAGACCTGCCTCTACTCCCGCATCCAACCGTAAGGCCACCGTAAAAGGCCGTATCCTTTCCAACAAACTGTATTTATTTAATTATTCTCTTGTTATACTTTTGGGATAACTGGATGGCAGACTTTACTTGTAAGAGGCCCTCTAACCGTTGATTCATCCGGAAGGGTCCGTTTCAATCATGTTCTTGGACTGCCAAACCGAGGAGGTTCACGCATGCGAAAGGTTTTGACGACGGGAATCGTGATCGTCCTACTGGTCGGATTGACCTTCAGTTCGATTATCGCGGCTCAGGCCACATTGGCTCTTGAGAACCAGGTCACCGGTCCAAAGCTGAATTTCACGTACTATCAAAATGTTCGGTCGGTTACCCTGGCAGGTCTTCTGTTAAGCTTGGCCGGTCTTTTGTGGTTTCACCGGCGCGAAGTCCGCGCTCGGTCGGCCTCGGATACGGCGGCCCTTTTCGCGCCGCGAAAAGCGCTTCAAGCAAGTTTGGGTCCCCGCGGGAGTATAAAAAGACGTGTTTTTCTGACCTTCATTCCGGGTCTGGGACAGGTTGCGGTCGGCAGAATTGCCAGGGCCATTATCGGAGTATTTTCGCTCGGGCTCGTTTGGGTTGGATTTTTTTTCCTGTATTCAAGGCTGGGAAGCGGGCAAGCCTACTTCGTATATCCGTATCTTCCGGTCAAGGCGACGCACATCACGGCCCTCCTAAGCTTTACCTTCGGAATTTGGACTCTGCTAGCGGCGGATGCCATTCGGCTCAACGAACCCGGAAGGCGGACGACGGAACAAGTGGCTTTTCGTTACATCATCTCCACGATGGCGCTACCCATGATTCCGTTCGCGTCGGGTGTCCTGTTACAACTTGTTGGGGGGGCAATTTTTGAAGATACGGATTATGCCAGGCTTTCGGGATGGGCAGGCGCTTGCGCGGGTCTGTTCGGCATGGTCGTCTGGAAATTGGATATGTCCTGGAGGCGTAGCGTGGTTGCATCGGCGGCCGGATTGCTCATCGGCGCGGCATGTCTGTTTCTCATGGTCCGGATCCCCGTTCCGCGTATCGGAATGATCCTGTATCGAGCCCTGGCAGGCGGGACGATGGTAGGGCTCTCTTTGCTGTTGTTTCTAAAAGGCCGGAATATCTCGGGCCTGATTTTTCCCGCAGTGATCTCGGCCTCCTGGATCGGGGTGCTGACCGCTTTTTTTATCCTTGAGACGGTGTCTCACACATCGCTGAGTCCGTATCTTTCGCTCCCGATCCTTCGAAGCTTGACTCTGGTGGAATTCTATTTCATGGGTCTGGCAGTCATGCTGGTGATACAATTTCTGGGACAGACATCCCGGCCCATCGAATCGGACATTTATACCCGTGATTCCCGAGTGGAAGAGGTTTCTCCGGCCTGAGACCTGCGCCAAGAGCCGGCATCATGGGGCCGCGCCTTTGTCCCCTCGGCAAACCGCGGCGACAGTTTAGTCAAAGTTGCCCTATGAAGCGATCCAAGTCGGCCTCCGCCGCCTCCAACTTGATCTTGGCTCGAGGATCGGACCGCTGGACAACCGCAATCGCCCCGTCGATGGAGCCGATAACTTCCAAAAGAGTGTCCCGCGCGTCTTTAGAGGTTATCTTGGCAGCGGCCTTTAATTCTTCTTTCGCGGATTCCAATTCCTTTTCGGCACTTCCAAAATTCCGTTGCAGGATCTGATTTTGGGCCGTCAGCATACGATCACGGGCGGTAGTAAGTTGCATCCGAAATCTCAGCAAACGCACTTCGCCTTCCAGGCCGGATACCTTCGATGCCATTTCAGATTTTGCCGATGTCAACAGCCGGTTTAGTTGTTCCGTTCGCTGCGATCCCATGAGATATCCCGCTCCGAAAATGGCGGCCAAGGCAATGAGCGTAACGATAAATTTAAACATGGATTTCATTTTGACAGACCTCCATTCGAATTAAAAAAGTAAGACCCGCGGTCTTTCTTATGGGGGATGCGCATGGAAAGCCCTGCGATTCGTAATTCGGTCCGGCGCATCCCTGCGCATTCTTCAATGCCCGGTGCGTTCTTCGTATTGAATCTTGACTAGCCCTCCTTTCCGATTGGGATCCCGCCGTTCCACGAAGCCGCAGGATTTTTCTTTTGGTTGAGGATCCTCAAGATGGCCCCCGATGCGTAACACTGAACAGAGGGTTCGTCATCCGACAGTGTCTGACTCAATCCATCCAGTGCACTGGAATCTTCGAGCATGCCGAGGGCTCGTGCGGTCGCCGATCGAACGCGAGACGAGGAGTCTTTCAACAGAGGGAGAAGAAGCGCGCCGGTATGGTTTGCGGCGCTCCAGGCGCCTGCTTGGGCGATTTCTCCGATCGATCGCGCAGCGGCGCTCCGTATTCCAAAATCGGGATCGGCGAGGGCGCTCTTAAACAGCTCTATGGCATCCGGGTGGTTGTGTTTGGCCAATGAGACGGCCGCCGACAGCCGTACCATCGGATCCGGATCTTCCGCCGCCCGTTGGATCAATAGAATTATATCGGAGGTTCTATAGGACCCCAGCGCCAGGGCGGCCTCACTGCGGACGGTTGAATCCCGATCGTTCAATGCGCCGGAAATTAGTGGGATTGCGTGATTGGTGTGAAGATCGGAAAGCGCTTGAGCCGCATAGCTTCGAACGGCCGGTTCAGGATCCTTGAGGGCTTTGGAGATCAGCGGAAGGGCCCTGACATCTCCCGTTTTGCCAAGACCCGTGACGGTCATGATCCGAATTTCAGGATTCTCGTTTCCGAGCCCTTGGCTGAAAATATTAAGCGCTTGGGGATAGGAGCCCATCCCTTGAAAACCAACAAGGGTTCCCAAGCCCACCAATTGCACATCGGGGTCGGGATCCTTGAGCGCATTCCTGAGAATTGGGATAACGGCATCGGCCTTCATTTGGCTCATGACTCGTACAGCGGTTAATCGGACCGAGGGATCCGGATCAGTCATCCCGGATTCAATGAACCGGACGGCGATTGAAGGATTCAAGTCGGGCGCGGCCTCAACAGCAAAGAGCCGGACTGTGGCATCTGAATCCTTCAAGGAGGTGGAAAGCCACGGCAAAACCGCCCGATCGCCGCTGTCATTCATCGCCTTGGTCGCCGCAGCCCTCGCCAATGCATTCCTTTCATGCACTATCTGCTGCAATATATTCAATGATCGAGCCCGCAGCACGGTTTCCTCGTGTTGCGCCGGCTTGGTGCAGGAAGACAGAAGGCACACGGAGGCAATCGTGAACCGCAGAATGGCGGTGCGAACCGATCTGTTTGCCGGACGAATTTGACTCATTGTCGGTCCTTGAAGAAGGACCACCCCAGAATTACACCGATGAGAACGGCCGCGGCCCACGCCGCACGGCCTTCGAATATATAACCTTGCGTCTGGAGGAAGCGGGCCATGACCACCAAGACCAAAATAAACACACCCAATACGGCCCGGTGAACGAGGCGATATAGCTTCATTAGGGCTCCGGTAACATCTTCGGAGGACATTTGGGTTTTAAAATCGCCGCGATTGGCGAGTGTCAGGAAACGTTCCAAGAACTCCGGCAAGGCCAGGAGGGATCTGCCAACCCGGCGTCCAGTCTTCAACCAGGTTTCGAATGAGCCTTCTTCCGAACGGACAAACGGAATGGCATAGGGCTTGGCCAACTCGATAATATTCAGATTTGGATCGAGTCTGGAATTGATTCCATTGAGCATCCCGAGGGTCCGCCAAATCAAGATGAAGTCGTTGGGCATCTGAACATCGGTTGAAACACTAAAAATCTGTTGCAAGTCGTCAGCGATGTCGCCGATTCCAATTTCCTGGAAGGACTTTGGTGATATATCGCGATATTTCTCGATGAAAAAAGACGCGACTTTTTCGATCGCCCGGTGATCCCCCGTGCGGTCGATGAAACCGAGGTCTGCCAGACCTTCAACGATTCGATGAATATCCCGGTCAATGATTCCGCCGACGGTTATTTTAATGCCTTCTCGCATAGAAACGGAGAGGGGTTGCATGAGACCAAAATCAACAAATACTAGAACCGGGCCCGAGTCGACGCTGTTCTTGGGAGATCGACCGGGCCGAACGAAAAGATTTCCGGGGTGGGGGTCCCCATGAAGAAATCGATGTGCGAACAGTTGCTTCATGTAGCATTCCATCAAGAGCTGTGCTAAGGCCGAGAGTTCCAAGCCGGTGGCTCGGATAGATTCGAAGTCGCTGATCTTGATGCCTTCCACAAACTCCAACGTTAGAACCTTCGGCGTCGTATACTGCCGGATCACCTTCGGGACGACGATTCGATCATCATCGATAAAGTTTTGATAAAAGCGCTCCGCATTTCGAGCTTCCTGGAGATAATCAAGCTCCTGATGAAGAAGATGGGAAAATTCCCGATAAAGAATATCGAACCGAACATGTTGAAGGAATCTTTGTAGAAACAGGCAGGTCCAACGGGCTGCACGGAGATCGGCTTCCACGATTTGGCGGATTCCGGGATACTGAATCTTGACCGCAACCCTGCGGCCGTCCAAGAGAATGGCCTCGTGCACTTGTCCGAGAGAGGCTGCTGCGATTGGAGTTTCATTGAAGGCCGCAAATACCTCTTCAGGATTTTGTCCCAATTCAATTCGAAGTCTTTGTTTAATTTTGTGAAACTCGGCTGGGGGAACCGCGTCCTGAAGCTGGGACAGGATTCGAGTGTATTCCTCGGGCAGAAGATCGACGCGGGCACTCATGAACTGCCCCAACTTAATCAGTATCCCTTTGAGTGCAATGGCCAGTTGGCGGAGGCGATCGGCCTTCTTCCGATGGAGCCTGGCCCGACGAATAGCGACCGTCTCCTCGCTGTAGAAAACGGAGCACCAATAATGGATTCGGTAGGCAATGGCGACTTCGGCCGCGAAGATCAGAATCCGGAAGATTCGGAAGGCCGGCCAGGAACGGGGGGACACGAAACGCTCCTTATTTTCTTTAGAAACGTCTGGGTCTTATATCACACGAATGGGAGAGAGTCAATGAGGGGAGAGGGATCCGATTGTCGGCGAGTGCATTGACTTGAGAGGTCTGCTTCCGAATTTGTATCTTGCCCGGTTTCCGTTCTCAAGGCCTTCCCGGTCCGGCTGACAACAGCGGGAATCTTGGAGGTCAGTCTGTTGACAATCCAAGTGGAATGTGACAGATTACTAGGCATTGAAATCCACGGGTTCACTCCATTCGATTGAGCCATTTTGGAGACGTCAGTTAGACCTCCTTCAGGGAGTATTCTAGCCTTTTGTTTTATCGGCAGGATCCGTGAGGCGGGTGATAAATCATCCCATCGCCAAAGTTTGGCCAAGAGGCGACTGCTTAACCGCAACCCCTTATAATCTAAGCTCCGGACCCGGATCTTCTCTTCTGCATGCTATAGGATGACGAAGCATTCGGCGATATTCGGTTCGGTACAAGCGCGAAAGGGAATTATCGTTTTCCCGGGTAATGCCAGAACCCGCGGGGCCCCGTCCCGCGCTTTGTCAAACGCGCCGGTTTTGTAATTTTGGGGGCAATTATACGGTTCGTTGGACAAAGGGGCTCATAATTAACCAGATAGCTACTGGATAGGATTGAGGGTCGCCTGAGGGTGTACCGAACCGCTGGCATGGAATCCATGGCGGTACGTTTCTAATTGAACTTTCTCAATAAAACGTCTATAATTATACAGGAATATGCGCTCTGTGGCAGCAACCCGCAATGACGGAAAATGGGGAGGTATTCGTCATGAGAAGATACCTGTGGACCTTGAATGTCCTTTTCTTGTTAGGTTTCAGCTACTTTGTGGCTGATCTGGTGAGCCTCTTTATAGGGCGACAATTGGACATTCCATCCCGTTCTCCTAACGTAGAGTGGGCGGCCACGACCCATGCTCAGGTCAAACCGGTGACCGAGTTGTACTCGTCCATCGTCGATAGAAATATCTTCGGGATCAATCCCTCGGCCGCAATTGCTCCCCCGGAAGAATTGACCCCTCAACCGATTCAGCTCCCCCCTCTCCGAGTACGCCTGGTCGGAACGATCGTGGGAGAACCGGATGATTCTCTGGCTGTCATAGAAGATCTGGGTACAAAGGAGCAGCGTCTCTATCATCTCCAAGATATCGTCGGAACAGATGCCAAATTGATCGAGGTCGCGCGCAACGAAGTTACATTTTTACGGGGTTCCGTTCACGAGACCCTGACCGTTCAGGAGGAAGGCCCCTCCGGCCAGCCTGTTATGCCCCAAACAATGCCACCGACCCCCAGCCGCCCGACTCAGCCGGCCGTCGGTGCAAATAGCTGGGTACTCGACAGACAGGAAGTCGCGTCTGTCCTGGATAACTTGCCGCAGTTGCTTACCAAGGCCCGTGTGGTGCCAAATCTGGGTCCCGATGGTAAGAACGATGGGTTCCGAGTCGTCTCGATCTCGCCCGCCAGCTTCTATGAGCGGATTGGACTTCGAAACGGAGATGTTATTCAAAGAATAAACGGGATCGAGGTGAAGGATCCCCAAACCTTCATGCAAGTTTTTACCCAGCTTAAAGATGAATCCAATATTTCATTGGATCTTCTGCGAAACAACCAAAAAGAGTCATTCAATTATGAAATTCGTTGATCGGCCGCCGGGCCGTCTCATCCGGTCCGGCAGCCGGGGACGAGCCCGAATTCTTCGACCCGGGACGTATACGCCGATCCGCCGCTTTGTTGTGTCTGGTCTGGGTTCCCTCCTGACCCTGTCTCTTCTTCTGACCCTGTCCCCATCGGCCATCGGCCAATCTCCGGAGGCCCCCGGAGGACAACCTCCTTCCGCGAATACGCAGCCGCCTCCCCCCACACCGCAGCCGGTTTCACCGGCGACACCAACTCCCCCGGCGGGGCAACCACCTTCTCCGGGGGCACAACCTCCCCCACCTGCAGCGCAACCGATTCCTCCGGGAAAAGACCAGCTCTCGAGGTCGGTAAAGGAGAGACAGATTACCCTGGATTTTAATAATGTCGACCTGCCCGTGTTTGTGAAGTTTGTCAGCGAGATTGTAGGCAAGAACTTCATTATTGACGAGCGGGTTCGGGGGAAAGTGACGATCTTTTCGCCGACCAAAATTTCAGTGGACAAAGTGTATCAGGTTTTTCTTTCTGTTCTCGATGTCAAAGGTCTGACAGCGGTCGGAGACGGGGAGATGATCCAGATCCTTCCCTCGTCGGAGGTTCTACCGGAACGCAATATTAACGTTTATTACCTGGAGAACGCCAACGCGGAAGAAACGGCGAAATTGTTGACCAGCCTGGTAACCCGCGCCGGAGGACCCCCGGCGGCCAGAAGACCCATTGTCCAAAAGCTGGGTGAATTTGAAGGATCCGTTCAGATCATTCCGGACAAAGCCACCAACGCACTGATCATCACGGCCTCCGACCAGGACTTTGAAAAACTCAAGGACGTAATCCAGAAGCTGGATGTGAGGCGTCGTCAAGTCTATGTCGAAGCGGTGATCATGGAAGTGGCCGAAGACAAACTCCGTGAATTGGGAACGGAAATCGGGGCCGTGGGGGCCTACCAGGATAACAATCAAAATGTTACGATATTGGGAGGCTTCAATCAGGATCCGGCCGATATCGCGAATCTTCCCGATATTCCAGGTCTCGATGTTGGACTTAGTACTGTGAATATTAAAGTGCTTCTTAAGGCACTGCAAAGTTCATCGGATGTGAATATCCTGTCCACGCCTCAGATCCTGACCTCCAATAACCAGAAGGCCAAAATCGTGGTGGCACAAAACGTTCCCTTCGTTACCGGAAGTTCAGCGACCCCGGGAGGTGTGACGCAGCGCACGGTGAGCCGCCAGGATGTCGGTGTTACCCTGGAACTGACCCCGGAAATTCTGGAAGGGGATCGAGTTCGGATGGATGTTCGCCAGGAAATTTCAACGCTGCAGGATACCCCGACGGCGATCCTGATCGAACTTGGCCCAACCACGAATAAACGTGAAGCGAGCACTACCATCGTTGTGCCTAACAACCAAACGGTCGTAATTGGGGGTTTGATGCGCGATGATGTAAGCCGGGTTGAGAGCAAAATTCCATTGCTGGGGGACATCCCGTTGATCGGCTGGTTTTTCAAGACCCGCAGCAATCATGTGACCAAGGCGAATCTCCTTATTTTCTTGACCCCTCATGTACTCCATGATCGGGATGAAATGGATGCCATATTGAAAAGTAAGGGGGAAAGCATACGTGCGTCAATACACGAAGGGACGTTGAAAGGTCAGACGCTGAGCGAGCAATTCTTGGACAGCATCAACCCTCCGACGGACAAGAGGTAGTTTCTCCCATGTCCAGTCCGTGGCAGCCGATTGGTCATATCCTCCAAAACAAGTTTTCCGTTACCGACGAGCAAATCCGCGAAGCCCTAGAACTGCAAAAGGAAAAAGGAGGGCGACTCGGTGAAATCTTGATCCGCATGCGTGCGATCAGGGAAAGTGAGGTTTTGGAAGCGCTCAGCCTCCAGTTCCACCTTCCCTACCTGCCGGACCTGACGCCATCCCAGGTGGACCCGACGCTCATTGCAAAGATCCCGATCGGATTTGCAAAGCGGTATGAAATGATACCGATTCGCGAAGAAAACGGTTCGGTGGTGACGGCTGCGGCGAATCCTCTGCATCTGGCCGCGGTTGACGATGCCCGCGCGCTCCTGGGACGTAAGGTTCAAACCGTTCTTGTGCCGGGCAAGGCAATATTGAGCTGCATCAATCAGGTCTACGATCGTGCATCGGATACCGCTCAGCAAGTGATCGAGGACCTGAGTACCGAAAGCCTGGATTTGCTGGCGAGCGAACTTCAGGAGCCGGTGGATCTTCTGGAGGCGACGGACGAAGCCCCTATCATCCGTTTGATCAATTCGATGCTGTTTCAAGCCGTCAAGGACCGCGCAAGCGATGTTCATGTCGAACCCTTTGAACGGGACCTCGAGATCCGATACCGCATCGACGGCATCATGTACAAAATACTATCGCCGCCCAAGCGATTCCAATCCAGCATCATCTCTCGAATCAAAATCATGGCCGGGTTGAATATCGCGGAGAAGCGACTACCGCAGGACGGCCGGATTGGAATTAAAATTGCCGGCAGGGATGTCGATATTCGGGTTTCCGTGATCCCGACGGCTCACGGGGAGCGAGTGGTGCTGAGACTCTTGGACAAGAGTACTAGCCTGTTGAATATCGAAGATATTGGATTGACCCCGGAAGAACGCCAAACCCTTCTCCAATTGATTCAGCTCAGTCACGGCATCGTCCTGGTCACCGGTCCCACAGGGAGTGGAAAGACCACGACACTCTACGCCTCACTGAACCGGATAAATTCACCCGACAAAAACATTATCACGATCGAGGATCCCATCGAGTATCAGCTCAAGGGGATCGGGCAGATGCAGGTCAATCCCAAGATCAACCTGACATTCGCGAATGGCCTTCGTTCCATCCTACGCCAGGACCCCGATGTCATCATGGTCGGTGAAATACGGGATGCCGAAACGGCCGAGATCGCAATCCATGCTTCGTTGACGGGCCATCTCGTC
>Ga0055439_10000117_pt1 | contig 13155 bp, 14 predicted proteins | sample Browns_TuleB_D2_FD_57732 | JGI IMG/M metagenome (GOLD analysis project Ga0055439, IMG submission 57732) | Wetland microbial communities from San Francisco Bay, California, USA, that impact long-term carbon sequestration - Browns_TuleB_D2 | ecosystem: Environmental > Aquatic > Marine > Wetlands ...
TTGAACCTCTGACCTTCGGGTTATGAGCCCGACGAGCTACCGGACTGCTCCACCCCGCAGAGCCATAGTAGCAACTTCGGTGGGGGGTGTCAAGGCTTGATTTCGACGCGGCATCATGATAGAAAGTGGGCATGACCGTTCTACCCATACGAGAATATCCGGACCCGGTTTTGAAGGCGAAGGCAAAGCCGGTAATCGAGATCAACGACGAAATTCAAAAGTTAATTGACGACATGTTCGAGACAATGTATGCCGCCCCGGGTTTGGGCCTGGCCGCGCCGCAGATCGGCCGGTCCCTTCGGCTTTTTGTTTATGATCTGCAGGAGGGTGAGGAGCATCCCCGCCGGTCGGGGGTTCTGATCAATCCGGTATTCATCCTAAAATCGGGGTCGCAAACGGGCGAAGAGGGATGTCTGAGCGTCTCCGACTACCGGACCCAGGTAACACGGGCCGACCGGACCGCGGTCAAGGGGATCGACCGAAACGGGAAAGAGGTCACCGTTGAGGGAGAGGGGTTGATGGCGCGGCTCCTGCAGCACGAGATGGATCATCTGGAAGGAACCCTTTTCGTGGACCGTTTGAGCAGTCTGAAGCGGCAAATGTATCTCAAGCGGATGAAAAAGCGAATGAAGGCTGAAGCGAGGTAGACTGGCCATTATCGGACGTCCCCGGGTTGGGTACGGCCCGTCCCACGAAGGAGAGTCGGGGCATCATCGGAGCGTGAGAAGTCGCTTGCTCCGCAGGGACCCCGCTCACAAAGATCGTCATGCGACTGATTTTCATGGGAACGCCGGAATTCGCACTTCCCAGTCTAAACGCACTTCATCATTCGGAGCATACCCTCCTTGCTGTGGTCACACAGCCGGACCGGCCCAAGGGCCGGGGCGGGCACCTTGCCCCCCCGCCCGCCAAATTGATGGCCGAACGTTTCGAGCTTTCCGTTCTGCAACCGACCAAAATGAAGGATCCGGCTTTCCTTGAGAGCCTGCGTGCCTTGAAGCCGGACCTCATTGTGGTGGTGGCCTTCGGCCGGATCCTTCCTCCCGAAGTCCTGGACCTTCCCGCGCGCGGGTGCGTCAATGTCCATGCATCACTTCTGCCCAGGTATCGCGGTGCCGCCCCAATTCAGTGGGCGATTATCAATGGGGAAACAGAGACCGGCGTGACGACGATGCGGATGGATCCCGGGATGGATACGGGAGATATATTGCTGACAGAAAGGGAGACGATCCTACCGGAAGACACGGCCGGAAGCCTTTCAGCAAGGCTGGCCGAAAGGGGGGCGGACCTCTTGCTGCGGACGCTGAAAGGGATCGAGAACGGCGAAGTCATTCCCGCGCCGCAGGATCATTCCCGGGCCACGCTCGCGCCGTTGCTGGAAAAGGAGGCGGGGGAGATCGACTGGGCCGATCCGGCCATCGGAATTCAAAACCGAATACGGGGGCTGTCCCCCTGGCCCGGCGCGTACACCTATTATCATGATGAGCGATGGCGAATTTGGAAAACTGCCGTGATCGATCAATCGGCTGAAAAACCGGCCGGCGCGATCGTCACCGCGGGTCCGGAGGGCCTCCGGATCGCCACGGGAAGCGGGACCCTGGAGATCCTCGAGCTTCAGCCCGCCAACCGGCGCCGGATGACCGCCGCAGAATTCCTTGCCGGCCACTCGATCGAGTCCGGGCGAGTGCTGGGCCAGTAAAGTTGCATCAGCGTTTCGGAGTGATGTAGAATATTAATGTAATTCAAAATTCCGAAGGAGGTCGGTCAGGTATATGAACAAGCTCAAGACAACTTTTTTCCTGGCGTTATTGGCGGGCCTGTTTATCGTCGTAGGTTCCCTGATCGGGGGCCGATCGGGCGCGACGATCGCTTTTGTTCTTGCTTTGGTCATGAACGCCGGCGCCTACTGGTTTTCCGACAAGATCGTGCTGAAAATGTACCGGGCTAAAGAGGTCTCGGAATCCGAGGCCCCTGTCCTGTACCGAATCGTCCGGAATCTGGCGACGCGTGCACAGATTCCCATGCCGAGGGTTTACGTCATTCAGAATGATGCACCCAATGCTTTTGCGACCGGGCGAAATCCCGAACACGCGGCCGTGGCCGCAACCACGGGGATACTTCAAATCCTAACGGAAGAAGAGCTTACGGGCGTGATGGCCCACGAGTTGTCCCACGTCACCCACCGGGATATCCTGATCAGCACGGTGGCGGCCACCATCGCGGGTGCGGTGTCCTTTCTGGCCCAGATGCTCCAGTGGACCCTGATTTTCGGTGGGGGAAGCCGCGAGGAACGGAATCCGCTTAGCTTCGTAGGCGAAATCGCCATCATGATTTTGGCCCCCATCGCGGCGAGCCTGATCCATCTGGCCGTTTCGCGATCGCGCGAATACGATGCCGATCTGGGCGGGGCGCGATTATGCGGCCAACCGCTCTGGCTGGCCGACGCCCTTCGAAAACTTCATCTGGGGATTCAACGGCATCCGATGCATGCGAATCCGTCGACGGCCCATTTGTTCATCGTCAATCCCCTGACGGGGAAAGGCGTGCAGGCTCTCTTTTCGACCCATCCGCCGATCGAGGACCGTATCGCTCGCCTCGAGAATATGGCCGGCATCCGCCGCGCCGCCTGAGAGGACACAATCAAGACCGACGCGCGTCGAGTGGCCTGGGACATCCTCTGCGAAGTGGAGACAACCAGACATTTGGACCTGTTGTTGGACCGCCGTCTTCGTTCCCCTCACCTGAAACTCCCGGACCGTGCCCTGACAACCGAGCTGGTTTACGGCGTTCTGCGCCGGCGGGCCTACCTGGACTGGGTGGTCGGTCTTTTTTCATCCCGTGTTCGCCGCCAGTCGGTCAAGCTGAAGAATCTGCTGAGACTGGGGGCCTACCAACTTCTTTTTTTGGATCGCGTTCCGGCCTCGGCCGCCGTGAATGAATCCGTTTACATGGCCCGGACATTCGGGGGTGCGGCGGTCGCCGGATTCGTCAATGCCACTCTGCGGGCGGTGACCCGGGCGGAGACGATTCCGCTTCCGGACGCCGGACGCGACCCGATACTTCACCTGTCCGTTAAATATTCGCATCCCGACTGGCTGGTCAAGCGATGGTTGGACAGACTGGGACCGGAGCGGACCGCGGCGCTGTGTGCCGCGAACAATGAAATCCCCCCGGTGACGATTCGGGTTCAGTCGCTTCGAACCACGCGGGAAGCCTTGCAGGCTGAGCTGGAGCAACAAGGAATTCCGGTGTCCCCTTGCCGCGTATCCCGCTCGGGCCTCAAGCTCCGGGGCGTGGCGGACCTGAGCCGGCTCTCAGCCTATCGACGGGGTGACTTTTATATCCAGGATGAGGCGGCACAACTGATCGGATTTGCCGTCGATCCGAAGCGCGGCGAACGCATTCTCGACGCTTGTGCCGCGCCCGGCGGGAAGAGCACACACCTGGCCGAGCTGATGGGGGATCACGGCGAGGTGACGGCGGCAGACGCGAATCCGGCACGGCTCAAACGGGTCGTTGAGAATGCCCGGCGGCTGGGATTGGCCTCGATCCGGACTATCGTAGCCGACACGTCACGCAGCGGCGGCGCCCTGAAAAGCCGTTCCTATGATCGCATCCTGGTGGACGCCCCGTGCAGCGGACTTGGGATTTTGCGACGGCATCCCGAAGGCAAGTGGTACAAGACCGAATCCGTCATCGGCACGATGGCCTTGCTCCAGGCGAATATCTTAAATCGGGTCGCGCCGCTCTTGAAACCCGGAGGGGTATTGGTGTACAGTACCTGCACCACCGAGACGGAGGAAAACGAAAACCTGATCGAAACATTCCTGGCCGGACATCCCGACTTCCGAATTGAAGCACTTCACGCAAAATTCGCCGGGAAACCGGATCTCGTAACCCCCGAAGGATACCTTCAAACGGTCATGAACCCGTATCAAATGGATCACTTTTTTGCAGTAAAACTGATCAAACAATCGGAAGGAGAATGAGCCCATGACGCCGGCCCGGCCCAAGAAAATTGCGCCCTCCATCCTCTCGGCCGACTTTGCGCATCTGGCGGATGAAATCGCTCGGGTCACGGAAGCCGGCGCCGACATGATCCATGTGGACGTGATGGACGGCCATTTTGTTCCGAATTTCACGATCGGTCCGCCGATCGTCAAGGCGATCCGAAAAGTGACCCAACTTCCGCTCGATGTCCATCTGATGATGACGAACCCCGAGGATTACATTCCGGACTTTATCAAGGCCGGAAGCAACTACATTACGGTTCACGTCGAGACCTGTCCGCACCTCCATCGGACCATCCAATCCATCCGGGAGGAAGGAGTCAAGGCCGGGGTGACCCTCAATCCGGCGACGCCGCTCTCCAGCGTGGAAGAGATTCTGGGTCAGGTGGATCTGCTCCTCATCATGTCGGTCAATCCGGGATTCGGGGGGCAAAACTTCATTCCATCGATGCTGGAAAAACTCCGTCGTGCACGGAAGATGATCGACGAGTGCGGGGAGAAAGTCGAATTGGAAGTCGACGGGGGCGTGAAGATCGAAAATGTCACCGCCATGGCCCACGCGGGCGCGGATATTTTTGTCGCCGGGTCGGCGATCTTCGGCAGCAAGGATTACAAGGAAACGATCCAAAAAATGCGGGCGGCCGCGGGTTCGTAACCGCGGAATCCGGCCGCCTTAAGGTCCGCGGGAAGATCCGGTCCATGCACGAAGTCATCATTTTTCACAATCCCCGTTGCGGGACGAGCCGGAAGACGCTCGACCTGATCCGAAGGAAGGGGATCCGGCCGACCGTGGTCGAGTATCTGAAGACCCCTCCTACCGAGAAGGAACTGGACCAAATCCTCAAACGCCTCGGCATGGACCCCCGCGAGCTGATCCGGACAAAAGAGGCGGAATACAAAAAACTGAAATTGGATAATCCGACTCTTTCGCGCGGAAATCTGATTGCCGCAATGGTCAAACATCCCATCCTGATCCAACGGCCGATTGTGCTGTCCGACGATCGAGCCGTTCTCGGCCGCCCGCCTGAGAACGTCAATACTATTCTGTAGTTCCCCTTTTTCCCGGATATTGCAGATCCGTCCTCCATCGACTATAATTATACAATGAGGGTAGGTTTCCTTGTCTTCCTGGTCTTTGGGATTACGGGGCTGGTTCCCGCCCGGCTGGCTCTCGCCTTTACGGAAGGAGGAGGCCCTTTTCCCACACGAAACTACAATCCCGTACAGCTGTTGTTTCTTTCACTTCCGCCCGAAAAGGCGGCCCCGATTCCCCGCGGCGGATACCTATTCAGCGTGGAAGTGGCCGAAAGCAACACGATTCTGACCGAATCAACTAATCGGGTCGACGCCACCCTGAAATTTGAGACGTTCCGTTCGGCGTTGCACCTCAAGTATGGTCTTACAAATCGGCTGGAGGTCGGATTGGAAATACCGTATTATTACAGAAATGGCGGCTTTTTCGATCCTTTTATTGTGAATATAGAAAATAACTTCGGCACGTTAAACCCGGATCGAATTCACTTTAAAAATGACAAATTTGGGGGTTATGAGATAACGCAGGATGGAGAACTGATTCTATCGGCGGAAGATCACCAGTCAGGAGTCGGAGATATCTCGTTCAGCGGAAAGTATCTCATCCTGCAAGAAGATTCCCGGCAACCGGCCGTTTCCTTACGAATCGCCCTTAAATTTCCAACGGGGAATTTTGATAAGGCCTACGGTTCGGGGAAAGCGGATATCGGCGTGGGACTCGTGGTGGAGAAGAGCCTGGGCTCCCGATGGCTCGTCTATTTGAATCAGAGTGTGGTCGATCCCGGAGATGATTTTGGATCAAGCGATCTGACCCTAAGAGCTTTTTACTCCGTTGCCTTGGCCGTGGAGTTTATGTGGACTGCCGCTTTTTCCATGGTCGGCCAATTTGATTACTATACGTCCCCTTTTCACGGAACGGGTGGCCGCGTACTGGACAACGGGGTTTCCGAAGTGGCCTTTGGATTTAATTATCGATTCAATCCCCATTTTTTTTTCCAGCTTTACGGTATCGAAAACTTTCCAATTCCCAGAGGTGCCTACGCCGATTTTACACTGGGAACAAATATCGCGGTTCAATTTTAGCGGTCCCGATACCCCTTTAAGATCGTGAGCCATCTCGCCCCCACCTTGACAAAACCCTCCCCCGAAGGTATTGTAAAAGCCGGTTTTTCCCATCGACGGAGCCAATGGCGCAAGATATTCCACAATTGCTATCCGGTCTGCATCCACTCGAGCGCCAAGTGCTTGAAGCGCTTAAATCCCGTCCGATAAAGTGGGATCACGAGGTGATGCAGGAGACCGGCCTGGATGAATCCCGGCTCTCCATGGCGTTGGGATGGCTGCTTACCAAGGCCATTGTTAAATTGGAAGAAGAAAATATCACGCGGTTTGTGACGATCACCGATCTCGGCAAAAAATATGCCGAGCATCATATCCCGGAGAAGCGAATCCTCAATCGGATTCACGCGGGCGAGAAAGTCGCCATTAAAACTTTGCGGGAACAGGGCGATATGGATGTTTCCGAAGTCAGCACCGCGGTCGGTAATCTGCGAAACAAGGCACATGAAATTGTGCGGGTTGGTCCCGGCGGTGCACTCGAGACGACGGGTACGCCTCTGCCGGCCGAGATTGAAGGCATCCTTCCGGAACTGCTGAAGCGCCTGTCGTCCGCCGGAGGGGCGGTAAATCAATCGGATCTCATGCCGGAGGAAAGACGGCTGCTGGATGACGTTCTTGAGAAACGGTGGAAGACGCGGGGCGTCGTACGCTGGCACGAGAGGAAATCAAAACGAATCGCCCTCACCGAAATGGGGCGGGATCTGGTCGCACACCTTGTCACGGGAACGGGTTGGATAGAGTCGGGACATGAAATCGGCCCGCTGACGCCGGAATTGCTCAAGGACGGAGGATGGAAAGGTCAATCCTTCCGGAAATACAACATCGGTCTGCGACCCCCGCGAAACACTGCGGGCCGTAAGCATCCGTACCGTGAATTTCTCGACGCGGTGAAATTCAAGCTGGTCTCAATGGGTTTCCAGGAAATGCGCGGTCCCTTGGTCGAATCCGAATTCTGGAACAGCGACGCGCTGTTCATGCCCCAGTTTCACCCGGCGCGGGATATTCACGATGTTTATTTCGTGGCCCGTCCCAAAGCGGTGAATTCCCTGCCCGAACCGTATTCGGCGCGGGTGGCCAAGACACATGAGTCGGGTTGGAAAACCGGTTCACGGGGATGGCGCTACTCGTTTGATCTCGAGCGGGCGAAGCGGCTTGTTCTGCGAAGCCAGGGTACCGCGGTTTCGGCCCGGACGCTGGCCGGGTCACCGCGTATTCCAGGAAAATATTTCTCCGTGGCTCGTTGTTTCCGGTACGATCTGGTGGATGCCACCCATGCCCCGGATTTTTTCCAGGTCGAGGGGATCGCGTTGGGCGAGGGCATCAGCTTTCGAATCCTGCTCGGACTCTTGAAGCTTTTCGCCACCGAGATGGCCCACGCGAGCGAAGTCAAGTACCTCCCGGCCTATTTCCCGTACACCGAGCCGTCGGTCGAGATGCATGTTCGCCATCCCCGGCTGGGTTGGATGGAGCTGGGGGGGGCGGGGTTGTTCCGCCCGGAGGTGACTCGGCCGCTGGGCGTAGAGGTGCCCGTCATCGCATGGGGCCTGGGTCTCGACCGTATGGCGATGGTCGCACTCGGGATCGGGGATATTCGGGACCTGTTCTCGAGGGATCTGGATCTCATTCGAACGAAACGAAGCCGTGAATAGGATCCAGGCGTTTCGGAAATGGGATGGGCCCGGCCCGTACGGGCCGATTGGGAAGAAAACGCCGAACCGATCTTGTGAATCATGCCGACAATTCAGTTAAGAATAAAAGATCTTGAAAATCTGCTGGGACGGCCCTGCGGTCGGCCTGAGTTGGAAGCCACCCTTCCGCTGGTCAAGGGGGAGATCAAGGAGCTCGATGAATCCACCGGGGAGCTGAAGCTGGAGTTGAACGATACCAACCGGCCGGATCTATGGTGCGTGGAAGGAGTCGCGCGGCAAATCAAGATCCACGATCTTGAGAAGGCTCAGAACTATCCTTTTTTAAAATCCGGACGACGCCCCGAGGCTCGGGTCGAGGTTTCGCCCTCGGTCAAGGAGATTCGGCCGTACGTCGGCGCATGCATCGCCCGCGGATTGGTGATCAGCGAAGACACCCTCGTACAGCTGATTCAGACACAGGAGAAGCTGAGTGAAAGCTTCGGACGGAAACGGCAGTTGGTCTCGATCGGGCTTTATCGTCTGGCCGCGATCGCTTTTCCCGTCTTCTACAAGACCGTTCAACCGCATGCGGTCCGGTTTGTTCCCCTGGGGTTCCAGGCGGCGATGACACCGGCCGAGATACTGAAGTCGCATCCCAAGGGAAGGACCTATGCCGGGTTACTTTCTCCGGTGCGCGAGGTTCCCCTGCTGACCGACCGGGAGGATAAGATTCTCTCGTTTCCGCCGATCATCAACAGCCGCGACGTCGGGGAGGTGCAGGTTGGCGACCGGGACCTGTTTGTCGAGGTGACCGGAAACGATCTTCGCATGGTGATACTCACGGTGAATATTCTTGCAGCCAATCTCGCGGACCGGGGCGCGGAGATCGGTTCGGTGGAGATCCGGTACCCATACGCCACGGATTTCGGCCGTAAAATCACGATGCCCGCCGTCGTGGCCCGGCCGTTGGCGATTACCGTGGACGAATTGAACACCGCCCTGGGCGAGACGATCCCGGTGGCGAAAGCGGTCTCGACCCTCAAGGCCTACGGATACAGCATCCGTACGAAGGGCCGCCGCCTGACGGTTTCCGTCCCGGCCTACCGGGACGATCTCCTCCATCCGGTCGATGTCGTGGAAGATTACGCCATCAGCCGGGGTTATGAAACCTTCGTGTCAGAGATGCCGACCGAATACACGCTCGGAGCGCTTTCGCCGCCCGAGAAGTTTTCGGATCGGTTCCGGGACTTCATGATCGGGATGGGTTTCCAGGAGGTGATCTCGAATATATTGACCAACCGGGAAGAGTCGATCGAGCGGATGAATTTATCATCGACGGAGGAAGACCGCACGTTGATTTCGGTTGAGAACGTGATGTCCCAGACCTACTCGGCTTTGCGAATCGGAATCATCCCCTCGCTGCTCGGGGTCGAGGCCGCAAGTTCGAAAAGTTTCTATCCGCACCGGATATTTGAAGCGGGCGAGACGGCCGCGGTCGATCCGGATTCGCCGGAAGGAACACGGACCCGGTTGAAGCTGGCCGTCCTCGTTGCGCATCCGACGGCTAATTTCTCCGAACTGCATTCCAGCCTTGATCTTGCGATGTACTATCTGGGGTTGTCCTATCAACTGGAGCCGACCTCGCATTTGTCATTTATCGAGGGGCGTGTCGGGAAGATTCTCGTGGACGGCCGTGCGGCCGGACTTATCGGGGAACTCCATCCTCAGGTCCTCGAGAACTGGCAGATCGCGATGCCCTGTGTGGTATTTGAAGTAGATCTCGAACAGTTACGCTCCGTATCCTCCGATTAGGCCGCAAGCGGAGCGTCCCGGTTGTCCATCGACGACCGGCGCTCCTCCTCCGTTCCATTGAGACGCCTTCACCCGGCAACGCAATCTCATGCAAATATTGACAATAGTTCTAATTAGTACTATACTAACTCTAACAATTAGGGGAGGTATGGGGCCTAAGAGGAAAGCCATCCCGGGGGACGAGCCTTTCTTAAAAGTGCTGCGGCCATTGGTCGAGGCGTATTTTGCGTTTTTACGCCGAAACGACCGGAATATCCGATCCCTCGGATTGACGCCATCGCAATTTGATGTAATCGCTACGTTGGGGGACACGCACGGCATAAGCTGCGGCGAGCTCTCGGCAAAGACGCTGGTCACTAAAGGCACCCTGACCGGTGTCCTCGATCGGCTTGAGGCAAAGGGAATCATCGAACGAGTTCGGTCAAAGAGCGATAGGCGATGTACCATGATTCGATTGACCGTCAAGGGGGAACGGATTTACCGGGATGTCTTTCCCGCCCAAATGGCCTTTTTGAAGCCGTATTACGAGCGTGCGCTGAGCGCCGGCCAGATGAATGATTTGCGGACCATGCTGATGAGACTGAAAGCAAGCTTTGAAAAAAATTAACGCGTACGATGCACCGGCCTTTGCCGCGTTCGCGATTCTTTCCTCGGTGATGGCCATGAAAGGTAACCGTGCATGACAATGCCCAATCGAAAAACCACGTTAATGCAGCCGACCGTGGAAATTCGCCGCGGCGGTGACCGTTTTCACACCCGGGCCGGATGGTTGGAATCCCACCATAGCTTCAGCTTCGGCTTTCACCACGATCCGAAGAACACCCATCACGGATTGCTCCTGGTGAGCAATGACGATGTCATCAGGGCCGGAACCGGATTTTCGACGCACCCCCACCGCGACATGGAGATCGTCACCTGGGTTCTGGACGGGGAGCTGGAGCACAAAGATTCCGCGGGCCACAACGGGATCATCTATCCGGGGCTGGCGCAGCGAATGAGCGCCGGGACCGGTATTTGGCATTCCGAAATGAATCCAAAGGCGGATCGGGATGTCCATCTGATTCAGATGTGGGTCCTGCCGGACACGGAAGGGACGGCGCCGGGCTACGAACAGTTGGACATCAATCCGGAGTTGGCGAAAGGGGGCTTGGTTCCCATTGCTTCGGGTCGCGGTCATAACGCCGCGATCTCGATCCGCCAGCAGGGCGCGGTATTATGGGGGGGACGTCTGAAACCGGGAGAATCCATTCGAATTCCCGAGGCTCGAAAGGCCCATCTCTACATCGCAAAGGGAATGGCCGAACTCGAAGGTGCAGGTCCCTTGGCGGGTGGAGATGCAGTTCGACTGACCGCAGCCGGACCATTGCGGTTGACGGCCGATCCGGCCACGGGGGCAGAACTGCTCCTTTGGGAGATGGGATGAAGGGCCGCGGCGGGTCTCAGGCCGCGGCCAATTTGGCCTTGGCGGTTTCGGCGATCTTGGCGAATCCCTGCGGATCGGTAATCGCCAAATCGGCGAGGATTTTCCGATCCAATCCAATGCCGGCTTTCCTCAATCCAGCCATGAACCTCGAATAAGACAGCCCGTGGCCGGACACCGCGGCGTTGATCCGTACGATCCAGAGGCGGCGGAAGTCCCGCTTCCGCTGCCGACGATCGCGGTAGGCATATTGCCGGCCCTTGTCGACCAGTTCGGTGGCGGTGCGAAACAGCCGGTGCTTCCCGCCCCAAAATCCCTTGGCCAGCTTCATCCGCTTATTTCGGCGGGCGCGTGTTTTGGGTCCCCCTTTTGCGCGTGGCATACATCACTCCTTTTTCGTTGTTCTTGAATCTCAGGCGTACGGCAACAGTCGTTTGATGCTTTGTTGGTCGGCCTTTGAAACGATCCCGGTAGCCTTCAATTGACGCTTCCGGGAGCGGGTTTTGTGGGTGAGCAGATGGCTCCTTCCGCTCCGCTTGTGTCTGACTTTTCCGGTCCCCGTCAGCTTGAACCGTTTGGCCACTCCTCTGTGCGATTTCATTTTCGGCATATTCTCATGTCCTTTCCGTCCGCATTAGGCGGATTGAGGTTTGGGCGACAGAATCAAGATCATATTACGCCCTTCAAGCCGGGGATGCTGCTCGATGATCCCGACGTCGTTGACCGCCTCAATGACTTTATTCAAAGTCGTCTTTCCGGCATCGAGGTAGGCCATTTCCCGTCCCCGAAACATCATCGTCACCTTGACTTTGTCACTGGCCTCCAAAAACTCGCGGATGTGACGGACCTTGAAATCAAGATCGTGCTTGTCCGTATGCGGCCTCAACTTAATCTCTTTTACATGAATCGTCTTCTGGTGCTGTTTCATCGCGTGGAGTTTCTTGTTCTGCTCGTATTTGAATTTTCCATAATCCATAATACGACAGACCGGCGGCTGGGACGTGGGTGCCACCTCCACAAGATCGTACCCTGACTCGGCCGCCTTGGCGATGGCTTCCCGCGTCGGCAGGACTCCCAGTTGTTCCCCGTCCACACCGATGACCCGGACCTCGCGGACCCGGATTTCATTATTGACACGCTGTTTGACCGCGATAAGTGATACCTCCTTTCAAAGGCTGGCGGGGCCGATCTGCTCGGACCCTTGGATGTTTCGTTGACTAACCCGATACTCCTGTGACCTCTTCCCTGAGTTTTTCAATGAAGGCGGTTGTCGCCAGTTCACCGATATTCTCCCCGCTCCGTTTCCGCACGGACAGCTTATTTCCCTGAACCTCGCGCTTTCCCAGAATAATCATATATGGAATTTTGGCCAGTTCGGACTCGCGGATTTTAAGGCCGATTTTTTCGCTGCGGAGATCCGTTTCGACCCGGTACCCGGCGGCGGTCAAGGCCGCGGCCACCTCATGGGCATATGCATGCTGTTCGTCCGTGATCGGAAGCACCTTGATTTGGACGGGAGCCAGCCACAGGGGGAACGCGCCGGCATAGTGCTCGATCAACACGCCAAAAAATCGCTCGATCGATCCCATCAACGCGCGATGAATCATGATGGGTTGATGTTCTTTGCCATCTTCACCGATATACGAAATGTCGAATCGATCGGGAAGGTTGAAATCGACCTGGACGGTGGTGCACTGCCAGGAGCGGCCGAGCACGTCCTTGATTTTCAAATCGATCTTGGGGCCGTAGAATACACCCTCTCCAGGATCAATCTGATAAGGCATGTTCTTAGACTTGAGGGCCGATTCCAGGGCGGCCGTGGCGCGTTCCCAGTTTTCGGTCGAACCAACCGATTTTTCGGGCCGGGTCGATACGTAGATTTCATATTCGGAAAATCCAAAGGTCTTCAAGGTGAAAACGGTCAGGTCCAGCACCTTCAGAATTTCCTGTTCTATTTGATCCGGGCGGCAAAATAAATGGGCATCGTCCTGCGTAAAACCGCGGACCCGGAGGAGGCCATGCAGGACGCCCGATCGTTCATAACGATAGACCGTTCCCAATTCTGCATACCGGATCGGAAGTTCACGATAGCTTCGCAGATGCGATTTAAAGATCATAATGTGGAAGGGACAGT
>Ga0055439_10000119_pt1 | contig 13112 bp, 18 predicted proteins | sample Browns_TuleB_D2_FD_57732 | JGI IMG/M metagenome (GOLD analysis project Ga0055439, IMG submission 57732) | Wetland microbial communities from San Francisco Bay, California, USA, that impact long-term carbon sequestration - Browns_TuleB_D2 | ecosystem: Environmental > Aquatic > Marine > Wetlands ...
GGTGGGGAAGCGGCCGGGGTCCAGGTCGCGCAGGTCGAGCCCGACCGATTCCTCCCCGTCGGCCTCGAGGCGGTCGAGGATCGCCGCCGTGACCGCGTCGCGCGGGGCGAGCTCGTCGGTGAAGCGGCGCCCGGCCGCGTCGAGCAGGGTCGCTCCCTCGCCGCGCACCGCCTCGGTGATCAGCATCCCGTCGGAGCGCGTTCCCGGCAGGTAGAGGGCGGTTGGGTGGAACTGGCAGAACTCGAGGTCGGCGAGGTCGGCGCCGCCCGCCGCCGCCATCGTCGGTCCGGCCCCGATCGCGCCCCACGGGTTGGAGGTCCGGTGCCATAGCGCGGCCGCGCCGCCGGTCGCCAGGACGGTCGCCGCGGCCGCGATCGGGCCGTCGTCGGTGAGCAGGCCGAAGCAGCGATCGTCGTCGCTCCACAGCGCAGTCATCGAGGCGCGCTCGCGCACCTCGATCCGCGGCTCGGCGGCGACCATCGCCGCCAGCTTCGAGGTGATCTCGTGTCCGGTTGCGCTGCCGCCCGAGTGGACGATCCGGCGCCGGGTATGGCCACCCTCCAGTCCCAGCGAGAGCTCACCGCTGGCATCGACGTCGAAGACGACCCCGCGTCGGATCAGCTCCCGCACCGCGTCAGGCGCCTCGGCAACCAGCGCCTGCACCGCCGAGGGTCGGCAGAGTCCGCGGCCTGCGGCGATCGTGTCGGCGGCGTGCTGGGCGGGCGAGTCGCCTCGCTCCAACGCCGCCGCCAGTCCGCCCTGGGCCCAGAAGCTGGCGCTCTCGGAGAGGGGCGTGCGGGAGACGACGCAGACCGATCCATCCTGCTCGGCGGCGAGCAGGGCGGCCCAGAGGCCTGCGGCGCCGCCACCGACGACGGCGACGTCGAACTCCGCGACCTGCGCTATCGAAGCCCCGCTTCTCGCCTGATCGCCTCGACCTGTCCGCGCAGCCAAGCGGCGGCGGCGGACCGGGCGCGGGCGTGCTCGTCGGCGATCGCGCCCTCGGCGTCCGCGGCGCGCTTCTCGGCCGTGCGAATCCGCCCCTCGGCCTCCTCGATTCGCTGCGCCGCCGCCTCGGTCTGGGCCTCGATCTCGGCCAGGCGCGATTCGGCCTCGGCGATCACGCGGTCCTTCGCCTCGCGCTCGCGGCGCAGCTCCTCGGCGTGGGCCGCGCGCAGCTCATCGAGGGCCTCTGAGGCCTGCGCCCGCTCCCGCTCGAGGTCGGCCTCCAGCGCCTGGATCTCCGCTGCGACCCGCCTCTCGGCGGTGCTGGCGGCGGCGGCAGCCTCCTCCAGGCGCTTCTTGGCCATCTCGACCTGGGCGCTCAGCTGCTCCCCGTCCTGCTGCTCGCTCGGCTCGGCCATCGCGCCCAATCTATTACTCACCGTCGAGGATGGCGCGGTAGGCGACGGCGGTTCGCTCTGCCATGCGGCGCGCGCCGAGCGAGCTTGCCCGCTGGGCGCCGTCGACGCGGGGGTCGTCGGCGTCGAGCAAGGGGGCTGCGGAAGCGCTCCAGGCGTCGAGCGCGAAGGGCGCGCAGAGGGCCCCGTCGATGCCGGAGATCGCGTATGGGGCGATTCCGACCGGGGTGGAGAGGACCGGGACGTCGCAGGCGAGGGCCTCGACGCAGGCGAGCCCGAATCCCTCGTAGTCGGAGGTGATGAGGACGGCGTTGGCGGCGTTGACCCAGAGCGGCATCTCGTCGGGGGGGATCGACCCCCCGGTGAGCAGCTCGGCCTCGCAGGCCTGGGCGAGCGCCGCTGCGCGATCGTGGCGCTTCTCCGGGCGGGCTGGGTTGGCCGGGAAGAGGAGGTAGCGGCCCTCGGGAGCGAGGTCGAGCTTCCGCCTCGCCTCCGCCCGGGGAGTGGGCTGGAAGCGGTGCAGGTCCGGACCGCAGGGGAGGACCGCCGAGCCGGCGACGAAGGGGAGGCCACGCCGGGCGGCCTCTGCCTCGAACAGCGCCCGCGAGACGGCGGCGACAAGGTCGACCCGGCGCGCCAGTCGGCGGGAGAGGCGGCCGACCAGCTTGTGGCGCACGTCGGTTCCGTGGAAGCTGACGACGAGCGGCCGGGCGCCGGCCAGCAGGGCGCACCAGCCGACGAGGCCGTAGTGGGCGTGGACGAGGTCGAAGCTGTCGCTGCGCAGCATCCGCCGCAGTCGCAGCGTCGCCGGGCCATAGTGCTGGCGTCCGCGCGGGAAGGAGAAGAGCTCGACGTCGACTCCCAGCGCCCGCAGCTCGGCGACCTGATCGCGGATCCACTGGCCGCGCTGGGGCGCCGAGGCGTCGGGGTGGAAGTTGGTCGCCACCAGCACTCGCACGGGGCGGAGCGTATCCGCGCGGCGCGACCGATCCGCGTTTTGCAGATTTGTCACGAAGGCGACTCAGAATCGGCCCACTCACGTCTTGTTCGGTGCGTCGCGGGGCTCCAGCATCGGTCGAAACCGCAATCGAGGAGGCCGCTGATGCTTTACGCGTTGATGGGTTACATGCACGCCGCGATCGAGGGGCGGATCGCCGCGATCCGCTCGCTGGCCGGGCGCGAGCGGGGGCAGGGCACGGTCGAGTACGTCGGCCTGATCCTGCTCGTCTCGCTGCTGATGGTCGGGATGGTCGCGGCGATGAAGGGGTTCAACAGATACTAAGTTAAGACCCGAAACATATCGGGGGGATCGGACCGATGTATTGCTGGAGGCCAAATGTTCGTCTCAAGGCCGGCGCCGTTCCCTACGATGTAGATTGAGCAGCAATGGAGCCACGATTCAAAACACTTGGGGTATCGCTACAGCCGCAACCGCGCGAGATGCCGCTGCCGCCATTTGAGCCGGACGCCCTTCAGCGGATCTTTGCTGAAGTTAGCCATTCTCATGCCTATCAGACGTTTGAATTTGTCTTCAATCGTCGCGGCGCGAAATTCGTCAACGAGGACCACGACTTCGTTGAGCTTCGACCAGCTCTGTTTCACGTCCAGGCAAGGATGGATGGCCCCGACGTATTGACGACCGATTCGGCCGAGAAAAAGGTTGTCCGCATCCTCAAGACAGCGACCGAGCGGCTGGGGGTTCCTGGCTTCATGCAGTTCAGCTTGCAGGTGATCGCGATTGCAGAGGTGCCAGGGGATGATCCGGACGCAAAAGACTTCGTTGCAGAGAAGCTCATGGGTGGCGGGGATGCGCCAGAGGAGCTTGGGGCCGGTTATTTCGGCGGGGGCGTTCGATTTCGTCGGCTCGCGGAGGATGGCACGGGAGAAGACGCGTTGGCAATCGAGCCATTCCTTCAGGACAATACGCAACTTTTTCTAAACCATCAGATAACTCGCATTTTTCCTGAGTATCCTTTGACCGAGCTGGACCAGATAGGTTCATGGATAGAGGACGCCTTTGAGTTCCTGTCTACTCCGGCTATGCGCCTTCTGGGCAGATAGGAGGAAAAGAGATGGAGAACGCTGTTCTTGACAAATCAATTCGGATCGAAGGCCTCGATGTCCCTTCCTTTCCCGACATAGGTGACCCCGCATCTCGCGAAGTGCTTGGCGAGGCTACGGAATCCCAAGCTATGGACGTTGGTATTGGGTGGACCTTCAACGGCATGCATAGAGCCACCAGCGGGGAAGAGGCCACTGTCTTTGAGTCCCCGGACGCTATGCGGTTTGGGCCTCGCTACTACAGCGACGAGCAATTCGAGCGCATTCATCGGGCCACTGCGGAACGCGCCGAGCCGGTGGCGCCCCCAATTCCGCTTGACGACTAGCAGCCATAGCCGTACAACTCACCGCTAGGCGCCTGACGAGAGCGGACCACGAGGTCTGTCAGGGATTCGAGTGCGGCCGCGAGTCTTACCAACGGGATGTTGCTTGCTGGATCACCGATTGGATCTGGCAAAAGTCAGACAACTGGATCAGCGAGCATCCGACGATCCTCGTTTTCAACAAGGATGAGCCTGACAAGTTGCTTGGCTATGGGACATGGGCGGTCGTTGAGGCTCGGTCGAGCGCCGGCCTCAGTGAGTCGCATCTTGAAATTGCGTGGTTTGGCGTCCATCGCGATTACCAGTCCCGCGAGGCTGATACCGGACATTTGTGCGCTGATCGGGTCTATTCGACCGTACTTGCCGACGCTCGATCCAGTACCGCTGACGGCGAGATTATGCCGGTAACGCTCGTATGCGAGGTCGGAAATGACCGCGGCCGCAGGTTCTGGCAGCGATGTGGATTTGAGGATCTTGATGACCTTGCCGAAGAGCCCCCTAGCGGGCAACGCAAGCGATATCAGCGGATGCTTCTAGGCCCACGTCGCGAAGGCGAATCCAGGCAGACCACGCCCTAGGATCGGAATCCTTCGGACTTCGCTGCGACTTCCCGCAGCGAAGATTCAAGCGCGGCGGCGATGTCGCTGATTGTCGCCCATGTCGGATTGGCGCGCCCCGTCTCGATCGCCGAGACCGTCCGGCCTGTTAGGCCGGCCTTCTCCGCCAGCGCCGTTTGCGTCATGCCTCGGCTCTCGCGAAGCTGGCGGATCGCCTTTCCAAGGGCCGGTTGGGGTCGCTCCGACTGCTTCATTCAGTGGGCACGTTCTCAGATCTCGTGGTGCTGTCTTGACTAGAAATACTCTTCTAAGCCTGCTAGGCTTCGCCGCTACATAAGTGGGGCCGCGCGCTGGAGACGCCGGCCCCGTGGCGACGGGCCAAGACTCTCTCGTCCCGCCGCAACGGAACGGTATCGACAGACCGGCCCCAAAAAGCGGCGACCCGCCGTGGGTGAACACGAGCGGGCCGCCTGAGACACAGGAGGCAATGCTCCCATGTCCTGTAGAGACCCTAGAGAAGCGGACGATCAGCCTGTCTCGTCGACCGCGGCTGAAGACGATCGCGACCAGGCCGCCGTTCTTGCTTACGTCCTCGCCCTGCACCCCACCCACCTCTCGCCTCCCGATCTCGTCCGCGAGGTTTCGGCCGGAGCTATTGAGTTCGCTGCCACCGACCGCGTCGAGCGTGCTGTCCGCGACCTCGTCGGTTCCGGGCTTTTGCACGACGCGGCGGGGCTGATCGTTCCCACTCGCGCCGCCCTGCGCGCCGATGCCCTGCTGGAGGGGTGAGCCCGATGAACGAAGTCGCCACCCGCTTCTCTCGCAATCTCGTAGCGGTTCGCAAAAAAGCTGGTCTTACCCAGGAGGAGCTCGCCTTCCGCGCCGCTCTGCACCGCACCGAGATCGGCCTGCTCGAGCGCAGCGCTCGCGTCCCTCGCATAGACACCCTCGTCAAGCTCGCCAGCGCCCTTGATGTCCGCTCCGAAGAGTTGCTCGTCGGCATCCGCTGGCATCCGGGCGACTTCAGCCCTGGCGGCTTCGAGGTGCAGGGGATGTAGAGCGCCCATGAACGTCGCCGAGCAGTTTGGGGAGAACCTTCGCCGCCTCCGCCGCCGAGCCGATCTGTCTCAGGAAGAGGCCGCTGTCCGCGCCTCTCTGCATCGCACCGAGATCAGCCATCTGGAGCGGGGGCAGCGGATCGCCCGCGTCGATACAGTCGCCAAGCTGGCGGCCGCCCTAGAAGTCGATCCCGGCGATTTCTTCGCAGGGATCGAGTGGGAGATCGGAGACGTACGGATCGGACGTTTCAGAGAGGAGGGGTGCTGACCCATCGCCGCTCGTCTCAGGTTGCAGGTGCCACCCCGCCCTTTCCACCGTCAGTCGAATGACGATCGCCGGTCTACCATCGGGATATGGCTACGGCTGTGAAGAAGCTCGATCTGGAGATCGGGGAGTTGGTCGAAGTCGGCGGGCGTCGCTACGAGGTCGTCCCTGATCGCCAAGGCGGCCTAACGCTTGAGCCGCCGATCACGCCCGTTGCGGTGCTCTACGCGGAGCGCGGTTGGGAGCTGGCTGCCCGAGAGGCGTTCGAGCAGTTGACGGCGGACGATGCGCCCGCCGACGGCAAGGGCTGACCCTCCCCCGCAAGCACCTTCACGGCCGCTACCCGTCGGCTCCTGATCTCGAAGGCGCCGCACGGTAGGTCGGCGGCCATTCCCGCTAAACCGTAAGAGGGGGGGTGGCGCACAACGTGCCTCATACGGATATGTAGGTGTGAGGATCAATTCGTTCCATCTCTTGTGGCGCCCAGGGACGCGATTGCTGCGCGCAGCCGGAGGGCGGTGGACGGCCGTCCCGATCATCACGCCCCGATACGAGATCCGTCCAGACAGGGGCGGATCGCCCCTTCAAGGGGTGGCGGGGGTGGCCGCCCCTCCGTGTAAGGGGCGAAGGGACCTACTCGAGAGGAGCATTCGTGGGACAAAAATCTGAGGTACGCAAGTCGGGCGAAGCCGAGGGTGGCCGCAGCGATCGCGCCGCGGTCGACGGCCCGATGGTGGATAGAGAAAACGGCGTGCGGAAACGCCAGGGCGGCGCTGCTCGCGCGTTGCCGACCTTGCCAATCGCTCAGAGCCCGATTGGCAAGGTTCACCGAGCCAGATTCCGCATGGGAGCGCGGAATGGCAGCCCCTCGTCCGCGCCCGAGTCTCTATCCCATTCATACGTAGGCTCGTCAACACTCGATCTCGCGGGACACCCCGCCGCCGTCAGCCTCACCGTGGCTCTGCTGAGCTTCGCCTCCCGCCGACCGGCGCCCCGCCGCACCGCGCTTCTCCTCGCATCCGCGCCGCTCGCGCCCCATGCCCCCTGCGCCCTCGATCGCCTCCGCGCTGGCTGCAGCGCTTCTGCGCCTAGCCCGCCCCATCCGCACGCGCGCTCGTCAGGCGCGCGAATCAAATCGGAGTGGAATGCGAGATGAGCGCTGAAGCCTCCTCAGCCCGACGCCGTGGCCGGAAGCGCGACCCGTCGCTGACCGACCTGGACCTGCGCATCCTCGACCTGCTCTGTTCGCAGCGGGTGCTGACCACGCCCCAGCTCGCGGCGCTCGTGCCGGAGACCTCGGCGCGCACGCTGCGCTACCGCTGCAACCGCCTGGCCCAGCACGGGCTGCTGGGCCGGACGCGGCCCTATCGCGAACGCGGCTCGGCTCCGAACCACCTCTGGCCTACCCGCAAGGGCGAGGCACTCGTCAGCGGCGGACCACCGCTGCGCGGGGGAGAGCGGCGCGAGCCCAACCCGCTCTTCCTCGCCCATGCCGCCGGCCTCAGCGAGATCCACGTCGCGCTGGAGACGAGCCTGCCCGCCGATCTCAAGCTCACTCGCTTCGAGCGCGAGGCGGACGCGCGCGAGCCGTTCGCCGCGTGGCCCGCGAAGGAGGAGCGGGCCATCGCCCCCGATGTCTTCATCGAGGTCGCCGACGCGGAGGACCGCAAGCTCTGCGCCTTCGTCGAGCTGGACATGGGAACGATGTCCCACCGCCAACTGAAGCGCAAGGCGGCGGGCTACGCGGAGTACGACAGGGCCGAAGCCTGGCGCGATCGCCACCGCTTCTGTCCGGCGCTGCTCTTCATCACCACGACCGAGAAACGCGCCCGCTCCTTCCTCGCGGCGATGTGTAGGGAGGCGGAGAAGGAAGTGACCCTCCTCACCTGCGTCTGCGACCTGGCGCGCAGGTTGCCGCGCTGCACCACCGAGCCGCGCTGGCTGATCGACGGATACGAGGAGCCGGTCGACTTGCTCACCGCCCTGCGCGAGGCACGCCGCCCCTACGACGAAGAGGTGGCGCGTTGGCAGGCTCAGCGCCGCGAGGAGGAAGCCGAGCGCGAGCGTCTGCTCTCCGACCCCGAGGCGCTGCGTTCCCACCTTCTCCGGTGGCAACACCGCGATTGGAGGTTTGAGCGGCTCGGGGACCGCGTCGCGGTGGCGCTGAGAATCACCTTGGAGTACGAGTCGCCGCTCGAGGAGGTCGAACGCGAGGCCCTGCGGGCGCTCGGCGGGATGTATGCCGATCTGCTCCGCCTTGAGCTTGCCGACCGAGAGCCGACCTCCAAAGAGCGTCATGCGCTCGACCGCCTCGCCGAGCACCATCGCCGCTTCCAGCTCGAACAGGTCGACTCCATCGCGGCGCGCGCGGGGACGGGGCCGTCGCTGCGCAAGGCACGCCAGCGCATCGAAGAGGGGAAGCTGCTCGCCAGGGACGAGGTGAGGCGGCTCGTAGACGATGTCGAGCGCGACACCAAGTCCCGCGGCGCCCAAGAGCGCCTGCGTGGGGACTACCTCGCCTGGCGCGAGGGAGAGGCGCAGCGGCTGGTCAAGGCGCAGGGGATGCTCGCCCGGCTTCGCACTCATCGCGAGGTCTTCTACGACCAGATCGACCGCCGCGCCTTGCGGCGCTGCCGTAGCTGCGAGGAGATCGCCTACCCCGATCCCGAGAACGCGAGGGAATACGCAAAGCACCCCGTCGCCCAGCGTTGCCACTACTGCGACGCGACTCTTTCAGACGGCAAGACATCCGATGCCGATGGGAGCGAGCCTTGGTCATGGCGGTAGGCCCCCGGACGAAAGGACGGGGGGAGAACCTGGGTGCGGCCAACCCTTGGAAGGGCATGGAAACCGGGAAGGTGCCGCCGCTATGAGCGCGACCAAGAAGCGCAGCGGGTTGCCGCTGCGGCGCCTGCCCGCGAGCGCGAGGACAGCGGCAGCGAAGAAGGCAGCCGAGAGAAGCCCCGATGTCGCGCGCTCGCAGTTCTCTCGGACGTTCGCTGACGTGCTCTCAGGGCGCTTTGGGGGCCGCTGGTCTGTCGAGTGGAAGCGTGCGGATCGTGCCGCGCCGCCCTCGCGACGGAACCGGGGGGCCTTCCCCGGCGAGGAATAGCCGCGTGCGCTCGGCGATTGGAATCTTGCCGTTGCGCCCGTCCTTGCTCGTCCTCCAGACGAACACCGAATCGAAGGCTGAGTGAAGCAACCGGCGCCGATCCTCCAGCGTCAGGTCCTCCCAGACGCTCCCCAGGTCGGCCTCCAAGTCGAGCCGCTGTCGCGTGCCTTCGCTATCGCGCAGGCGCTCTCTTAGCGCTTCCACAGCCCTGTGGCGCTTCTCTACGGTGCGCAGGAAGGCGTCGGATTGCGGCCCGCCCAGCGCATCGGCAAGGCGGCCGTCGAGCGCCGATTCCAGCTCCGCCTCGGCCTCGGCCAGGGCTTGGGCGAGCTCGGCCTCGCCTCCGTCGTCCTCGATGCTGCGGCCCTTTGCCCCCGCGGCGAACTCGAACAGCCGCTCGACGACGAATGGCTCGATCACGCTCGCCTTCACGGCCGCCGGCGCCGGGCAGCGGCCCGCTGCCTTGTCGGGCTTGCAGCGGTACTCGAGGAAGCGCTTGCCGTGTCGCGTTTTACCCATCGAGGCCTTCATCGCGTAGCTGCACCCTGCGCAGCGAAGCACGCCCGACAGGAGACCCGTACCGCGCCCCGAGCGGCCGGGGTGCACGCCGCGCGCGGTGTTGGCCGCGTTCCACTCGGCCAGCCCGACCAGCGGCTCGTGCGCCTCGGGGTTGACGATTGAGCCGGCTCGCGCCTCGCCCAGGTAGACCCGGTTGGCGATCACGCTGCGCACGCTCGCCACCGTCCAGTGCTCGTTGCCCCACGGCGTTACCAGTTCGCGCTCCTCCAGGAAGCGGGCGAGCTGCGTCCACGATTGCCCGGCGGCACGGCGCTCGAACAACTCGCGGATGATCGGCGCCGCCTGCGGGTCGGGCTCCAGGACGCGGTCCTCGCCGCGCCGGTAGCCGCTCGGCACCCGCCCGGAGACGTGGATGCCGCGCGCGACGGCCGAGCGCCGCGCCGCATTCCAGTTCTCGCGGATGCGCGCCAGCTCCAGCTCGCCCAGCGCCGCGAAGAGGTCGGCGAGGAACTTGCCCATGTAGCCGGAGGTGTCGATGCCCTCGCCGACCGTGCAGAGGACGCCGCCAGCCTCGCGGATGCGCGCCAGCAGGTTGGCCGAGTCCTGCACCGAGCGGCCGAAGCGGTCCAGCCGCGCCACGACCAGCCCTTCGCTCTTGCCCGCCTCGATCCGCTCGATGGCGGCCGTCAGGCCCGGCCTGTCGGCTTTCGATCCGGGCTGGTCGAGATCCTCATGCCACTTGGCGATCGAATGGCCTTGCGAGCGCGCCCAGGCTTTGATTCGCTCCCGTTGCTCGCCCGGCGAGATGAACGAATCGCCCGATCGGCCGCCGACGCGAGACACCCGGATGTAGCCCTCCAGCTTCATTGTTTCGCCCCCTAACATCGTAATTGAACGGCAAGCAGGGGACCGAGCTGGCCGACGTGATCGTGAACAAGATCAAGGAGGCAGTCGACAGGGTGACGTTCAAATGAGGGTTGCGGAGGGGCGGTCCGCTGGTCGGGCCGCCCCCGTCCCCGCCCTGTCGCGGGCGATGGCCGATCCGTTGCAGATCGGTCCGTCCGCGATTCCGTCGGGCTCGGTGCGTACGCTGTATTACAGCATGAGGCATCGAACGCAGCTATATCTCGACGAGGGCCAGTACCGCTGGCTCAGGCAGCGCGCCGGCGAGGCGGGCAGCATCGCCGCCGTGGTGCGCCAGCTGATCGACGACGAGCGGGCACGGCGTCTCGACCCGAGCGCGGACCCCCTGCTCAGCTACCTGGTCGCCGAGGCGCCCGGCGAGGGGCGCGAGCCGACGAGCGTGACGAGCCTCGATCGCGATCTCTACGGCCGATGAGGTCGGTCTTCGTCGACACCAGCGCCTTCGTCGCGCTGCGCAACTCGGCCGAGTCCGAGCACGAGCGGGCGCGCGAGGCGATGCGTCGTCTGATCGACGATGGGGCGGCGCTCTTCACGTCCAACTACGTGTTCGCCGAGACCTACACCGCCCTCATGGTTCGGGTCGGCCGCCGCGAGGCGATCGAGTGGGGAAGTCGGTTTCGGCTCGGCGGGGCGATCGACCTCGTCCGGCTCGACCGATCCACCGAGGAACGGGCCTGGGAGATCCTCGAGCGCCACGAGGACAAGCGTTGGAGCTACGTCGATGCGACCTCCTTCGCCCTGATCGAGAAGGGGGGTGATGGAGAGGCGTTTGCCTTCGACGCGCACTTCTCGCAGCGGGGGCTTCGAGTACTACCTGAAGAAGACTCTTGACTATTTAGGTACTACCTGTCTATTGTGCTCACACGCTCGAAGCGTCGGTCCAGGCTTGACGCCAGAGCTAACCCCAGTGGGCCGGAGGGGCCGCGCTTCTGCGCGGCCCTTCGGGTTAGATGACAGACTCGCGGGGCGAAATGCCGGCTTCACGAAGCTACGACCGCGCTCCCGCCGACATCCGGCCCGTCTCGATCGACCCTGGTTTCGTCGAGACGGCCGACGGATCGGCGCTGATCACGCTCGGCCGCACGAGGGTGATCTGCACCGCGTCGGTGGACCGCTCGGTGCCGCGCTGGATGCAGGGACGGGGCAAAGGCTGGGTCACCGCCGAGTACTCGATGCTGCCCGCCTCCACCGGCGAGCGCAAGGCGCGCGACGTCTCCCGCGGCAAGCAGGACGGGCGCGGGGTCGAGATCCAGCGCCTGATCGGGAGGTCGCTGCGGGTCGTCGTCGATTTCAAGGCCCTCGGCGAACGCAGCGTCTACGTCGACTGCGACGTCCTGCAGGCGGACGGGGGGACTCGCTGCGCGGCGATCACCGGGGGATACGTCGCGTTGCGTCTCGCCTGTCAGAAGCTTCTCGACGAGGGGGCGCTCGAGGAGATGCCGCTCAACGGCTCGGTCGCCGCCGTCAGCGTGGGCATGGTCAACGGCCGCGCCCTCTGCGACCTCGACTACGGCGAGGATTCGAATGCCGAGGTCGACGCCAACGTCGTGATGACCGGCGACGGCGGTCTGGTCGAGGTGCAGGCGACGGCTGAGCGCACGCCGCTCTCGCGCGCGTCCCTCGACGAGCTGCTCGGTTTGGCCGAGATGGGCATATCGCGTCTCCGGCAGGTCCAGGAGCGCGTCACCGGTGGGTAGTCGCGCTTGATCTTCGCCACCGCGAACAAGCACAAGCTGCGCGAGATGCGGGAACTGCTTCCCGGCCTCGACCTGCATGCCCTTCCGGACGGGATGGAGCTGCCTCCCGAGGAGGGCGACTCGTTCGCCGTCATCGCTCTCGAGAAGGCGCGCGCCGCCCACGCAGCCACCGGCAAGGCCGCGATCGGCGACGACTCCGGCATCGAGGCCAGTGGTCTCGACGGTCGGCCGGGCATCCACTCCGCGCGTTACGGCGGGCCGGAGGCGACCGACGAGGAGAACCTCGAGAAGCTCCTGCGCGAGGTGGCGGAGACGGGTGACGACCGCCGCGCCGCATACCACTGTGCGCTGGCGCTGGTCGAGGCGGACGGGACGGAGCGGGTCTTCGAGGCGCGCTGCGAGGGCCGTCTGATCGAGGCCCCAAGGGGCGAGGGCGGCTTCGGGTACGACCCTGCCTTCGTCCCCGACGCCACCGGCGCTGACGACGAGCGAACGATGTCGGAGCTCAGCCAGGCGGAGAAGAACGAGATCAGCCACCGGGGCGCAGCCGCCCGGATGCTGGCGGCCCATCTGGAAGGAACCGGGGCCGCGGCGAGCCGACCATGATCCGCACCAAGAGCGGCGCGGCCGCGCTCTCGATCGCGTCCAATGCGCTGCTGATCGGGATCAAGCTGGCGGCGGCCGCGGTGACCGGCTCGATCGCGATCTTCACCGAGGCGGTCCACTCGCTGATCGACCTCGTCGCTTCGGTGGTCGCCTTCGTCTCCGTGCGCAAGGCCGACGAGCCCGCCGACGCCGAGCATCCGTACGGTCACGAGAAGGTCGAGAGTCTCGCCGCGACGGTCGAGGGCCTGCTGATCCTGGTTGGCGCCGCGATCATCGTCTACGAGGCGACGCGCCGGCTGGTCGTCGGCGCCGAGGTGGAGACGCTCGGCGTTGGCATCGCCGTGATGGGCTTCTCGATGGTCGCCAACGTCGTCGTCTCCGGCGTGCTGCAACGCCAGGCGAAGGCCCACGAATCTCCGGCCCTCGCCGGCGATGCCGCCCACCTGCGCACCGACGCGATGACCTCGGCGGGTGTGCTGCTCGGCCTTCTGCTGGTCGAGCTGACGGGCGACGCCGCCATCGACTCGATCACGGCTTTGATCGTTGCCGCGGCGATAGTCGCGGCCGGCATCAGGATCGTCCGCCATTCCTCGGGCGTGCTCGTCGACGAGACCCTCCCGGCGGAGGAG
>Ga0055439_10000120_pt1 | contig 13051 bp, 10 predicted proteins | sample Browns_TuleB_D2_FD_57732 | JGI IMG/M metagenome (GOLD analysis project Ga0055439, IMG submission 57732) | Wetland microbial communities from San Francisco Bay, California, USA, that impact long-term carbon sequestration - Browns_TuleB_D2 | ecosystem: Environmental > Aquatic > Marine > Wetlands ...
CGATACATCGCGGATGCCATGCTTGGAAAATTGGCGAAATGGCTCCGAATCCTTGGGATTGATGTGGCGTACGAACGAGGCATTGGAGATCAGGACTTGGTTCGCCGTGCAAGATCGGAAAATCGGCATATTCTGACACGAGACCGTCGCCTCGTTCAGCGCCGGTGGAGTGGCGCAATTGGTTTCACGATCATCCGGGACGATCTGTGGCCGGCCCAGCTCCGTCAGGTCCTCCAGGAATCGATGCCGCCCCTGTCGATCCGACTCCTTACGCGTTGCGTCCGTTGCAATGAACCCTTGAAACCGCTTTCCCGAAATAAGGCCCTGCGGTCCGTTCCGCCTTATGTGCACGGGACGCAAAAGCGCTTCATGCATTGCCCGCTCTGCGGCCGAATTTACTGGCGAGGCACCCATCCCGAGCGGATCATCAACCGATTACGCCCGTTCAGAATCCCCGCGGGATCAAACCGCACAAAAATCGGCGGGAACACATGAGTGTCTGGCGCATGATCGAAGACGGACCCGGGGAGGCCGCCTGGAACATGGGCGTTGATGAAGCGATCGCGGAGGCCTGCCGGCGGGAGCACGTTCCCCCGACCCTTCGCTTCTACACCTGGAGACAACCGGCGTTGACGATCGGCTATTTCCAAAAATGGGATCGGGATATAAATCACAGTTTGTGCGAAAAGGAAGGAACCCCCGTGGTTCGGCGCATCACGGGAGGCAGGGGCGTCATACACGGAGATGATTTGACCTATTGCGTTTCCGCAGGGGCCCGCGTAGCGGAACTGCCGAATACCATCCGGGAAACTTATCTTGCCATCAGCCGCGCGATCGTTCATGGATTGCGTCAGCTGGGTGTTCACGCGGATACCGCATCCGTCTCCTCGCGCAATTCGGCTTCTTCACCGGTCTGTTTTTTGTCGGTGGGCCAACAAGAAGTGGTGTGCGAAGGACGAAAAATCATCGGGAGCGCTCAACGCCGTTGGAGGGATGGCATGTTACAGCAGGGATCGGTCCTCCTGTGCAACAACCCTGAAGCATATCATAGATTCTTCCATTCGCCCGATCGACGGCATCCCGATCAGATCGCGCAAGATTTCCGGGAACGAATCGCGGGGCTGGATGAATTCATTCCAGCGCGCGTGCTTCCGCAAACCATCGCCGATCGCATCGCAAATGGATTCGAACAGGTGCTCGGAATCACGCTCAAGAGAGGCGAGTTGACGACGACGGAGCATCGACGGGCCGAGGAACTGGCTTTCCGCAAATATGCGGCGGTCTCCTGGAACCGCTTCCGAGTTGCCTGAAAATTCGAATGAAAAGCCGCAATTAATTAGCCCTTTACGGTTGACATTTCGATCAAATCAGGTACCATTGAGACATCTGTTTGTCAGATCCGCTCAAATACATTGACATCCAGTATTGAACCCGATATTATGATTGAATTTTTCGGGCTTTTGGAGTGGTGGCAGCGTAACCGTCAACCCAGCACGCGCGGCGCGGCAGATGGAAAGCACGGCCTCAGCCGGAAAGGTAATGCATGATTCGGTTTCTAATGAAACAAACCGCTTTCTTGAGTGGATTGCTGCTCCTCGCTTCCTGCAGTACGTTCAATCATCTCGACAAACATGCCCCCGCGGCCGGTCAGGCGTCCGCCTCTTCATTGCCATCAGCTGAAAAGTCCCAATCGGCAGACAAAGGTCCCAATGCGGGCTCGCCTCAAGAGGCCTCCGAATCCTACAAATCCACTCCGCCCGATCGTGCCGTGAACATCCCCCGGGTGGAACTGACACCTCCGGAAGAAAGGTCGAACGGCACCTCTTCGGAAATGAATCCGGACAATTCCGATGGCTCCGCTACGTTAACGCCGGATGAGCTGGCCGCACTGAACCTCTTGGCCGGGGTCAACGCCGATACATCCGGTGATCCGGACTCCGCCGATCAAGACGCCGGCGACACGGATTCCACGGGCGACGCGGTCAACGACACGGGCTCGGACACCTCCGGCGACACGGAAGAAGAAATTACCTACGATGTCCCCATTGTCCTGAACGAAAGTGTGGAAGCTTACATCGAATATTTTCAAACGGAAATACGGGACAAATTCAAATTGTGGCTGGAACGCTCCGGGCGATACATCCCCACGATGCGACAGATCTTTCGGGAAGAGGGACTACCGGAAGATCTTGTGTTCGTCTCCTTGATCGAAAGCGGTTTTAATCCGTATGCCTATTCGCGCTCGCGGGCGGTCGGTCACTGGCAGTTCATTAAAGGCACCGGACGGCTGTACGGTCTTCAAATCAATAGCTGGATCGATGAGCGAAGGGATCCGATCAAATCAACGCGGGCCGCCGCCCGTTACTTAAAGGATTTATACAACCGGTTCGGTTCCTGGCCTTTGGCCATGGCCGGGTACAACGCGGGTGAGCGAAAGATTTCGCGGGCCCTGGTGAAGGCGAAGGCGGACGATTTTTGGGACCTTCGATCCACCCGTTATATCCGCCGCGAGACCAAGGGATACGTGCCCAAGTTCATGGCCGCGACGATCATCGCCAAAAATCCCGAGCGCTATGGTTTCACGCTGGACTATCATGAACCGCTCCAGTTTGACACGGTGACGGTGCCGGGGTCGGCCGATCTTCGTGTCGTCGCACAGGCAGCCGGCGTCACTTACCAGGAGATCAAGGATCTCAATTCGGAATTGCGGACGGTGTTGACTCCGCCTTACATGGAGGAATACACCGTTCGGCTTCCGGTCGGCACAAAACAAACCTTTATTGAAGCCTACAACCAAATTCCCGAGGAGAAAAGGGTAATCGGAACCCGTTACGAAGTTCGCCCTCACGACACGCTGGCCAAGATTGCTAGGCGGCACGGGACAACCGTTTCGCTCCTGCGAGAGATCAATCACTTGGAAAGAGGCCATATCCTTCACGTGGGCGATGATATCTTTATTCCGAAAATTGGAAACGTCCCTCGGGAACGGGAACCCCGCATCGTGGCTTCCAAGAGTCGGCCGCGGGTTCAAAAAAAGAAGGAACCCATCAAGATGGCTTCTCTCGAGACGGAGATAAAGACGGACGCTCCTGAAGACGGAACCAAGATCCTATATCTCGTCAAGGATGGGGACACGCTGTGGGACATTTCAAAGAGCTTTAATGTCAGCATTCATGATTTGAAAAGATACAACGGGTTGGGCAAACGAAGTATGATACGTCCGGGGGATCAGCTGGTCCTCGGATTCCAGTCCAAAGACCTTTAATAACCACACAACCGCTTCTATTTCTTTTCCACCGGCGCCGACGGCGCGCTCGAAACCGGCTTCTGAGCGGGTTCTGCGGGGGGGGGGTTCTTCGCGGGCGATCCGGCAGACGGCCCCGTGGTCGATTTGGCTTTTACGTCCGTCACCCCCAATGCGGTCAGCCGGCCCTGGGCCTCCGCCAGAAACATCGAGTCCGGGTATTGACTGACAATCTCCTGATAGCGCTTGATCGCATCCTCCTTCTTACCCGTGGATTCGTATAAACTTCCCAACTCGAAGTCGGCCTGATCTTTGTTAACGGCGCCGGGAACGGCGCCCACTGCTTCAAACGCCTGCCGGGCTTCGTCCGATTCCTTTTTCTCGAGATACGCGTATCCGAGCCGCTGATAAGCCATGCCGAGCAGGATGTCATTTTTCGTTTTCTTATCCACCAGGGCCCGGTAGGCTGCGATTGCCGCGTCGAAATCCTTGAGCTCCATGTTCGTATTTCCGATGTAGAATTGGGCGATCTCGGCGGAGGGCGTACCGGGATATTGCTTGAGCACTTCCTGGAATTCCTCGACGGCCTTTTTGTAAGCCTCTTCCTTCGGGGGAGGAGCGCTTTTCGGATCGGACGGAGCCTCCTGACGGTAATATTCCAATCCCTGAAATTCAAGATTCGCGGCGTGGTTTTTCTGATTCTCCTGATAGAACCAGTAGGCGCCGTAGGCCGCACCGGCGACAACCAAAAAGGCCAGTATGGATCCGACGAGCGTGGCCCGTTCCCGGATCAAATCGCCCAGGCGGTCAAGGGTGCCGATAAATTCGTCCGGTTTCTTCAGTTGATTTTTTCGTGTCGCGACCCGGATCTTGTAGGCCATCCGTCTCCCCCTGATCGGAAAAAATTACATTTATAGCCTAAACGTCTCCAAAAGTCAAAATCCGGTGTGTTGACACCTTCGAAGCAGCGGTATATGCTGGTGATGGCTCCGACATGGATCACCGATTTTTTCAAGAAACCCTCCGGCAACTCCAGGCCGACGGGCTCTTTCGATCGCTCCGCAATGTGGAACCCGATTCGCCGGGACGCCCGGGCCGCGTGACGATCGAAGGCCGATCCGTCATTCTTTTGGCCTCGAACAATTATCTCGGACTCGCCGACCACCCCCGAATCACTGCGGCCGCGATCTCCGCCATACAGCGGTACGGGTTCGGCAGCGGCGCCTCGCGACTCATCTCCGGCAATTCGGCCCTGCATCGGTCCCTGGAAGATCGGATCGCCCGATTCAAACGAACCGAGGCCGCACTGGTATTCAGCACGGGCTACATGGCCAACACCGGAATTTTGTCTTGCCTGATTCCGCCGGAAGGGCTTCTGATCGCAGACCGCCTCTCGCATGCCAGTCTGATCGACGGCTGCCGCCTCAACGGTTCCCGATTTAAGGTCTACGAACACAAAAACACGGTCCAGCTGAATCGTTTACTGGCGAAAAAGCCGGAGGGACAGCCGGCCGTTGTTGTCACGGACGGTGTATTCAGCATGGACGGCGATATCGCGCCCATCGACGAACTTGTCCGGATCGGAAAGCGTTACGGGGCGACCGTATTCGTGGATGACGCGCACGCCACGGGGGTCATCGGCGTCGAGGGCAGGGGATCTCTTGAGCATTTTGGGATCGACCCGCAGGATGCGATTCAGATGGGTACGCTGGGGAAAGCGCTGGGCTGCTTCGGGGCCTATGTTGCCGGGAGTCGGGTCTTGATTGAATATCTCACCAATAAGGCCAAATCGTTCGTGTATACGACCGCCTTGCCGCCCACGGCGGCTGCGGCCGCACTGGCCGCATTCGAAATCCTGGAGGAGGAGCCGGAACACCGGGAACGCCTCTGGGTCAATCGGAACTTTTACGCCGAGGGTTTGAAATCGCTCGGCTTCGATACCATGGACAGTGAAACTCCGATCATCCCGATTCTGATCGGGGATACCGGGTCCGCCCTGCGGTTTTCGGAGCGTCTGCTTGAAGCCGGAATTTTCGCCCCGGCCATACGGCCTCCCACGGTCCCCAAGGGAAGCGCGCGTCTCCGAACCACCGTAATGGCCACTCACACCCGGGCCGATCTGGAATACGTTTTGGAGACACTCGGCAAAATCGGGCATTCGCTGGAGATACTGTAGTTCATGTCGGATCGGCGCGTGATATTGATCACGGGAGCCACCGGCGGTCTGGGCCGCGCGATCGCCCTGCGGTTTGCGAGGACCGATTGCCGCATCGTTGTTCATTACCGTCAGAACAAGGAGGCCGCGGACGAGTTGACCGCAGAAATCGAAGGACAAGGTTCGGAGGCGGCCGCCTTCCAGGCCGATGTACGGTCCCTGTTTGAAATGCAGGCGATGGTCCGATCCACCGTAGACCGCTGGAACCGACTGGACGTCTTAATCGCGAGTGCAGGGATTCGGAAGGACGGGCTGCTTCCACGGACAACCGGCGAGGATTGGGATTCGGTTGTCGGGACGAACCTCACGGGAGTCTGGAACAGCCTGATGGCGGTTCGGGACCAGTTCCTCCTGCAGCAGGAAGGACGCATCATTGCCATGGGATCCGTCGCCGGATGCCAGGGGCGATCCGGACAGGCCAATTACGCCGCCTCCAAAGCCGGACTGACCGGCCTGATCCGTTCCGCCGCCGTGGAATGGGGTCCACATCGAATACAGCTCAATATCGTTTTGCCCGGGCTTCAACCCACCGGCATGACCGCGGCGCTGAGTCGGGAACAGAGGGGGGCACTCGAGCGTCAGGGTTTGCTCGACCATTCCCCTCCCATCGACCAGGTGGCGGACTTTGTTCACCTCCTCTCCGGCCTGACCGGGGTGTCGGGACAGATCTTCAATCTTGACAGTCGAATAATTTAATGCGGAAATCGATGCCCCATGGGATTTTTGTGACCGGAACCGATACCGGTGTGGGTAAAACCCTTGTCGCCGCCGGCCTCGCCGCGTTGTTCCGGGAGAAAGGTCTATCGGTGGGCGTAATGAAACCGGTTCAAACCGGATGCCTCACCCGCCACGGAGTCCGGACCGCACCGGATGCCCGGTTGTTGTTGCAGGCCTCCGGCGCGGATGATCCGATCGACCGGGTCTGCCCCTACCGCTTCTTGCTTCCCGCGGCTCCCTGGGTGGCCGCCGAACATGAATCTGCAAGGATTGATATCGGACGCATTGAAATAAACTACAAACGCCTCTCGTCCCGCCACCGGATCATGCTCGTCGAAGGCGCGGGGGGCCTGCTGACACCGATTACGTCCGACACGGCCATGCTCGAACTGGCCCGTCGGCTGAATCTGCCCCTGATCATCGTCGCGACGACCCGTCTCGGCACGCTGAATCATACCCTGCTAACCGTCCGGTGGGCGCAGCGCGAAGGGGCATCCGTGCTGGGCGTCATATTCAACCGCCCTTTCCGGATGTCGCCCACACAAGTCGAAAAAATCAACCCCGCGACCTTTTCAAGGCTCTCTTCCATCCCGGTCCTCGGGACGATTCCTTTCATGAAGAATTTGAAGAACGGGAAAAGACGATTAGACGGCGTGCGGCGTCTCGGCCACTACCTGAATGAAGGCCTCGACCACCTGGGGATCAAACTGGACCCCTGAGTACCGGCGCAGTTCATGGATCGCCACCTCGATCGGAAGTCCGTTTCGGTAGGGTCGATTGGTGGTCATCGCATCGAACGCGTCCAAGACGGCCACGATCCGTGAGCCGATCGGGATCTGTTCCCCCAACAGGCCCCCCGGATAGCCCTTTCCGTCATATCGCTCCTGATGGTGGTAGACAATCGGGACGACCGGGGCCAGAAATTTGACCTCTTTCAGTATTTCGGCTCCCTTGGCGGGATGGGTCTTCATTTCTTCGTATTCTTCATCCGTCAGTCTCCCGGGCTTGGTGAGAATGGTCTCTTTGACGCCGATCTTGCCGATGTCGTGCAAGGCGGCCGCATACTTCAGCCAGACCCGATCCTCCTCCGGAATGCCCAGGCGGCCGGCAATCAGGCTGGCCAGATCGACCAGCCGGTCGCCGTGCCCTCCCGTGTAGACGTCCTTGATCTCAATGGCCTGAGCCAGTGCTCCAACCGTTTCCAAACAAAAATTTTCAAGATCTCTGTTTTTGTTTTCGATGATCTCGAACAGTTTGGCATTTTGAATGGCGATCGTCGCCTGCCCGCTGAGAATCGTCGTCAATTCCAGGTCACTTTGATTGTAAGCGGAACTTCCGGTCTTTTTCCCGAGGAGCAGGACACCGATCACGCGATCCTTCGACAGAAAAGGAATCGCCGCGACGGAGGAAAGGCTCGCCAAGGCCATCCCCCGCACGACTTCATCGTTCGTGGCGCCTCCGCTTGTCAGGACAAGAGATTTTTTCCCCTCCAACACCCGGCGTCCGAGGTTGTCACGGAGCTCGGGCCCGATGTGAACCGAACCGGGGTCCGACGGAACCCCGTACGCATCCGGTTGGAAGTCTCGAGTCGCATCATCTACGAGCAGAACGGAGGCGATGTCGGAACGCGTGGCCTTGACCAAGATGCGGGCAAAGGTCTCCAGGAGGGATTTCAAATGCAGATCCGAGAGCAGGGTCTTGCCCACCTCGAAAAGCGGTACGAGCAGCTTCAATCGCATATTTTCGTGAAGGATGCGATGCTTTTCAAGCGCGTCCTCAACCGATTGAATCAATTCCTCCCGGGAGAACGGTTTGATCAGGAAGCCCTGGGCACCAAGACGCAGGGCCTGGACGGCGTTGTCGACCGACCCGTAGCCCGTCATGATCACGGCCGCAATATCCTTCTGTCTTTCCTTGATCATCCGGAAAAGATCAAGGCCGTTCATACCGGGCATGCTGATGTCAGTCAGGAGGAGATCGAAAGGCTGGAAAAGGGTAATTTCCGCGGCGGCTTTGGCGCCGGACACCGCGATGACTTGGTAGGATTCGCGAGCGAGGATGTCGGAGCATAATCGCCGAATATGATCCTCATCATCGACGATCAGAATGCGTTCCCCGTCCATTCTATTTATCTTTTGGCTCCTTAGGGTTGCCCGGGGGTGCCGGGAATGCGAAGGATCCCGCTACCGAAATATGGAACTGGAATCTTCCTGAAGCCGGATTCCGGAATAATAGCAGCAATTATAATTGTCGAGATCGTTGATAAACGACCGTTCGATACCGTCCCGAAAAACCACCCGCGCGATGCACATTCCCCCTGCCATCGTGGACGATCGCTCCTCGACCACAACACCCTGGCCCCACTGCGGGTATCGCAGGTGAATCACCTGATCCCCCAACTTTAGAAATAGTCTCTGCACGAAACGAGCGGCCGCTCCCCTTCCTTTTTGTCGTATCAAATTTTCGCCAAAATCGACTGAAGTATAGGTAACAGGGCCTCCTTTGTCAAGGCCCGCCAGACGAAGATCCGCGATCGGCGATACCGACGGTTCCGATCCGTTCATCCTGGCGGTCTGCGTAAGCCGGGTCGGGTCTTCACACCCTCCGCACCCTCTTTCCCTAAGAGCTCATTCATACCGCAGGGCCTCGATCGGGTCCAGGGCAGCCGCACGCCGGGCCGGGTACAATCCGAAAAATACCCCGATGACAATCGAAAACATCGTGGCCAGAAGAATCGACCGGAGCGAGATGATCGTCGGCCAGTGGACGAAGGCCGATATGATTCGAGCGCTGGCCACGCCCAGAATCACGCCGAGAATTCCGCCGGACAGCGACAAAACCACCGCTTCCACCAGGAATTGGAGAAGAATGTCCCGGCTCTTTGCGCCCACGGCCATTCGGATCCCGATTTCCCGCGTCCGCTCCGTCACCGAGACCAGCATGATGTTCATGATGCCGATTCCTCCGACGATCAGGGAGACGGACGCGATGCTGCCCAGAAGGATCGTCATGATCTTGGAAGAGGCTTCGGCGGCCGCGGCAATGTCGGTCATATTCCGGACCGTGAAATCGTCCTCCTGGCCCGCCGGGATGTGGTGCCTTTGATGCAGAAGTCGCTGGATATCCCCTTCCGCCGTAACCGTATCCTCCGGCGAATTGGCCGAAACCATGATCGTCTGAATATTGGTTACGCCCATGATTCGTTTCTGAAGTGTGGAAAGCGGTATGACCACGGTATCGTCCTGGTCATGTCCCATGGCCGACTGCCCCTTGGGCGCAAGCAGTCCGACCACCTTAAACGGGACGTTCTGGATCCGAATGATTTGCCCGACCGGGTTCTGGGAACCGAATAAATTCTCGGATACGGTGCTCCCGAGCACGGCCGCCTTCGCGGCTCCGGTCATATCGGACGAAGTGAAGGCCCCCCCCGACTCAAAGGTCCAGTCGCGGACCACGAAATACTCCGGGGAGGTTCCGGTCACCGCCGTGGACCAGTTTTGATTGGCACTGACCACCTGGGAAACGGTCCGGAGGGATGGAGCCGCGAGATGAACGGAGGACAGCTCTTTCTGAATGGCCTCGGCGTCCTCTTCCGTCAGCGTGGTTACCGTTCCGGAACCGGCATGGACGCCTCCCTGGGTTGTGCTGCCGGGGAAAACCATCAGCAGGTTCGAGCCGATGCTTGCAATCTGGTCCTCCACCTGCGCTTTGGCCCCCTGTCCGACCGAAACCATGGCAATGACCGCACCGACACCGATGATGATTCCCAGCATCGTCAGCGACGACCGCATGGTATTGCGTGCGAGTGCCCGGACGGCGATCTTGAAGACCATCAGAAAATTCATAGACCATCACTCCCTTCCTTCGATGATTCGACGCTTTGCTTGGCCAGGATTTCCTTGGCGTCAACGTGATCGGCAACGGACCGATCGGACCGAATCATTCCGTCGCGAAACGTGATGATCCGCGATGCGTAGCGGGCGATATCCGGTTCGTGGGTCACGACGAGAATCGTGATCCCGTCCCGGTTGAGTTCCTGAAAGATCGCCATGATCTCGATTGAGGTTCGTGTATCCAGGTTTCCCGTCGGCTCGTCGGCCAGAATCAAAGGGGGGCGCATCACAAGCGCGCGGGCGATCGCGACCCGCTGCTGTTGTCCCCCGGAGAGCTGATTGGGATAATAATACTGCCGGTCCCCCAAACCGACCCGCTCCAGCGCCTCGGCCGCTCTCTCGGCCCGTTCTCGGGCCGGCAGTCCGTTGTACAGGATTGGAAGTTCCACATTTTCTATCACGGTGGTTCGATGGAGCAGGTTGAAACCCTGGAAAACGAAACCGACTTTCTGGCTCCGGATCCGGGCCCGATCATTGGACTCCAGCTCTCCCACCTTCACGCCTTCCAAGAGATAGCGGCCGCGCGTCGGCCGGTCCAGGCAGCCGATGATATGCATCATGGTCGACTTCCCCGATCCCGACGGCCCCATGACGGCCACGAACTCCCCCCGATTGATAGAAAGGTCGATCCCCTTCAGCGCGGCCAACTCAATCTCGCCCGTCCGGTAGATCTTCCAGAGATCCTCGATCTGGATGAGCGGCAGCTCCATGTCCTTAAAACCTCATAAACGGCGGTCGCCTCGAGCCCGATTCCGAATCGCTCTTCCCGAGTTTTTCGATGATCACCTCGTCTCCCGGTGCCAGTGAGCCTTCTGCCGCCTCCGTAAAGCTGCCGTCGCCCAATCCCAGATTGACGGTGACCGGAACCTCCTTTCCGTTTTTCAATACCCAGACCCGTGCGCCTCCGGGACGATCCGAACCGGACGGCCCGTCGGTCCTCCGAAAATTGTCGGGGGTGTACCGCAGGGCTGCGTTGGGAATTTTGATGATGTTCTCACGATGACCGACACGGATCGTGATGTTGGCGGTCATTCCCGGCTTGAGTTTGAGGTCGGGATTCCTGACGCGGATGATGGCATCGTAGGTCACGACATTCTGAACGACAAGGGGCTGGTTGTAGATATCGTGGACCGTTCCTTGAAACGGACTTTCAGGATACGCGTCCACGGTGAATTCCGCCTCCTGTCCCAGCCGTACCTTCCCTATATCCGCTTCATCCACGCTGGTATCCACTTGCATCTCGGTCAGGTCCTGGGCGATGGTAAACAGGACGGGAGCTTGCAGCGAGGCGGCCACCGTCTGGCCCACGTCCACGTTCCGCGAGATGACGATCCCATCGACGGGTGAGTGGATCGTGGTGTAACGAAGATTGGTTTCCGCGAGTTTCAGCGTGGCTTGATCCTGCAGGACCTGGGCCCCGGCCGCATTGAGTTCCGCCAGGGCCGAATCGTAGGCGGTCTGCGCGGCATCCTTGTCGCTTTGCGCTACAAGGTTTTTGGACAGGAGCTCCTCCATCCGGCCGAGGTTTCGCTTCGCATCAAGCAGGACGACCCGTGCCTTTTCTACATTCGCCTGGTCGTTTGCAAGCTTCCCCTTGGCCTGCGCGACCTGGGCTTCGAACAATGCCGGATCGATCTGGGCCACGACCTGGCCTTTCGTCACCTTGGAATTAAAATCCACAAAGAGTCGTTGAATCGATCCCGACACCTGGCTTCCGACCTGAACCGTGACCACTGCGTTGACCTTCCCGGTCGCCGAAACGGTGGCCGTGATGTTCCCTCGCTCGATTTTCCTCGTCTTGTACCGGGCCCCCGATTCTCCATTCCGGGAATACAAGACTCCTGCCGCCAGGAGGATGGCGATCGAGGAAACCGCAAGGAGCCATTTTAATTTTAGTGGATTTGTACGCATGTCATTCCTTCCGTCCGACCGCCTTCTGCATCTGGGCCACGGCCACCCGATAGTCGTAGAGCGCTTGGAGCTGGGTGGTTTTGGCGTTCGTCAAGAGTACCTGGGCGTCGGTCTGTTCCACCGTTGTCCCCAGGCCGGCCTGAAATCGCCCGTTGGCCAGATCAAGGTTTTCTTCGGCCTGGCCCACCACAACATTTGAAGTTTGAACCCGCTCCTCGGCGTCCCGGAGATTGGAGAATGCCTGATGCACCTCGAGAAGGATATTCTGGCGCAGCGCCTCTTCGTTGGCGCCGGTTACGATCAAGTTGGAGCGGGCCTCGGCCACCTGGTAGCTTGTCAGCGAACCGGAGTAGAGTGGAACGGACAGGCTTAACCCGACATCCCAATTCCAGACCAGGGGGTAATCCTGTCCGCGCCAGGTGTAGTCCGCGAATCCGTTGAGAACGGGATAATAATTTCGTCGTGCGGAACGGATCGTGGCCTCCGCCGACCGACGCTGGGCCGAGAGGGACAGCAATTCCGGCCGGTTCGCAAGGGCTTCTGGAATCGCTTGGTCCTCGGTAATCTCGACTTTTTTGAAGCTCAGCAGATCCTCAAGTTTATCGATCGGACGGTCCGGCACACCCATCGCGTTCGCCAGTGTCACTCGCGCCACTTCCTGGGCGTTGCGGGCCTTGATGAGATCGAGCTGCGCATTGGTGAGATTCACCTTGGCCGTCGTCACGTCGTATCGCGTGCGCGTCCCCGCCCGGTAGAACCCCTCCGCCTGCTCCAGATGCTGTTCAAACTGCTGTACCGTTTCCTTTTGAACCTGAACCAAGCGCTGGGCCTGTAAAAGCCCAAAGTAAGCCACCTTGACGTTGACCACGACATTCTGTCGGGCGGATTCCTCGTCCCAGCTGCTGCCGCGCATATTTTCACGTGCCGACTCCACCTGGGCCGTGGTTTTTCCGAAATCAAAGATCAGTTGCTTGAGTCCCACGGACGCCGCGTAATTGTCGTTCGTATCGTTGGAGGGCGATGGAGCCAATCTTTGATTCACGCTCTGGCTCGGCTGTGAAAGACTCTGGC
>Ga0055439_10000124_pt1 | contig 12886 bp, 10 predicted proteins | sample Browns_TuleB_D2_FD_57732 | JGI IMG/M metagenome (GOLD analysis project Ga0055439, IMG submission 57732) | Wetland microbial communities from San Francisco Bay, California, USA, that impact long-term carbon sequestration - Browns_TuleB_D2 | ecosystem: Environmental > Aquatic > Marine > Wetlands ...
CGATCATCTCCTGATGAACCAGTGGCAGCGCTTATTGGAAATTCAGGAGATCCAGACCGAATTGATGGAGGAACTCACCCGGAAAAGTCCGCGGGGCCGTGGGGACTGATCGCTGCTTTTCAGGCCGCAAAAAATTTAGGGCCGGGTCTTGTAATCGACCCGGCCCCCGCAAAATCGGGCAGATGTTTTTGCAGCCCGTTCCGTCTTATCGTTGAAAAACCGCGCGTCGCCACTTGCTCGCGCCGCCGCCGTTCGATGGCCGGGGACGGAAAGACCTCCTCGGCGATTCTTCCTGCACCTCGCCCCGGCTTTCGAATCCTTCAATCATCACCTGGGGAATTTTTGAGCCGATCAGCCGCTCGATATCCCGCAGATTTCCCCGCTCGCTGGGGGACATAAGCGAAATCGCGTCGCCGGTCGCCTCGGCCCGCGCCGTCCGGCCGATCCGGTGGACATAATCCTCCGGCGAATCCGGAAACTCGTAGTTCACGACGTGTGAAATTCCTTTGACGTCCAAACCCCGCGCGGCGATGTTCGTCGCGACCAGGACCTGTATCGAACCCCTTCGGAAGTCTTCCAGTGTCCGTGTCCGCGCGTTCTGGCTCTTGTTGCTGTGAAGTGCGGCCACCCGTTTTCCCTTTGCCTCGAGCTGACGAGCGAGGTGATCCGCACGGTGTTTCGTGCGCGTAAAGACGAGTACGTGATCCCATTTCTCTTTATCGATCAGATGGAGCAGAAGATCCCGCTTCCGGGAAGTGTCCACCGGGTAAACCACCTGGCGTACCCCGCTTGCCGGCGCGCCCTGTTGAGCGATCTGGATCACGACCGGCTGTTTCAGAATTTCATGGGCGAGCTTCTGAATTTCCCCCGCCATCGTGGCCGAGAAGAAGAGGGTCTGGCGCTGATGCGGAAGATGTTTGATGATCGTCCGGACATCCGGTATGAAGCCCATATCGAGCATCCGATCGGCCTCGTCGAGCACCAGGACTTCGAGATTTTTAAAACCCACGTTTCCCTGCCGCATATGGTCCAGCAATCGTCCGGGAGTCGCCACGAGAATATCCACTCCATTGCGGAGCAATACTTTCTGCCGTTCGAGATTCACCCCTCCAAAAACCACCCCGGTTCGCAATCGCAGGTATCGGCCGTAGGTCCGGATGCTTTCCGAGACCTGCGCCGCAAGCTCCCGCGTCGGCACGAGCACCAGCACGCGCAGCGACGGCGACCGTCCTTCCCGCAACCGGTGGAGAATCGGCAGCGTGAAGCCCGCCGTCTTTCCGGTCCCGGTCTGCGCACAACCGATTACGTCCTTCCCTTCCAGGACGGCCGGAATGGCCTGTTCCTGAATCGGCGTGGGGAATTCATAGTTTTTCGCCCTGACGGCGCGCAGTATTTCTGTGTCCAAACCCAAATCTTCAAACCTCGTCATCTGTTGCTCCTATTATTCTTGGGACCGCGGTCCCGTGCCTGATTACGAATCGGCCGGCAACGGACGGGAGCCTGTCCCGATCCTTCGAGACCCTGCCTTCGCCGGTCATTCGCTCTGATTGAAGAACCTTTAGAAGAATTGAAGGTCAACCGGTAAGAATGGATGGACCCGCTTCTGAGGAGGGATCGTAACTTGCGGAAACCGCCTCGTGGTTCGTCATAACTTGGGAGACTATAGCATGAAAGGATGGCATTGGCAAGCATTAATTGTCAGCCCGGTGCGAAATCGACTCTTGTCGGATCCCCAACCGGAAAAGGCTTGACACGCGGCCGCATTCATACTCTACTGAGCGGGTATGCCCCAATCCAGAAACCCATCGATGACAGCCCTTGTCACCGGGGCCTCGAGCGGAATCGGTTACGAGCTCGCCCGGCTGTTTGCCCGGGACGGGTACCGTCTCGTCCTGGTGGCCAGAAACCGGCAGCGGCTTGAGGAGGCCGCCGAGCGGATCCGGAAATCGGAGCCCGCCGCGTCCATCAAGGTCATCTCGAAGGATCTGTCCGATCGACAGGCGGTCGACGAGATTGTTCAGGAGCTTCGGAGGGAATCACTCGGGATCGACGTCCTGGTAAACAACGCCGGCTACGCGAATTACGGACCGTTTACCGAAATTACTCTTGACGACGAGCTTGACATGATGCGGGTCAATATGGAAAGCCTGACCCAATTGACCCAAAAGCTTCTTCCGGACATGGTTGACAAAAAAAGAGGCCGGATTATGAACGTCGCCTCCACCGCGGCGTTCGCACCGGGTCCGTTCATGGCTGTTTACTATGCCACCAAAGCGTATGTGCTGTCATTCTCCGAGGCGCTGTCGGAAGAACTCCGCGGAACGGGCGTCAGCGTGACGGCGCTTTGCCCCGGGGCGACCGGGACCGGTTTTCAAAAAAGGGCCCGGGTTGAAAAAACGGTCCTGTTCAGCCCGTGGAAGGTGATGGATGCGGAAACGGTGGCGCGTATCGGATATCGGGGAATGATAAGGGGAAAAGCAGTCGTAATCCCCGGATGGCTCAACAAGTTGATGGTCATTTCAATCCGGTTCAGTCCCCGGAGCTCCGTCCGGAAAATCTCGAGACTTCTCCAGTCAAAACGGAATAGATAAAACTCAACCGGTCATGCCTTGACCCCGACCGTCACGTTCCGGAACCGGGCCGGGGCGGCGCCGTGGGACATTGCGGCCGTCTGGGCCGGCTGTCCCTTCCCGCAGTTGACGACACCCCAAAGCGTCCAGTGATCGCCGGTGCAGACCGCGTCACACGATCCCCAAAAATCCGGCGTGATGCCCTGGTAGGTGCAGTTCTTGAGCATCGCGCCAAGCTTGCCGTTTTTTATCTCCCATCCGATCTCGCATCCGAATTGGAAATTGTACCGCATCTGATCGATGGACCAGCTCTTATTCGTGCACATCAAGATGCCGCCCTTCGTATCGGCGATCAGGCCCTCCGGGGTCCAATCCCCCGGCATCAGGCTTAAATTTGTGATCCGGATCATCGGCAGTGAGGCCCAGCTGTCCGCGCGGCAACACCCCCGGCTTCCGCCGTCCTTCAAAACCGGTGCGAACTCGCGATTCGTGTGATACCCGACGAAGATGCCGTTCTGAACAATCGGCCAGCGTTGGGCCCGGACGCCGTCGTCATCGTACCCGATCGTGGCCAGTCCGCCCGGAACGGTCGAATCGGCCATCAACGTCACCCGGTCGGAGCCGTACCGGAATTTCCCGAATTTTTCCAGCGTCAGAAAGCTCCGGCCCGCGTAGTTTTCCTCAAGTCCCAGGACCCGGTCCAGTTCGGAAGGATGGCCCATTGACTCGTGGATCTGGAGCGCGAGCTGCGTCCCGTCCAGGATCAAATTTTTCTTCCCCGAAGGACACGGCCTGGCCGTCAGAAGCGCGACGGCTTCCTCGCGGGTTTTCTCGGCGTTTTCGATCAGCGGCAGTCCCCTGACGAGCTCGTACCCCATTCCCATATACTGGCCGCCGAAGCTCATCGGATAGGACCGCTTCTGAACCTCCCCGCCCTCGACGGCCGTCGCGGAATAGCCCGCTCCGGTGCGGGTCAACGTCTGATCAATAAAGGTCCCTTCGCTGGTGGCCAACCACTGCCGCTCCCGGGCGCATCCCATCGTCGATTCGGCCACCTTGATCCTGCGATCCTTCCGAAGAATTTCATCGATGCGAAACAATAAATCGAGTTTCTCGGTTGCCGGCACTTTGAATGGATCAATCACGATCGGCGTCTGCCAGGACGTATCCACGGTCTCTTCCCGGGAAAGCCGGATCTTCCCTTTTTTGAGCTTCGCGCTCGCCTTGGCAATCCGGCAGGCCTGGATCGCGGTCTTCCGGATATCCGCCTTGGCCAGCGAAGGGCCGGCCGCGAATCCCCAGGCGCCATCGACAATCACGCGCACGCCCAGACCGATCGACTCGTCCTGACGCAGGTCGCCCAGCTCCCCGTTACGGACGGTCAGGTCCTCGAGGGTCACCTGCAGGATCCGCACGTCGGTATAAGACGCACCGTAACGTTTGGCGGTGTTCAAAGCGATGGCGGTCAGATCACGCATCTATAATTCCTTTTTGTGCAGGGGCCCACGGCCACGCGCCCCTGCGTTCCTGCGGGCGGCCGCGCAGTGCCGCCCCCCCCTTACAAATTAAAATCGAGTCCCGCTCGAAAAATTAAATCCCCGGATTTTCGCCGCAGGGCAACCGATCCCCCCGCCCCAGAAGGCATGGGCGTAGGCCGTCTCCCGGCCGAGCGACTCGATCTGATTGAAGGCCTTGACCACGCTCTCGGTGAAGCGAAAATTCCGAACGGGATGACGGATCCGGCCCTTCTCGACCAGGAAGACGCCGTCGCGCGTCATTCCTGTAATCAGCAGGGTCACGGGATCCAGAATATTGGTGTAATGAAAGTGGGTGATCAGCAGTCCGCGCCGGGTTCCGGCGATCATCTCCTCCACCGTCGAATCCCCGCCGGCGAGCATCAGGTTGAGCGGCATCGGGCCGTTGGTATTGGGTTGGGGGAGTGCGTGGCCGGTCGATTCCGTTTCGGCTTCCTTCGCGGACCGCCGATCATGAACCACCCCCATGGCGATGCCGTGATCCACCAGCACGACGCGGCGCCGCGGCATGCCTTCGTAATCGAAATTCAGTCCAAGCGTCTGGTGATTGTAGACGTCGTCCACGATCATGACCTTGTCGCTCAGAACTTTTTGTCCGATTTTTCCCGAAATGAAACTGCGTCCTTCCAGGTACGGCAAGGCGCCGAATCCTTCCCAGGCCATGAAAAGCAGGAGCTCCGCCACGGCGGCCGGCTCCAAAATGACATCGTACTCCCCGGGGGGCAGGTTCCGCGGCCGGCGGCCCGCCAAAGCCCTTTTCAAAGCGATCGATGCCAGGGCCTCGGGATGAACAGCACGAATATTCGAATGGGTCGACTCGGCCCATCCCGAGCTGTCCCGCGCCATGACGGTCACGCTGAACTGGGCCGAGGTATAGGCGTTGTAAGCGTAAAGGCCGTTTGAATTGGCCAGTCCGGTCATTTGCATCCCGTGAGAAAAAATCCCGGCGGCCGTCGTTTTTTTCTTTCCGCAGAGGGCCACGGCAAGGCGGACGGCCTCCACTTTTTCGTCCGGGGAAACGGCTGCGGTTGCCGGAACCACCCGGGAGAGCGGCTGATAGGTCTGAGGTCCGGGGAGCGGTAAAAGGGCGGGGTCCTCGGGCAGGGCCGCGGCCATCCGTCCGGCCTTCTTCACGGTCCTCTCGAGCGTCGCACGGTCAAACTGGTTGCAGCCGGCCCGGCCCTGGTGTTTGCCCTTTTGAACACGAACGACAAGTTCGGCATTGTCCGTTTCGATATGTTGCGAGACGATGTTGTTTCCGAAGCGGGTGAGGCCCTCCCGCTGCTCCGCGAGCAGAATCTCCACGGCAGTTCCATCGGCGAGCGCCATCACTTGCTCTGCAACATCACGAAAACGGGTCTCGTCCATCATCGGTCAGTGTGTGTGCTCTTCGTGTTCGTGATGTTCGTCTTCGCCCGACCCCCCCGGCGCGCTCTCGTCATGCATGTGCTCTCCGGACGGCATGTCCCCGGCTCCTCCCATGCCCGGCATCTCGTCCATGGAATGTTCGTGCGAAGCCTCGTGGCCGTGGGTATGACCGTGGTGTACCTGTTTGGGAGCCAGCCATGCGTAAACGGTCAGGCTGACGAGCACGATCGCGGTCACTGCCCCGAGGGCCAGGACGCCCTTTCGATCCTTGGGATCACGGCTCGGCCCGCGATCGAGAACCGGCACGATCAGGAAGAGGAAGAGCAGGATAATCGTGCTGTACAGAATGCCGCCCATTCCCAAAAAATTTTCGACTCCGTACTGCCACAGATAGATCCAGGGCGGCTTGACACCCGTGGCCTCGGAGGAGGCCGCGGCCTCGAGCGGGGCCGGGACGATCGCCGCGAGGACGGCGACCAGACCGTAGAAGATCAGACTGAACCGGACGATTCCAACGAGATGTTCCATAAACGTGCCGGTGAGGTCGGACTCCGGCACTTCGCCCAGACGGGAATGGGGGCCCCGCGGCAGCGGGGAGATATTGAAGACATGGATCAGGTAGGAATGGCCCACGATCAAAAAGATGAGAAGCAGCGGCGCCCAGGTGACATGAAAACTGTACATCCGGATGTTCATCGAAATGGAATCGGTCAGGCCCTCTCCCAGCCAATTCCCGACCGGTCCCAGCATGCCGACAACGAATTGGTAATGCTCGAGCGCCTCCGCCCCCTCCTGATCCCATTTGATCACCGTGCCGGAAAAGTAGGCCAGCATGGTCACGGTGAAGAAGAGTCCGACTCCGAAATACCAGGTCAGGACCCGGGGATACTTGTAGGCTCCCGAGTAAAAAACGCGGAGGAGGTGCGCACACATGGAGAGAATAACGGCCTGGGCCGTCCAGTAGTGAAACGATCGGATCCAGCGGCCCGCGGTCACCTGTTCGGCGATGTAATGGACGGTGCGATTGGCCGCGTCCGCCTGAGGGTTGAAAAACTGGGTCAGGAAAAGACCGGTCAGAAAAAGCAGGGAAAAACCGGTCAGGGTGATTCCCCCCAGGCAATACCCCAGATTCTTGGCATGGGCCGGAACCGGAAAAGAAAGGCGACTCAGGCGTGTCCACTGATCCAGTCGATTCCCGAGACTGCCGTTCGACATGCGCCCTCAGATCGATGATAGTGCGGGATGAAGGTTTTTGATTCTATCCCAATGGCATTCGTTTGTCAAAAACCGTCTCCCCGGAATCCGGCCTTTTTTATTCAAAATCGCGTACCGGCGGGCCGCCCGGCTCGACCTGAGATCGAACAAGCGTTATCCCATGCTGTCCCAATCGGTCGGCGGATCGTCGCAGCCCGGCAGGCTTCCCGACCGGCCGAGAATACAAAAATGTGCATGGCCTCCGGAACCCAAAAAAAAGGTTCATTTATTAGGGGGGACAAAACAATCCACAGGCGTGTTAACTATCGAAACTATTTGACAAAGTTGACATTGGACACATTTGTAGTATCCTTATGTACAGCAGGGAAAACATACGCAAGAGATCGATCCTGGCTGAGGCCATTCCGCGGTGCCCTTGGATGAAAGAGTCGACGAAATGACAAATAACCTGTCCATTGCAAAGGAAATAAACCGGATCATCCGCCGGGACCGGCAACTGTGGGGAATCGCCATCCTCGTCATCCTTGCGCTGACCGCCACGATTATTGTTATCCATTCGCCGGAGCTGATCGGGGTTGAGAAAAAGGACATTACACTCCAGCTGAAGACCTACCTGCTGGGCCTTTCATCCCTGATTTTTCTTTTTTGCCTCTATGTCATGCAAACGAGCCTCAGTCTTGAAAATCTGAGAGGTGAATTGCTGGAGAAGGAAATCGAGACGGATGAGGCCCGACTCTTGCTGGAACAGGTTCAGGAAAGGTCCAGGGAACTTTTAAAAACAAAGGAAGCGCTGGAAAAGGAAGTCATCGATCGCAAGCAAGCCGAAGGCCGCCTCACGTACCTGGCGCTGCACGACGAGCTGACGAATCTGCCGAACCGGACACTGCTGGTCGACCGCCTGGATCAGGCGCTGGCACGGGTCCGCTGGCGGAAAAAACTGATTGCCGTCCTGTCTTTTGATCTGGACCACTTCAATCAAATCAACGACACGATGGGACACTCCATCGGCAATCAGGTTTTGAAGGCCGTATCCGAGCGCTTTCTCTCCTGCGTCCGTCCCGGCGACACGATCGCCCGGCTCGGGGGGGATGAATTCGTCATGGTCCTAGCGGACGTGGCCCAGGCTGAGGACGTATCCCATATCGCGCAGAAGATTTCAAATGCCATGAGCCAGCCGTTCACGATCGAAAACCGCGAACTCTTTATCACCACGAGCATCGGCATCAGCCTCTCTCCAAGCGACGGGAACGATGGACAGACACTGCTCCGGGCGGCCGACATGGCGATGATCCGGGCCAAGGAACAGGGGAGGAACAATTACCAGTACTATCACCCGGCCCTCAATTCATATGCCCAAGAGCGGTTCTCTCTCGAAACCGGACTCCGCCAGGCCCTGGCTCGCGACGAATTCCTCCTGCATTACCAGCCGCAGGTGGATCTCGCCACCGGGCAGATTACCGGGGTGGAGGCCCTGCTGCGATGGCAGCATCCGGACCGCGGTCTGGTATCGCCTGCGAAGTTTATCCCCCTGGCGGAAGAGACCGGGCTCATCATCCCCATTGGCGAATGGGTGTTGCGCACCGCCTGCGCGCAGGGCAAGAAATGGCTGGATTCCGGCTTTGAAGATTTCCGGATCACCGTCAATCTTTCCGGCCGTCAATTTCGACAAAATGATCTGACGAAAATGATCAAGGGTATCCTGAAAGAATCGGGGCTGGATCACCGGTGCCTTGAACTGGAGCTGACCGAAAGCGTCATGCAGAACTCGGAAACCACCGTCGCCGTTCTGCGCGAATTGAACGATATGGGCATCGATATATCGATCGACGATTTCGGCACGGGTTACTCCTCGTTGAGTTACCTTAAACGCTTTCCGATCCGAACGCTGAAGATCGACCAGTCCTTTGTCCGAAACATCACCGACAATTCGGATGACCCGACCATCATCCGGACGATCGTCAACCTGGCGCACAGCCTGCACCTCAAGGCGATCGCCGAGGGTGTGGAAACGAAGGAACAGCTCGAGTTCCTCCGGTCTGTCCGTTGCGACGGGATGCAGGGCTTTCTGATGAGTCCGCCGTTGCCGGCCGGGGAACTTACCCAATTGCTCGTCAAAAACCAGAGTCTGTACGCCTGACGTCCCCGGAATCCCTCTCCGCGAATGCTTCCGCGTTCATCCGCTCCTGGCGCAGCGAAATCCCAGATCGCCGAAACTGAATACGGGATCGAAATAGAGACGGTAAGAAGCCCGGGCCTCGTGCGCGGTGATCTCCCGTCCCTCGTCCGCACTCTGATGCCCGAACCCCCGGGTCCATGATTTCCCGCGGATGACCTTGTACCGTTGACCGTATTTTTCGGAGGGGGTCGTATTTCCCGCGTAGGGTTGGTACCAATCCGCGGTCCACTCCCAGACGTTTCCGACCAGATCCTCCACGCCGTAGGGGCTGGCCCCCTGCGGATAAGATCCCACCGGCCGAAGGCCGTCCGAGAGGAGGTTGGCCTTGCCGGAATCGAACTCGTTCCCCCACGGGTAACGCAGCCCCCTCGACCCTCGGGCGGCCTTTTCCCACTCGGCCTCCGTGGGAAGCCGCTTGCCGGCCCAGGAACAAAACCCGTCGGCCTGAAACCAGGTGACATCCGTTACGGGATAGCGATCCCATCCGGAGGGATAGGCACCATCCGTCCAGGAAGGGGGAGGTTGCGCATGCCTGGCGCGGACATAGGCGCCGTAGTCCTGATTCGTCACTTCATCGCGATCGAGAAAGTATCCGGGAAGTCGCACCCGATGCGCCGGGGCTTCGTCCTGAAACCAGGGCTTGGTCAGCCCGAGATCGACGCTCCGTCCGAGCACATCCTTTTCATCGCTGCCCATCGTGAACGGGCCGGGAGGAATCCAGACCATGCCCGGAGGGGGGGACGAGCAGGACCATGAGAAGAGGCAAACCGCGATGAAAATCTTGCTTTGTAAGATTTTTCCCCGGCGAGCCGGTTGGCGATCTGATTTCATCATGACCTTCGCGGACGCATAATAGCAATTTGAAGGAGTCAAATCAACGCGGGATTGGGACCGGGGGGCATCATGAACTGTCGTTAGTGTGGCCGGCTTGTCGTTGAGGGAACAAGGCCCGAATATAGGCATTCCCGACGCCATTGCAAATTCGGTTTTGATGTGCCATCCTATTTGGCGATGGATCTGTTTGATACGAAAGACCCCATAGGCCCGCCCCCGCCGCTGGCGGAGCGGATGAGACCGAACACGCCGGATGATTTCGTCGGACAGGAACATCTCGTCGGTCCGGGCCGGTTCTTATCCACCGTCCTTCAATCGGACCACCCTCCCTCGATCATTTTCTGGGGTCCGCCGGGCTCCGGAAAGACGACCCTGGCCCGCATCATGGCACGGGCCACCCGGTGCCACTTCGTATTCTTCTCGGCGGTCCTCGCCGGCGTAAAGGAAGTCCGCGAAATCGTGGCCGAAGCCAAGGTCCGAAAAAAAAGCGAAGGGACGAGGACGATTCTATTCGTGGACGAAATCCATCGGTTCAACAAGAATCAGCAGGACGCCTTCCTTCCGCATGTGGAGGACGGAACCATCATCCTGATGGGCGCCACAACCGAGAACCCGAGTTTTGAGGTCACCGCCCCCCTGCTCTCCCGTTGCCGGGTCCTGGTTCTGAACCCGCTGACGACGGATGATCTTGTCCGGATCCTTCGCCAGGCCCTGGCCGATCCGGAACGCGGACTGGGTAAAATGGCGATCGAGGTTTCCCCGGAGATCCTGGCCGAGATGGCCGATTGGGCCGAAGGGGATGCCCGCCGGGCGTTGAATCTTCTCGAAGCGGCCGTCGCGCTCGGTCCGGAGAAGAACGGAAAACGGCAATTGACCGAGAAAGAAGTCCGGGAGGCGGCCCAGAATCGATTGTTGCTTTTCGACAAGGACCGCGAGGAGCACTACAACGTCATCTCGGCCTTCATCAAGAGCATGCGCGGAAGCGACCCGGATGCCGCGGTGTACTGGCTGGCCCGGATGCTGGAGGCGGGAGAGGATCCCCTCTTCATCGCGCGCCGAATGGTCATCTTTGCCTCGGAAGACGTCGGAAACGCCGACCCGCAGGCCTTGCCGATTGCCGTCTCGGCGCTTCAGGCCTTTCACGCCGTCGGTCTGCCGGAAGGCTGGATTCCCTTGAGTCAGGCCGCGACGTACCTGGCCTCGGCCCCGAAGAGCAACGCCAGCTACATGGCCTACAAGAAAGCGGCCAAGGCCTCGAAGGACCACGGCAGCCTCCCCGTCCCGCTCCATCTCCGCAATGCCCCGACCCGCCTGATGGAATCGCTCGGCTACGGAAAGGGCTACGAATACCCACACGACAATCCGGATCAGATAACCGGACAAGACCACCTCCCGGAGCGGCTCCGGGGATCGCGATTCTACGAACCCAAGGAGATCGGCCACGAAAAAGAGATCAAGAAGCGCCTCGACGAAATCCGGGATAAAAAGAAAAAACTCAAGAAAGAAGAATGACGCCGCCGACCGCTGGCTTGAAATCGGCGTCGAGTGCGATTCGACCGCGGGCGACGCCGTTGCGGAGCGGATCGGGCCTTACGGGGAGGGTGGGGCGGTGGTCGAGTCCCGGCCGCAGGGGGCGGCCCGGCTCTCGGAAAATCCGGTCACGTCCTCGGTCCGGGTGATGATCTATCTTCCCGCGGCGATATGGTACCGTAAGCGCCGACCCATCGAACGAACGTTGCGGGAGCTTCGGGGGGAGTTTCCGGTATCGGAAATCCGGACACGGAAATTGGAACGGCAGGACTGGGCCGATCGATGGAAACAGGATTACGATGTCCGAAAGGTCGGGCGCCGAATCGTGATCGTCCCCTCATGGAAATCGTATGCTCCGAAGCGGAACGAGATCGCGATCACAATGGACCCGGGGATGGCCTTCGGAACGGGTCTTCATCCCACGACGCGGCTCTGTCTGATCGCGCTGGAGAAATATCTTAGAATCGGCAACCGTGTCCTGGACGTCGGAACGGGATCTGGAATTCTGGCTATCGCGTCCGCTAAACTGGGCGCCAACTCCATCGACGCGCTGGACATTGAGACCGCCGCGATCGAGGCGGCCGGACGGAACGGGGTTGCGAACGGCATCGCAGATCGCACTAGGCTCCATCTTGGAACGCTCAAAGAGCTGGGAGCGACGATTCCGCCGGCGGATCTGGTCCTGGTCAACATCCTGGCCTACACAATCATCCGGATACTTCCGGAACTGAAATCAAAGCTCCCTACAGGAGGACTCCTCGTCACCGGTGGGATCTTGGCCGAGTTCCGCCCCGATGTCGAGGCTGCGTTAAAGCAGGCGGGCTTCGACGTGATCGAAGCGATTCAGGAGGAAGACTGGGTTACACTAATCGCCCGTCGGTCGACTCGATAAGCGGTCCACGGGGGCCGGGCCACTACTTGCCCGTCCCCTTATCGGCACCGGCCACCGCAGACCGTGAAGACTTCCCTGTGCTCGGGTCACTTCCCACAGACCTTGTTCACCGGTTCCTGCGGAGGCCCGGTCAGACCGTCCTTCTTCGCCGAATCGCAATTCAGCGTCAGCAAGTGATCGGCCAATTTCTCCAATTCGGCGTAGTGTAATCTTTGAGCGAAGTCTTGACGCATGAGCGAAATGCCGGGATGATCCTTCTGCGCGAACGACGGAACGACGAAGGCGTTGGGATGCGCGATGGACTCCATGATATATTCCTTGGGAGTCCGCGCATGCGCCGTCCCGGCCCTGAGAAGGGCCTGGTACTCCGGAGAGGCGATCCGCCGCGCGGCGTTGCGACCTTCGATCAACATCGGCCCGATCACACCCGTCCGGGCCGTCTCCATTCCCGGAATCTGATGGCAGATGCCGCAACCCAATTTCCCCACCATCTGCTCCGGGGAATCCGACAGCTGAACGGTGTTCGGATCCGGCGGGGTTCGGCCGGTATCCTTATCGTTTGTCTTAACCCCTTCCGGCCGTTCGGACGGAGGAATGAATTTCTCGTAGGCGGCCCGAATCTCGGCCGGCGACGGCGGCGTCAACCCTTCCCGGTAAAACAGCCAGGTATCCACCGCCACCAGTTCGTCGATGGACAAACTGATCGGAGGCTTGTGAATCACGTTCATCGGGCTCTCCCGATCGTTTGTTCCCTTCTTTCCGAATC
>Ga0055439_10000125_pt1 | contig 12867 bp, 14 predicted proteins | sample Browns_TuleB_D2_FD_57732 | JGI IMG/M metagenome (GOLD analysis project Ga0055439, IMG submission 57732) | Wetland microbial communities from San Francisco Bay, California, USA, that impact long-term carbon sequestration - Browns_TuleB_D2 | ecosystem: Environmental > Aquatic > Marine > Wetlands ...
CAAAATCCGATAATGAAGAAGGATACACCGGCAAAGGATTTGTTCTTGTTGATCAATTTACCTTCGAATGCAAGGGTTACACACCAGAGAATCCACTATTTGATAAATTGTCACAAACAGAACAAGCAAAGACGACTAGTTCACTTGATCTAAAATCTACTGATCAATGGGCACCTGGATTTAAAAAATAAAAATCCTTTCTTCTTTTTTTATTTTAAATAAAAATATTGTACCTATTTTTATTCTTCAGAAATTATATTGTAAATGTTTTCATCGATAGCAACCTCAGCAATATCTCCTGAATACTCTGCAATTCGTCTCAAATCTTCTAAAACAAACCTAATCACCGAAACATTCTTCTCATTTTCTTTTATTTTTGACATGATCTCCTTTTCTTCTTCAATAACTACTGTGACTTTTTGGGCAACATTCTCCCCTTTTTGAAAATCATGATTTTGTACGGCACTTATTGATTCTTCAAAAACTTCTAGAGCTTTTTCGGCTAATTTTTTAATTTTACTTGTAATTTTTGGGTCTATGCTTTCATCGACGAATTTGATCTTCTTTGCGATTAAGCTTGCATGATCTGCTATTCGTTCTATTTTGTTTATTATGGATCTATATTCAAGACAATCTGATGGTTTCTTCAACCCCATATCTTGAAGTATGTTTTGATTCCCAACTGCCAAAACCAAATTTCTTCTCATATAGAGTCCAAATCTATCTACTTCATCATCCATATTGATTACTTCGTTTGCATGAGCAATATCTACATCTTCCAAAGTCTCAACTGCTTCTTTTATCATGTTGTTGGCCATCAAATACATTCTTTTCAAGGCTATTTCAAACGACAATTCTGGTAATCTAGTTAAAATTTGAATAGTTATAGCTTCAGAACTAGATTCCACGATTTCTGTTCCAATCATCGATGAACGCACTAATTCTCTTACACTTCTAGAATGTTCAGCAGGAATTTTCAATCCCTTTGTTTTTATCTGAATTGAATTATATCCTGCAAGATAAGCTGCAATAATCTTTCTTTTAATCGATTCACCTGAATCTTTTTGATTAGAGTAAATGATCGCCGTATTTTCTTTCTCATCATTACCGTGATCTTTGGGAAAGAAAGTTAAAGATTTATTTGAATTTTTTACAATAGTTACACCTTCTCCGACTTTTATTTTTAATTCCTCAATCCAATTTTTTGGTAGTGAAATGATGTATGTTGAACCTCCACTAAGTTGTATTCTTCTTGTTTGTCTGTTGCTTTCTATTAATTCCAATTGATTCTAGTATTGCGTATTGCTTATTTACATTACAGTTGAGGATCTATATAGTCCAATGAGGATCACGTAGAGTATAGAGACATATTAGATATGTCAACTTGTATACAGAAAAACTATGGAAATACCTCTAGTTAAAAAAAGAGTAATTTCAGATCGAGTCTTCAAAATCGGAGCTACAGTTGCAGGAACTTATGTTTTGGTAATTGTCGCTTTAATGGCATTTCAGCTTATTTCTGAATCCTATCCAATTTGGCAAGAGGAAGGATTGGCATTTATCACAAAAACTGATTGGAATGCTGTAGAAGACAGAGAATCATTTGGTGCCTTGCCGTATATTTTGGGAACATTAACTACCTCTGCTATTGCAATGGCTATTGGTGTACCACTAAGTATTGGAATTGCAATGTTTATCTCTGACGCTCCTGCTAAAATCGGAGCTCCTTTAGGATTTTTGGTAGAACTTTTAGCTGCAGTTCCAAGTGTGATTTATGGTCTTTGGGGGTTGTTTGTTTTTCGAATATATTTTCGAGATTGGATTGAAATTCCCCTTCACAATGCTTTTGGTGATAATATCTGGCTATTTTCAGGTAATCCGTTTGGCCTTGACATTATTACAGCAAGTGTGATTCTGGCAATTATGATTATTCCTACTGTATCTGCAGTTTCCCGTGAAATAATGAAGGCTGTGCCTCAGCAACAAAAGGAGGCAGCTTACATGCTTGGGGCAACTAAATGGGAGATGTTCAAACTTGCAGTATTTCCTTACTCTAAGACTGGTCTTATAGGAGCGTCTATTCTTGGGCTTGGTAGAGCTGTTGGTGAAACAATGGCAGTTACTATGTTAATTGGAAATGCAACTGGGCCGAGTGCAATTCCTTCATCGTTGTTTGGACCCAGTCAAACAATGTCAAGTATTATTGCAAATGAATTCGTTGAAGCTTCTCCTGCATCTATTCATATGCCGGCTTTAATTGGAGTTGGATTAATTCTTCTCTTAATTGCAATTTCGATAAATGTTGTTGCACATTTACTTGTAACAAGGATGCTAAAGATAAAGGAGGGTGCAATAAACAATTGAATTCAATTCAACAAAGAAGACAAGAATATAGATCCTTATTCAAACAAAATGTTGCAGGAAGATTAGTTGTAGATAAAGCTGTAAGGATTATTGTTTTTAGTTGTGTTATTGTTGCAATTATTCCTCTGGGAAGCATTCTGATTGAAGTATTCAAAAATGGTATCACTGCAATTAGTTTTGAATTTCTGACAGCCACACCTGGTTCCATCGGTACAGGTCAAGGTGGAATCGGTCCAGCAATTCAAGGCACTTTGATAATAATTGGGCTATCTAGCTTTATTGGTATTCCAATTGGTGTAATGTCTGGCATTTTTCTATCTGAATATGGAGACAATAAGCTTGCTAGGTTTATCCGATTCTTCAACGACGTATTTATGGAATTTCCATCAATTATCCTTGGAATATTTGCATTTTTGATGATTGTTTTGGTAATTGGTCATTTTTCTATTTGGGCAGGAGCATTTGCGTTATCGCTAATTATGTTTCCAATTGTTGCAAGAACCACTGAAGAGTCATTAAAGATGGTACCAATGACTTACAGAGAAGCAGGAACTGCATTAGGATTAAAAAAATGGATAATTACATTTAGAATTGTAATTTCTTCTGCAAAAAGTGGAATGATTACTGGAATTCTTCTTTCCGTATCAAGGATTGGGGGGGAAACTGCACCATTAATTATGACTATTCTTGGGAGCAGTCAATTTTTTAGCAGTTTTGATGCTCCAATGGATGCACTACCTTTGAGAATATGGCGACTTTCTCTATTACCATATGATAGTGCTCAACTTCAAGGATGGGGAGCAGCATTGGTTTTGATTATGATTATTCTTGGGATAAATTTAGGAATCAAATACTATTTTATGAATAAAAAAAATGGATTTTTCGGCAAATCAATTAAACAAAGGAGGCGTCTTGTAAATTGACGACATTGACTGCAACACCCACTAGTATGGAAACCTATCCATTCACTCTTTCTGAATCTACTCCTGTTATCGATACTAAATATAAAATGATTGCAGAAAATGTCACAGTAAGTTATGGTGACATTGATGCTGTAAAAAATGTCACCATGAAATTCAAAGAGAATTCTGTGACGGCGTTAATTGGGCCATCTGGTTGCGGAAAAACTACATTTCTTCGTTGCTTAAATAGAATGCATGACATGACCAAGAATGCCAAAGTTACCGGAAAGGTAATGATTGATAACACCGATCTCTATTCTAAGGAAATTGATCCGATTTACCATAGAAGAAAAGTTGGAATGGTTTTTCAAAAGCCAAATCCTTTTCCAACTATGTCTGTCTATGATAACGTGACTGCTGGTCTTAGGTTGAATGGAGTTCGTGACAAAAAAATTCTTGATGAGATTGTTGAAGATTCTTTGAAGATGGCCTATCTTTGGGATGAAGTAAAAAATGATCTAAAAAAATCTGCTATAGAACTCTCTGGTGGTCAACAACAACGTCTGTGTATTGCACGTGCTCTTGCTATTCAGCCTGAGGTGCTTTTAATGGACGAGCCCGCATCTGCACTTGATCCAATAGCAACCCAAAAAATTGAAGAAACAATTACAGAACTCAAAAGAGATTACACTATTATCATTGTTACTCATAACATGCAACAAGCAATACGTGTTTCAGATTATACTGGATTCATGTATCTTGGTGATCTTATAGAATTCAGAGAAACAAAGAAATTATTTACAGATCCCAAGAATGAACTTACGGCAAAATATGTGCAAGGTCACTTTGGTTAAATGACTAGATTAATAGATCCCTCATTACACAAACTATCTTTTATTATGTCTGAAATGGGTGATATGGTTATTGAATCGATATCTTTAGCAATAGATTCGTATTTGACGGGAACAAACACCAAAGATCGAGTTCTAAGATTATCTGATTCAATTCGTTCAAAATACTTTGAAGTAGAAGATCTCACATTCGACATGTTATTAAAATTTCAACCTGTTGCCGACGACTTTAGGCTAATCCGCTCATCAACTGAGATTTCTTACGCGTTTTCTAGATTTGGTAGATATGCCTATGATATAGCCCTGGTTCGTGATTTGTTTGGAGATGTTTCTGAATGTACAAGTGCATCACTTATCGAATCTACAAAAAAAGTAAAACAAATGATAAAAGAGGCAGTTTTATCTTTTGCAGAATTGGATGTTCGAAAAGCTGTTGAGATACGTGAGAATGAAAAATTCATTGATAAAATCTATCGTGAAAGATTGCCAAAATTAATTGAATCTACTAACACCAGATGTGCTCTGGCTGAAGCATTATTGTTACGATATCTAGAAAGAATTGGTGATCATGCGGTATTCATGAGTGATGCAATTAACTATATTGTAACTGGGAAACATCGTCCAAGCCAGGAACGAATTATGTCCCATACTAAAACTGATAATTAAATAATTCAGAATAATAATTAATTTATATCCTTGAATTATTAAAATTAGCCGATCTAATTCCTGAACATAATTATTGGATAATCGTTTTAATACCCATCATACAGCAAGCAGCTTATGGTGAATCTACCTTCTTGGATAAAATCAAATGATAAGGAAATTTTAGCCATTATTGATAATTTAGCAAAAAAAGCAGTTGAAACTGCCGAGGCTTTAGTTGTTTTATTTTCAGATCTTAGCAATACAGAACAACACACAAAAATAAAAAATCTTGAAAGCGAGGCTGATGTTCTTACTCGTGATATTTTTGCCGAATTAAATAAAACGTTCATTACGCCTCTTGATCGTGAAGATATGCAAAGAATTGCATCAAAAATAGATGATGTTATTGATTTCATGGATGGCATTTCTGCAAGGACTAGAAGCTATAGAATCACCACTCCACCACCTTTTACACTAGAAATAGCAAAGGAGCTGGTAAATGCAACGAAGGAAGTGGAATACATGGTATCAAAATTAAAAAATATTAAAAATACTCAAGATATGATAACTCACTGTAGAAATACAAGCAACATAGAACACACTGTAGATGATTTGTATAGAAAATCTATTGAAAAGCTCTTTGAGAGTAATGATGCAATTACCATCATTAAACTAAAAGATATCTATGAAACAATGGAAACTGCTTCTGATAGATGTGTTGATGTTGCAGATGTTATTGAAGACATTGTATTGAAATATTCTTAGTGGTAATTATGTATGAACTAGCTATAGGAGCAATAATAGCGGCACTATTTTTTGATTTTATAAATGGATTTCATGACGCAGCAAATTCAATTGCAACCGTTGTAGGTACTAGAGTACTAAAACCACTCCAGGCAGTAACACTGGCAGCAATTGCAAATTTTGTTGGTCCCTTTCTTTTCGGTGTGGCTGTTGCAACAACAATTGGAAAAGGTATCATCAATCCAGATTTTGTAACAATCCATATTGTTATTGGAGCATTATCAGGTGCTATTGCATGGAATCTAATCACTTGGTGGTGGGGTTTTCCTTCATCAAGTAGTCATGCACTCATTGGGGGTATTATTGGAGCTGGTATTGCAGGTGCAGGAACTCAGGCAATTATTTTTGGAGGGCTTGAAAAGGTAGTGATTGGAATTCTAATTTCTCCCATTGTAGGTCTGGTTGGGGCATTTTTACTTGCAACTTTGATTATTCGACTATTTGCAAATAAAAAACCCAATAAAGTCAATTCTGTTTTTGGCAAACTGCAACTAATATCCTCAGCATATTTTTCGCTTACACATGGAGCAAATGATGGTCAAAAAACAATGGGAATAATTGCACTAATTTTGTTAACAGAAGGGGTAATCACAACTTTTGATGTACCTTTCTATGTTGTACTGATGGCAGCACTCGCAATAAGTCTTGGGACATTTTTTGGAGGATGGAGGATCGTTAAAACAATGGCTGTAAGAATAACTCAGCTAAAACCCTATCAGGGATTTGCTGCAGAAACCAGTGGGGCTACAATTTTAGCAGCTTTGGCCCACCTTGGGATCCCTGCAAGCACCACACATGCAATTTCTGGTGCAATCATGGGGGCTGGTGCCGTAAGACGTATTTCTGCAGTTAGGTGGGGAATAGGCAAAAGGATTGTTTGGGCCTGGATTATAACAATCCCTGCTAGCGCTGCTGTTTCATATCTGGCAATGATTTTGATTAAACTTATTGAATAAATTATAATTTCTGAAATACAATGTTAAATAAAATAAATTCTAAGATCAATACTAAGGGATTCACAAAAGGAGTTACAATCAAAGGCAGAAAAATCCAGGCATGATCATAAACAATTTAAAATTATTTTCCTTTAATTAAAAATATCATGAAAAAAATCCTTTTTGTTTGTGTTGAAAATGCTGGTAGAAGTCAAATGGCCGAAGCATTTTTTAGAAAATACATGCCAAAAGGTTTTGAGCCTATAAGTGCTGGAACCAGACCTAGTACACAAGTAAACCCTATTGTTTTTCAGGCAATGAAAGAAATTGGTATCGAAATCGATGATCAGAAACCAAAATTCATTTCTCAACAAATTATTGATGAATCTGAAATAGCAATTAATATGGGATGTATTGATCAAGAAGCTTGTCCTGCATTATTCTTAAAAGATATTTTAGATTGGCAAATTTCAGATCCTAAAGGAAAATCAATAGAGGAAGTGAGAAAAATTCGCGATCAAATTGAAAAAAAAGTAATAGATCTAATCATGTCATTTAAGGTAAATTATTCATGACTTATTCAAACCTACAAATTTTCATTGTAGAACTTATTGGAACATTTGTTCTAGTTGTGTTTGCAACAGGTTCTATCGTCTATGATGTTCAAACAGGTGGAACTCTAGGAATTGCGTTTGCTGCAGTTGCCCCTTTTATTGCATTAATAATAACAATTTACTCTTTCAGAAAAATTTCAATGGCGCACTTTAATCCAGCTGTGACAATTGGATTTTACATTACAGGGTATATTTCTAAAATACAAATTGCGTATTATTTCACTGCAGAGATTTTTGGAGCCCTACTTGGTTCCTTATTTGTAAAGAATTTTATCGGTACCGAAGCAAATCTTGGAGCGAATGCACCCAATCCGGATTTTCCTTTATTTGTAATCTTTCCAATTGAGGTTTTAGCCACCGCTTTGCTAATGGCTGTGATCTTTTCTGTAGTTTACACACGAGGACTCAAAGGATTCGGTGTAATTGTAATAGCAGGAATTGTTGGATTGGATATCTTTTTTTTCGCTTTCATCTCTGGTGCATCGATGAATCCTGCTAGAGCACTTGCTCCAGCGTTGTTGTCTGGAGAGTTGAATAATTTGTGGTTATATTGGACTGCTCCTTTTGTAGGGGCCTGTATTACGGCATTTTTATTCCAAAAAAAATTCCCAACTACAAAGAATTAAACTGGTTAATACGTAGAGAAATATTCTATACATAGCTCATATAGTTCAACAGAATCTAAAGTCACTTCCTTTTTGTTCTGATGATGCCCAATCAAAATATCTTGATGCAAACACCAAATCTGGAGCGAAATTTGGAACTATCAAAACTCTGTCAAGATATTCTAGCCTCAAATGATAGGATTTATTTTGTAACTGCAATAAACAAAAATGGTAGACCGCTAGAATCCAAATTTCGTAATGAAAGAATTATTACAAAACTCAAATCCCAGGAAATAGAAATGTTGTACATGCAACGATCATTACAATCCTCACTGACTACAGAATTTGATGACTTGCTTGGACCTCTGGATTCTATTACGATTCAAAGAGAAACAATGTTGGAATTTATTTTTCCACTTTCAAATGGAATTATTTTTGTAATGACAGATTTGGACGTTGTTTCAAGATATCTTGCAAAAACAATTTCATTTATAATTAGAGATTTTGAATGGAGAATGTCAGAGCTGAGTTGCGTATAATTACAAATTCTAAAAATTATTTTGTCACAATCCTATAACTTTTGTAAAATTATGTAGACTACATAGTTTTATTCTAATTTACTACTACTATACAAAATATTTAGAATTTATTTTTAGATCATTGTTGGTTTCTACATTATATGAAAAAAATTAAATGTAAAAAATGTGGAAATAAAAATACTGAGATTTTAAGGCGTGGAAAATTTTCACACGATATTTTATTTTGTCCTTTTTGTGATGATATTTGCAACGCCCTTAGATAATATTCAACAATTTATCTATATAGATTATAAAATTTTATAGTTAAACCGAAACTAATTACGATTTTCTTTTAGACTTAGAATATGCTGTAGACTTGATGACTGCCACTTCCTCTCTAAATCTTGACAAGTCCTCATTTTCAAAAATACTTTCGTCGAAAGAAGTGGCAGACATTATTAAACAAGTAGTAAAAGAAACCACCAAGACTATTTATCCTAAATCTGATGTATGAGAAAAAATCAAAAATAGGTAGAAAAAAAATGCCTCAAACTCTGAATATGTATTCTAGTTCAAATTGATGGTGTAAACAAAAAATCTAAAAAACGACATTTTCCTTGATAAGGGGGATTTCAAAATTAAATTCCAAGATGTCGTATTACGAATAATAATGAGACACATTACAACTAGATATTGTCTAATTCCGATAAATTATTCAATGAGGCAAAAAGAGTAATTCCTTCGGGTGTAAACAGTCCAGTAAGATATTATGAACCATATCCATTTTTTGCAAAAAAATCTGAAGGGGCATACATTTGGGATGAAGACAAAAACCGCTATATTGATTTCTGTAACGGTTATGGCGCATTACTGCTTGGCCACAGAAGAAAGGAAATCATTAATGACGTATCAGTGCAATTAGCTAAAGGGACTTTGTTTTGTACTCCTACAAAGTCTGAAATTGAATTATCAAAATTAATCATTAAAAATTTCTCATCAATTGAAAAGGTAAGATTGGTCAACACTGGAGGTGAGGCAACAATGACTGCCATAAGATTAGCAAGAGGCTTTACAAAAAAGAAAAAAATAATAAAATTTGAAGGATGTTATCATGGTGCCCATGATTCTGTTTTAGTCAAAGCAGGGTCCGGTTCTGCGCATAATGGAATCTCTATTTCTGATGGTGGATTGGATGAAGTCTCAAAAAATACATTGGTTGTACAATATAACAATTCTGAAGATCTTGAACAAACCATAACAAAAAATAAAGACATAGCAGGATTAATCATAGAACCAATTCTAGCTAATATGGGATTAATTTTACCAGAAAATAACTTTCTAAATGATGTTAGGAAAATTACAAGAGAACATGATATTCCTTTAATTTTTGATGAAGTTGTCACAGGTTTTAGAGTAGCACCTGGAGGTGCCCAACAACATTTTGGTATCAAACCTGACATCACCACCTTGGCCAAGGCATTAGGAAATGGTTTTACAGTTGCGGCTGTTGGGGGTAAAAAAGAAATAATGGATCTATTATCTCCAAATGGTAAAGTTTACCAAGCTAGCACTTATGCAGGAAATCCTGTTTCTGTGTCTGCTGCTATTGCTTCAATAAAAACAATCAATAAAATTAAGAATAAACTCTATTCTAAACTAGAAAATTACAATACCCTATTGGTCAATGCAATTGACAATATTGCCACCGACATGAAAATACCTCATCGGATTAATTTTACATCGTCGATGTTTCAAATTTTCTTTACAAATGATCCAGTTATTGATTACACATCAGCAAAAAAAGCTGACGCAAAGAAATTCAAAAAAATGTTTTCTATTCTACTAAAAAATAACATTTTCATTGCACCATCCCAATATGAAGTTGTTTTCTTATCTGATGCTCACACGAAAAATGATTTAAATCGCACCATAGAATCTTTTGATGTTGCATTAAAGTCGGTGAAAAATTGAAATATGTAATTGGTGCAAGAGGAAGTCAATTATCTTTAGCACAAACAAATTGGGTAATAGCCGAATTAAAAAAAATAAACTCTGATATCGAATTTGAAATCAAAACAATAACCACAAAAGGTGATACTGATGCTAGGCCTTTGTTCACTATTGATCAAAAAGGAATTTTTGAAAAGGAAATTGATAAAGCAGTTGCAGACAATAAAGTGGATTTTGCAGTACACAGTCTAAAGGATGTCCCTTCTCAACTGATTGAAAATTTAGTTCTGTCTTGTATTCCCAAACGCGGAATAGTCAATGATATTTTCATTTCTTCTGATGGTTCTGCACTTGATTCCATTAAAACTGGCGCAGTTATTGGTACAAGTTCTTTACGACGAGCAGTTCAAATTGTAAGAAAAAGATCAGATGTAATTGTCCGTCCTATACGAGGAAATATTGAAACTAGGATTAAAAAAATATTTGATAATGATTTTGATGCAGTGGTTCTTGCTCAAGCTGGAATTACCAGATTGGGCGTTGATGTTGCATTCACTCCATTGGATATAGAAGATTTTTCTCCATCACCTGGACAAGGTGCACTAGCCATAATTTCAAGAAAAGATGATCCTAGTACAATTTCAATGTTAAAAAAAATAGAAGATGCCGATTCTAGGTTGGAGATAGAGGCCGAACGAGAGCTCTCTAATTATGTTGATTCTGGATGTCGGTTTCCAATTGGTGCATACGCAAAATCCACTGGGAATGAAATGACTTTGAGCGTATCCGCTTTTTCAGTAGATGGAAAAAAATCACTTTTTGTAAAGAAATCAGGACCCAAAAGCGATCCTCAATTACTTGGTAAAATTGCTGGTCAAGAACTACATAAAAAAGGCGTAAATGACCTTGCAATAAATTGGAGACAAAAAGTGGAAGAGTGGAACAAACAATGACCGGAAAAGTCTATCTTGTTGGAGCTGGTCCAGGAGATAGCAAATTAATTACCTTGAGGGCACTTGAACTACTACAAAAGGCTGATGTGGTCTTATACGATAGACTGGTGAGCAAAAAAATAATTGCTATGATTCCAAAATCTACTGAAAAAATCTATGTCGGAAGGGAGGTAGGTGATGACACCACACATCAAAATAACACTAATGAACTAATGATAAAATTTGCAAATTCAAAGAAAAATATTGTTCGATTAAAAGGTGGTGACCCAATAATTTTTGGTAGAGGAGGCGAGGAAGCCGAATATCTTAGAGAAAATAAAATAAAATACGAGATAGTTCCGGGTATTACCTCTGGAATTGGTTCTGCAACTTATGCAGGGATTCCGCTTACTCATAGAAAATATTCATCTTCAGTTGTATTTGTTACTGGTCATGAAGATCCTGAAAAAAAATACGAAGTTGTGAAATGGAAACGTCTTGCACAATCTGTTGATACTATTGTTATTATGATGGGACTTTCAAGAATTGATGTTATTTGCAAGCAGCTTATTGCTGGTGGTATGGATTCAAAAACACCAGTTGCTGTGATTCAAAATGGTACTACTCCACAACAAAAAATGATTAAAGGAACTCTGTCTAATATTGGGAAGCTTGTAAAGATTCACAAAATCAAAGCTCCAAGTAATATTATAATTGGCAAAGTTGTTGATTTGTCAAATATCATAGGGTGGAAAAAAAATGCTTGAAGGGAAAATTATAGCGATTACTCGTTCAAAAGATGATTCTTCTGAATTCATAGAATTAGCTACAAAAAATAAAGCTCATCCAATTCCTTTACCCACAATTGAATTGGTTAGTAAAGGAGAAAAGATTGTAGATGAATTTTTAGAATCAATTGAACAATATAATCCTGATTATTCTGTTTTTATGAGTTCCAAAGCTGTGACACTTCTTTTTGATACTGCAAAAAAAGTTTCTAAATTTCAAAAATTGCAACTTGCAGTAGCCAATACAATTGTTATTGCAGTAGGTCCAAAAACCAAGGTTGCTATTGAAAAGGAAGGAATTAGAGTTGCTTACATGCCCACTATCTACTCATCTGTAGGAGTTGGAGAATTATTTACAAAATTACATGCTGTAGGAAAAAAAGTAATCGTACCACGAAGTGGAGCCTCAACCCCGTTTTTAAAACAATTACTTAACAAAATAGGAATTGATGTTAAAGAAATTCATCTTTACGATGTTTGCGCTTTTAGAGATGCTTCCCAATGGAATGAATTTAGAGGATTATTTTCTCAAAATAATATTGATAGTATTGTATTTACCAGTGCCTCTTCTGTAAGAGCATTTTTTGAGATAATGTCAAATGATTATGATAAAAATTCCTTGTTGAGTAATTTGGAAAAAATACCAGTGGTTGCAATTGGACCATTTACTGCCGAGGAATTAAAAAAATTCAATGTCGAAAATATCGTTTCTCAAGTTCATACAGTTTCAGGCGCTTTTGATACTGTCAAAAACATTCTTTCGATTACCTAGATATTCCTAAATATTTTCTAAATACCTTTTTATCAAAATCTATTGAATTTACTTTTTTGATTTCTCTGAATGGTCTGTTTTTCAAAAAGAATCTAGAATTTCTAAAATTCTGATCGATAATTGTCATTATGTGTTGAACTTTCACCCTTTGCTTTTTTTCAAGATAGTGAATAGTTAATATATTAGA
>Ga0055439_10000128_pt1 | contig 12732 bp, 14 predicted proteins | sample Browns_TuleB_D2_FD_57732 | JGI IMG/M metagenome (GOLD analysis project Ga0055439, IMG submission 57732) | Wetland microbial communities from San Francisco Bay, California, USA, that impact long-term carbon sequestration - Browns_TuleB_D2 | ecosystem: Environmental > Aquatic > Marine > Wetlands ...
CAGGAACTGCCCGGTTCTAATCAATTTGTTGTTGTGCCGAAAAAAACGATTCATCCGGGTGTAGATGCGCGGTTCCAGGGATGGCTTGAGGAACATTCCGGGATCCGCCAATTTCTGCTGGTAGGTGATTGTACGGACATTTGCATTTATCAGACAGCAGTTTTCTTAAAGTCCTGGTATATTGAAAAAAACGAAGAGTGCCACATTGTTGTGCCCGCCAACTGTGTAGATACGTTCGATATTCCGATCGACAGATCAAATCGAAGCGATACGCTGCCTCATCCCGGAGAATTTCTGCACGTCTTGTTTCTGTATCATTTGCGGACCAATGGCGCTTTTGTGGTAAGGCAGGTGAAGTGAAGGTACTGTATGTGCTGGCTGCTTTGATGTTGCTGGGCATCTTCCTGATTTTTGTTTGCTCGGCCAAGGTACTGAATGATTTGAATTCTTCACCTGCGGTCCGGATCAATCGCATGCGCGGGCGTGCGGTCAAGCCTGTGGTGCAGCCGAGCACGCAGGTGTATGTAATAGGGAGCTATCTCGGCATGACTTTTTTTGTCGTAGGGGGAATCGGTTCGATTGTCGCTTTGTTCCAATCGATGCGCCGCTTCTAGCTGCTGAGCACTCTGTAAAGGAAGGTTGTGAAGCGTAGGCGCCGGTCCGGCCTTTTGGCGCGAAAGGAGAAAAATGCAAGTAAAAATAAAACGGTTGCACGTGGAAGCTCGTTTGCCGGAATACAAATCCGAACATGCAGCAGGAGCAGACCTGTATGCATGCCTGGATCAAAGCGTTGTGATTGCTCCTTACGGCATCGGATTGATTCCGGCCGGTTTTGCAATGGAGGTTCCACCAGGGTATCAGGGGGAAGTCCGTGCGCGAAGCGGACTCACTCTAAAAGAGGGGCTATTTGTCTTGAATGGTCCGGGAACAATTGATGCGGACTACCGTGGCGAAGTGAAAATCATTTTGGCGAATTTCACTTCGGAACCGAAAACGATTCAGCACCACGACCGAATTGCGCAACTTGTGATTATGCCCGTGATCAAGGCGCATTTTAACGAAGACGAGCTTACCGATACGACCCGGCGCGAAGCCGGCTTCGGCTCCACCGGGAAATGATTTTATTCGTACGCTGCTTCGGCGCGGGCAATGAAAAGCTGCAGAAGATCGCTCCATCCGCCTTTTGAATCCACGCTGGTTCGCATGGAAACAGCGCCTTCCCCGTGTCGCTCGAAATGCCGGTGTTCCAGTTCAATCCGCGTTGACTGATCTGCTTCGGGTATGAAACGAATTTCAACTTCGCTTGATTTAGCCAGGTCGGGTTCGTATCCCCATTCATGAGTGATCTGCCATGCCATCACAAAACGCCGCGGCGGTTCCCAAACAAGAACCGTTCCCCAGTCGCATTCGGTGCCATCTTCCTGTTCCGTGTAGCAGCGGCCGCCGGTACGCCCTTCAATGATTGCTTTCTTCATCGGAGATTTTCCGATGTGATGGGAGCGCGGCCACCAGGTGTCGTACTCCGCCGTAAATACACGAAAAGCCCGCTCCGCACTTGCGTTGACAGTAATCGTCTTTCGAACCGGATCGTTCATGTTTACTCTGCCTCCTCAATCTTTTTCTTGAATGCCGTCAGTGCATGGGTCCAATACTCATCGAAGTAATTTCGCAAAGAAGCAAAACCTTCGGGATTGAGTTGATAAACGCGCCGCGTTCCTTCGGCTCGATCGGTCACAAGGTTCGCTTCCTTCAAGATTCGAAGGTGCTGCGAAATCGCCGGACGGCTGACCGGAAAATCATTGGCCAACTTGCCGACGGACATCGGCCCCTGGATCAGACGCTCCAGAATCGCTCGACGTGTCCCGTCGCCAACAGCATTCAATTGAATATCTTGGTAAGTAGTCACTTACGGTAAGTTAATACTTACGGACATATTTGTCAAGGCCTCGCGTCGGCGCTCAAATGACACAGATCAAGTAATCGGCACAATACAGATAGAACGGAAAGATCGCATCCTGTACAATCACTAGTCGCATGAAAGTCCGATTCAGTAAAGTCGATGTCATCCTGTTGTGCATGACCCTTTTTTGGGGTGCGAACATCAGCATCATTAAAGTGGCGCTGCGCAGTTTTCATCCTGTCGTATTCAATTGTTTGCGCTTCAGTCTGGCATCCTTGACCATGCTTTTCCTGTACCGGGACGTGTTGAAGAGTCCGCCGTCGAAAAAAACATTATTAAGCCTGATGATCCTGGGTATTTTAGGAAACACCTGTTATCAGTTTTGCTTTATTTATGGCGTAAAGCTGAGTTACGTTTCGAATGTTTCCATTTTGCTTGGGACGACTCCAATCTTCACTGCTGCACTAAGTAAATGGTTGAGAGTGGAGCACGTTCAAGGTCGACTGTGGCTCGGCATTTTGCTTTCCTTCAGTGGAATTGTTTGCATAGTCGTAGGGTCAAAAGATTTTCACGCAGGAAACTTTTCCACAAACATCGGCGACCTCCTGGTTGTTTTTGCTTCTTTCGTATGGAGCCTTTACACTGCATTCTCCAAGAAATTCGTAAACGTTTATTCATCCAGGCACTACGTCCTTTATACGGTCCTATTTGGAACGCTTTTCATCGTTCCAATTTCTCTTCCCTATTTCCGTTATCAGGATTGGAGCCAGGTCCATTTTTACGGATGGCTTGCAATTGTCTATTCCGCAATGCTCGCGCTCGTTTTCGGCTACTCTGCCTGGTACTACGGTGTCCAAAAAATCGGAAGCACACGCACTTCGGTTTACGCGAACCTGACCCCCGTCGCAGGGTTGGCGGTCGGAATGGTTTTCCTTGGCGAACGCCTCGCCTGGCTGCAGTGGGCAGGCGCGGTAATCATTTTCACCGGCTTGATGATGAATCGCTTTGCAAAAGGAAGCGTCATGGAACCGGAGCTCAACCCGGGAATTGTTTCCACCCAGTAGAAAAAAGGGTTAAGTTCCACGTTCATATATTCCGCGGTTTGGAAATCTAAAACTTGAAATGTGAAACTCACATTTGTAGTATCTTAGTTCCATGTATAAACGCGGAAGCGGCCTTCTATTGCACGTGTCGTCACTCCCATCGCGGTACGGTGTCGGCGATCTAGGAGCCGAGGCGTATCTTTTTGTCGATTTTTTGGCGGCGGCCGGCCAGACTTACTGGCAGATTCTCCCGTTGAATCCTACAGGAACTTATCTTGGAAATTCACCGTATACGAGTTACTCCGTATTCGCGGGCAACGCTCTTTTCATTTCTCCGGATACGTTGAAGGAATACGGTTTGCTGTCGCAGGCGGATCTTGAAACGGCTCCTGAATTTTCTGCAGACCGCGTGGATTATAAAGCGGTTGTCAATTGGAAAGCGAAGATCTTCCGGCGCGCATTTCATCATGCCGAGGCAAAATTGGAGGGCGACAGTTCGTTCGCGACCTTCTGTGAAACGAATGCAAACTGGCTGGAGGACTTCAGCCTCTATGCAGCGTTGAAGGATCAGTTTCATGAATCCGCCTGGTATGAGTGGCCGGAACCCGTACGCGATCGCGAAGAACGAGGGCTGGAGGAGTGGAGAGAGAAACTGCACAAGCGGATGCTTCGCTCAAAATTCCTGCAGTATGTTTTCTTCAACCAGTGGCAAAATCTTCGTAATTATGCGAATCAGAAGAAAGTAAAAATTATTGGTGACATTCCCATCTATCCGAGTCTGGACAGCGCCGATGCATGGTCGCAACCGGAGCTCTTCAAGCTGGATGCTCAAAAGCGCCCGATTTTTGTTGCGGGAGCACCGCCGGATTATTTCAGCGAGACCGGTCAGCGATGGGGTAACCCCGTTTATGACTGGGATCAACTAAAAGAAACCCGATATGAATGGTGGGTCAAACGAATGCGTCACAATCTCCAACTTTGTGATGTGCTGCGCCTGGATCATTTCCGTGGGTTGGTAGCGTACTGGGAAATTCCGGCAGAAGAAGAGACGGCAGTGAAAGGGAAATGGGTTACTGTACCGTGCCGCGAGCTCTTTACAACGTTGCGTGAAAATTTGTCGTCACTTCCTTTGATTCTTGAGGATCTGGGACACATTACTTCTGATGTGAAAGAGGTGATGAAAGAACTTGGCTATCCTGGAATGAAAGTGCTCGCTTTTGCTTTTGGCTCGGATCTGCCAACGAATCCGTATGCGCCTCATAACTACATTCAAAATTGCGTCGTATACACCGGAACACACGACAACAACACGACGCGAGGGTGGTTTGAACAGGACGCGAGTGAGGAGGATAAAGAGAGACTCCAAAAATACATCGGCAGAACTCTGGATGCGTCATCGGTTTCCTGGGAAATGATTCGTCTGGCGCATTCTTCCGTCGCAAATATTTCGATTTTGCCTTTGCAAGACGTGCTTGGTTTGGATTCCACATCCCGCATGAATCACCCATCCCAATCTGCGGGGAACTGGGCATGGCGCGCTCCCGCAACTGAATTGAATGATGCAACAGCTAGGAAGCTCAAAGATATTTCGCGACTCTATAACCGCACATAACTCATCCCTGGCGTATGCCTGACTTTTCTTGACAGTGAGGGGGCCGTATACTATTCTTTCGCTTGCAGTAATCGGTCGCACGACGCGCAGACACGTCGACGCAAAGACTGCTGTCGGGCGGTTAGCTCAGCGGAAGAGCATTGCCCTTACAAGGCAGGGGCCATAGGTTCAAATCCTATACCGCCCATTTGCGTCTACGCGTCGTGCGTCTGCGTGCCATCGTGTCGACGCGCGTCCGGCGCGCAGACGCACAAAACGTGCAGACGCGTTGACACATTTGCGGGGTCGTAGCTCAGATTGGTTAGAGCGCCGGCCTGTCACGTCGGAGGTCGCGGGTTCGAGTCCCGTCGGCCCCGCCATAAGCTACTTTCAGCCTGTGAGGCTCCTGAATAGGGAGTCTCCAGCGCTGGAAGAGCAGGCGTATCTGCAATGACTGCTTGATTCGATCTTCGAGCTCTTTTTCCCTGCCAAAACATCTTGGAACTTAATGCGATATTTATCGGAAAGACAGTCAGCTGCACGCCGGCAATCGGCCTTGATTCTCCACAGGTCATCAGGTATTCTTGCAAAACAGTGTTCCATGTTTGGCCCGATCACAGAAAAAAAAGAAAAACAGAACAACCTTCGTGAATGCCGAGACGAGAGGCGTGGGAAGCACGATCGCGAACGGCCTTACAGGCAATTTAATTACGCGGGTAAAAAATTGGGCCAGAAGACGGCATAGCCGAAGGGACTTAGTTTTCTTTCATGTTCCCAGAACAGGCGGCCTTACATGCCGCAATATTCTTCAGCAAATTTATCCGGACAGCTTCCGGTATTGCAAGACTGCGGATGTAACCGAAATCCGAAAGTTGCTAAAAGAGCGGGGGTGTCTGGAATTCCATAGCGGCGAGCTAAATGGGAAAAGAATCTATTTTCACCAAAATATTATCTTACCGGAGAACTGGAAATATTTCAGGGATACAACCATGTTTATTATGTTCAGGAACCCGGTCGATCGCCTGGTCTCTCATTACTTCCAGATTCTTGATTCGCGAAACAACCCCCGTGTGGTGAAGCTTTTTCGGCGAATGGATGTTCCATTTCCCGAAACGATTGACGATTTCATCAAGCTGCCTTATGTACATAACATACAGGTGGGGTTCCTTGCCGGGTATCACTTTTCCAGTAAAAAGATCCACACGGCCAGGGAATTGCAACTTGCAAAAGAATTTCTCATCAGCCCGCGGGTTACGATAGGCATTACCGAAAAGTTTGGAGATTCCATTGGTTTTCTGGAAAATGCTCTGGGCCGGTCGATTCCAATTCGTGACATTGAGATCAAGAATCAGCATTCATTCCGGAATGATGTACTCCGTATCAATTCCGCGACGCGAGAGTTTATCCGGGAAAAGAATCAACTGGATGAGGACCTCTATCAATTCGCATACCATCTGTTTAAAAAACAGTTTGAATCACTGCGAATTGTACTCAGAAACGATCTACGCTTTCATAAGAGCTTATAAAATAGATGTGAAGAACAAGATGAAGCTACTCGCCGTGGGTTCACATCCGGACGACATAGAGCTTGCATGCGGAGGGACCCTTGCCCGGGCCATCACGGAGGGACACGCCGCCACGATGCTGGTTCTTGCGAGTGGGTATGCGAATTACAAGGGAGAGAACCTGCGAAGTAACGATACAGCACAGCAAGATGCTGAAGCTTCAGCCAAAGTGCTTGGCGCAAAGCTCATCATGCTCAATTTTGAATCAAAGAGAATCCGGTATGATGATGTCGCAATTGAGGCCATTAATCGGGTGATTGATGAAGAGAAACCCGATTACATCTTCACACAGTGGATGTTTGATACTCACCAGGACCATCGCAATACGTCACTGGCAACGGTTTCGGCGGGGCGCCACTATGAAAATATTTTTCTCTACGAACCCTTTCCCCCATCGGGTAGAAGTTACGTCGGTTTCAAACCGCAAGTGTATGTCGACATTACGGAATCTATCGAGAAGAAAATTCAAGCCTTAAGATGCCACGCATCGGAAGTTGAGAAATACGGACCACACTTTTTGGGGTCAGTCGTCGGACGGGCCCAACTGCGTGGATATGAGTGTGGTGCTGAGTATGCGGAAGCGTTCGAACTACTCCGATTCAAACTGCAATTATGATCCTGGCGATTCACCAACCGGAACATGCGGTTTACGGAGGCTACCTGGAAAAGATGCGGAGGAGCGATCTTTTCGTGATTCTCGATACTGTCCAGTTCTCCAAGAATTACTTTCACAACCGTAACAGAATAGGAACCGAAGAAAGGCCCATCTGGATCACTGTACCAGTTAAGAAACATCCACTCAGAACTCCTATTAAAGATATCGAAATTGCTGCGGTGCCCTGGAAAAATAAGTACCTTGGATCACTCCGCAATCACTATCGGCAATCGCCTCGTTTTTCTGAACTATATGAACAGGTGCGAGAAATGATCGAGCATTCTTCTACGGGGCTTGTTGAGTTGAATATGGCAATTCTGGAATGGATGCGAGAAAACATGGACGTGAAAACTCCTATGGTAATGGCCTCCCAACTGGGAATCCCAGACACTGAAGGAGGAAACGCATTAGTACTGACGATCTGCAAGCTCCTTAATGCGACAAGGTACATTGCCGGAGTCGGCGGAAAAAACTACCTGGTCGATGAGGACTTCAGGAATGCAGGGATTGAACTTGAGTTTAATGAGTGGCATGGTTCCAAATTGTCGAGCTATGACAGAGTCTTCCGATCATGAAAACGACGCTATTCATCAAAACCTTCGAGCGACCGGACTGTGCGCGCAATCTGATAAGGTCCGCGCGGCAAAAGTACTCCGAACTTCCGATTGTTGTGATCGACGATAGTAGAGAGTCAACGGATTTCGGCAGTGTGGAATACATCCGCACGGAGTTTGACATAGGAGTATCAAAAGCGCGAAATATGGCTGCCAGTATTGTGAAGACAGAATACTTTTTCGTGTGTGATGACGACAACATATTTACTCCCACCACCGACCTTGAATTTGCTGAGCGGCTTCTTGAGGAAAACGATCTAGACATACTGACTGTGAAGCAAATAGGAAACAAGTTTTACGGCTGTTATGTGGAGGAAGGAGACACGGTGAGCTACTCACGAGATTCCCGCGGGATGAAAGGCGACGTCACACTATATGATTTTGGCCCTAATCTGTTTTTGATGCGGACAGCTAAGGTCCGAGAATTCCCGTGGGACGAGCGGTTGAAAGTTGGAGAGCACTTTGCTTATTTTCATAAGCACCGCGGGAAGCTGCGCGTTGGATTTACGGACAAGATCTCGATGGATCACCTGAGTATCGAAGATGACTTTTATAGAAGCTTCAGAGATCGCGCTGCTCGGTATCGTAGTCTGTACATGAGGGAGAACGGAATCGCTGTAATCCGCGCTTTCGGCAAAATAATCGCGGCGGAAGAAGGTTAAACCGCACACGCCGGGAAATTCGTCTTGAGTCATAGCAATAGTTTACCTTTGTTTTTTCCAATATTCCCGCCTTGGCGTTGATCCGATCATTTCCCAAAACCATTTTTCGAATTTCGATTTGTAAAGACAGTGTCTGAGATAAGTTCCCTTGGCAGTAGAAATTTTCTCTTCGATTTGTGCCGGGCTGGCTCCATGCTTCCGCAGGATGCTACGAAGTTCGCTTTCGTGAACGCTGAGTGGAAGATGCGTTGTTAGCCGGAAAGATTCATGGTGATCGCGATAGAAGTAAAGACACTCTCGAATCGCACGGAACACTGCCCCCTGTTCTGCCATCGTCCAGGGAAAGTCATAATCATCGGGGCCAACGGAATTCAGAGATTCATCCATGCCACCAAGCGATAATGCTTTCGCTACTCTCCAACACAACAAATGCTTTACAGGAGAAGTTCTAAAAAAATCTTCGATTTGAAATGATTCGCGACTGTAATAAATGGAACTGATCGGTTTATCGTTTTCGCCAACGAACATACGTGAGGAATGAAAAAAATCCACTTCGGGACTATTTTGGATCGAATGATTCAATATCGCGATGGCATCCGGAGCCCACAAATCGTCGGAAAGAAGGATTGCTACGAATGGTGTCTTTGCGTGCCGCATTCCGGTGTTAAACGCGCCGGAAAGTTTACGTCCTTCGTTATGAACAATTTGAATGCGCCGATCGTCCAGATGCGGCGTGAGCATTTTCTGAAATCGTCGGGAATCCTTTTCTTCCACAATGATCGAAAGATACCATTCCGGAGAACTCTGATTCTTCAGGGAATCAATGGCCTTGTGAACATACGGAATATGACAGTTTTTGAGAGGCATCAGGGCCGTGATGAGCGTATCCTTCAGTTTCAATCGCTGCGAACTCCTTTGAAATGAATCGATCAGACATTGTACATTGCTGTGCGCCCATCCTTCACTCGCTAGCGTCCTTTTACCTCTCGCTACCGATACAATTTACGTTGTTACATCTGGCAATGGTCGTGGCCTTGACACAATGCGGCCTGCAATAATTGAAGCAAGAATGTAAGATGAACCATTTTGGGGTGGAAAGAATAGAATTCGATCGGTACTCTCGCCCTAACATGGCTGCTGGAAATCTTTTCAGCTTTCGAGTGTTTATTCGCGTCCTTCGTCTAATCGCTTTGTTGATTCGAGTGAACCAAATGCCATATGATAATAAGTAGGAATCTAAGCTTCCTGAAAGGAGAAAGGCGGAATGAATAAAAAATACAAGCTATGGGAGGATGCCAGGGCAAGGGTCCTCCAACGGGCAAAGAACGATCCAGTTTTCAGAACCCTTTTGATGACGAATCCGCGCCAGGCCATAGAATCGGAACTGGCTGTTCGGATTCCTTCCAATGTACAGTTTCATGTGCATGAGGATTCGTCAGCGGACTTTCATCTGGTTCTCCAGGGTGAAAGTGGTGAGCTTGCGGATCAGGATCTGGACGCCGCTGCAGGTGGCCGACACGACCCTGTCCTGGACTTGTATTAGCGAATTGTCTTAGAAGGGTTCGCTATGACCTGATCCCAAGCAATCCTTCCTTCACCAGGCGACGAACGAGCACAATTTTTGCGTCATCCCTCAAGTTACCCGGTAGCTGATTTACGCAGAACTCTTTGTTTTCGACAATAAATTTCAATGCCGGCATCGTGTTAAGGGGTGCGTTCAGAAAATTCCCTGAGAACGTTATTTCTGCCGCATCTTCATCCGATGTTATCGAACAAAATGTGCCAGGATACCTGAAGACGTTCGTATTAAGCCCGATTGCATCAAGCTGGATGAGATTGGGGATGCGGGAATCCGGAAGAGGTTGCTGCTCCAACAGAAATTTTCGTTCAGCCGCCTGGATTCCCTTTCTAAGACGCAACATCTCGGGCAGACTTCTAACCAGTTCATCGAATTTTGCCGATAAGTGGCCGGTTGCTTGTGGATCCAGTAAAGTTCCTGGAGGAATTGCCTGCCGCAGCGTAATTTCGTCCAGAGCGGCGGATTCGATGGCCGCTGTGAGCAGATCCAACCAGCGATAAACAGTGACAAAGATACACAAATGCAACGAAGTTTCCTGTGATGCAGTGGCGCGATGGATCACACCACGAGGGAGATAAAGAACATCCCCTGCGTTCAACTGAATTTTTCTGCCAGGCGAGGTAATTTCAGATGGCGGAACGTGACTATTCACTATTGAGCAAGGTAGCCGGGCAGGAAAGACTTCCCAGGTTTTGGACCCATGTAATTGTATCGCTACCACATTGTGTTTTTCATAGTGTGGATCCAGGCCTTGAGAATTCGGAGGCGTCAAATAAGCGTTTGCAGTCACGCGATGACGAAATAGCGATTCCCAGGTGCGAGCCATTTTTGCCAGTGGAAGCCAGAACCGGTGCATGCGCATGAATACAACAGTGTCGCCCTGATGGTATGCATTCATAACAAGATGAGACTCAATATTGCCGTCGGGGCCAAGAATCTTATCGGCATGAGGGGGATTGCGAACGTTTGCAAGAATGATGCTGAGGGGGTCCTTATCAGATCGGATCAGATGGACATAACGGTCCAGCTCGGAGAGGGAAAAAAGGTTTCGGAAATAAGCCGGATCGTTCCTGTGAACGACGCACGGTTCCTTGTCCCAATATTGCTCAACAAATGTCGCGAATGAAACCGGCGCGATGCAGTATTCGAAATCAAAATCGTTCATAAATTCCAATGTTACTCCATTTTTGAAAAATTGAATCGAAAGGCATGCACTATGCTACATTTGAATGATGTCTGACTTTCGTGTAGCGCTTGTAGGGATGCCGTTCAGCGGCGTTACGCAGCCGTCGATTCAGTTGGGGTTGTTAAAGGCGCTGGCGGTGCAAGGCGGTTTTGGCGCAGATACATACCATTTTTATGTGGATCTTGCCGTTAGATTGCCGGAAGAGATTGTTCAGTTTCTCTCCACGCGCCATGATCGCATGACTGGTGAATGGTTGTTTGCGATAGCAGCTTTTGGAGAATCCGCCTTCAGCGATCAGGAGTACTTCGAGCGTTTCCCCGAAGAATTCGATGTTCCCGGTAAGTATCGAAGGGACTTTCACTTTTTTTCAGAGCTTCGCTCGAACACTCTTCCCGATTTCATAAACCACTGCGCTGAAACAATCGATTGGAGTCGCTACAGCCTTGTCGGCTTCACTACCACGTTCCAGCAGAATACAGCTTCCCTGGCTCTTGCCCGAAAAATCAAACAACGCTATCCGTCAGTGAAAATCATTTTCGGGGGCGCAAATGTAGAAGCGGAGATGGGAGCCGAGTATTTTCGATCCTTTTCATACATCGATTTTCTGGCCACAGGAGAGGGCGACAGGCTCTTTCCTGCGCTGTTGTCCCGTCTCCAGACCGGTGATTGTGTCGGCGATATTCCCGGGCTTTTGTATAGACAAGGATCAGAAATCAAATCCACACCGAATGAACTCTTCCTTGATCTCGATTCGCTTCCTGTTCCGAATTACGATGAATATTTCGAAAGACTAAAAAGGCTCCGATTGAAGCTTCCCTCGGAGTCTAAATACACACCTTTTGAAAGTTCACGAGGATGCTGGTGGGGACAAAAACAGCATTGCACATTTTGTGGCCTGAACGGATTGGGCATGGCCTATCGCTCCAAAAAGCCGGAGCGTCTTTTGAACGAATTGGAATCTTTGTACGAACGATACGGACAGGAAAAATTTTGCGCAACCGATAATATTCTGGATTGGAAATATTTCGATACATTCTTCAATGAAGCTTCAAATCGAAACGCTCCCTACAGGTTCTACTACGAAATCAAAGCGAATCTAAACAAGGATCAAATCGAAAAACTCTATCGCGGCGGAGTGCGCCGGCTCCAACCAGGAATTGAAAGCTTGAGCACTCACGTCCTGCATTTGATGCGCAAAGGTTGCACGATGCTTCAAAACGTGCTTACGCTGAAGTGCTGTCATTCCTACGGTATCTCACTCTTCTGGAGTTTGCTGTACGGATTTCCGGGGGAGACGGAAGAAGACTATCGCAATGAGCTGGAAGTAATCAAAGCGATTACACATCTACCACCCCCGATGAGAGCCACCCGCATTCGGATCGACCGCTATTCGCCTCACTTTTTTGATCGGGAAAACTTTCCTGTTACGTTTCTCAAACCGGACGAAAGCTATTCGTATGTCTACCCTGCTCGGGTCGATCTCAATAAAATTGCATACTTCTTTGATTACGAGTTTCAAAATACAACATCGGATGAGATCCATGCTGCTGCGAAAGCGCTTGTAGAGGAATGGAACAAACGCTGGAATTCCCAACGCCGGGATAATCTCCAATACCGCCGCAACGCGGAAACGATCGTGATCGAAGACAGTCGCAGAACGACACCAAGTTTATTCATGAGTTCAAACGAGCCGGCAACGTACGTTTTTGAAGAGCCTGCAGGGATTATTTACGAATTCTGTGACAACACGATCCGGAGTTATAAACAGATCAAGCAAGAGGTCGAGCAATGCCATGGCGCCATAGAAGATCAGAAATTGCAAAGTATTCTTGATACCTTCGTCGATTTGCGGTTCATGCTGGGCGAAGACGGTAAATACCTGAGCCTCGCCTTCGGCCGCGTGTTTCAGGAATAATTCCAGTTCCAGCTCAACTTAC
>Ga0055439_10000129_pt1 | contig 12695 bp, 14 predicted proteins | sample Browns_TuleB_D2_FD_57732 | JGI IMG/M metagenome (GOLD analysis project Ga0055439, IMG submission 57732) | Wetland microbial communities from San Francisco Bay, California, USA, that impact long-term carbon sequestration - Browns_TuleB_D2 | ecosystem: Environmental > Aquatic > Marine > Wetlands ...
CGCGAGCGCCTTGAAATCTCATCTGTTCCATCCTTTTCTAATGGAATGTTCAGGATTCGGGCTGATCGAGTAACGATTTTAAAAATGTCTTCCACAGAATAGAAATCCAGCGTATGGCGGATCAGAAAACGATCCCGCAAGGGTTTTGTTAAAGAGCCCGCGCTTGTTGTTGCGCCGATTAAAGTGAAGGGTGGAAGGCTGATTTTGAAACTGCGCGCCGCAGGGCCCTGCCCGACAATGATATCGATCTTGTAATCCTCCATTGCGGGATAGAGTACTTCTTCGATTGCGGGGTGCAGGCGATGAATTTCATCGATGAACAGGATTTCCCTTTCTTGCAAATTGGTGAGCAGAGCGACAAGATCACCCGCGCGTTCGATTACCGGTCCGGATGTAGTCTTTAGACTCACATTCATTTCGTGCGCAACGATGTACGCAAGGGTTGTTTTCCCCATCCCCGGTGGTCCCATGAGCAGAATATGATCGAGAGCTTCTTTGCGCTGCCTGGCTGCCTGGATCGCGACCTGCAGGTTCTTGCGAACCTTCTCCTGACCGACGTATTCGTTGAAGCTTTGCGGACGGAGATGCGCTTCTTCTTTTAGTTCTTCACCGGTTGGCGCGCTGACAACAATCCTTTCCGTTTTTTGTTCCAATGTTGACCCTTGAATCTTTCAACCGTTGAACCCTTCAACCTTTTTCAGGCTGAAATGATTCGTAGCGAACTTCTCAGCAAGACCTCGAAGCTGGCATCCGCAGTGACCTGATCCAGCACGGTTTTCACTGCGCGTTCTGCCACCGATCTATGATAACCCAGATTGACGAGCGCGCTGATGAGATCTTCCCGGATGGGTTTTTCTTCTTCGGGCTGTGCAACTTCCGACAGCAGCGCGGGAATCTGTTCGCGCAATTCGAGACAGACGCGCTCAGCGGTTTTACGTCCCACACCCGGAATCGAAGTGAGTTTCACGAGGTCCTGTCTGTGTATGGCAGGAATCAGTTCTTCGGCGGTCATGCCGGACAGGAACGAAATTGCCATTTTCGGTCCGACATTGCTTACGCTGATCAACTTTTCAAAAAGGTGTTTTTCTCGCATCGTACGGAATCCATACAGCGCCAGGATGTCTTCGCGGACTTGCGTGTAAACAAAAAGGGATTGTTCCTGTCCTTCTTCAGGAAGATCATAAAAAGTTGAAACGGGAATATTCACCGAATAGCCGACCCCGTGAACGTCCAGCAGAACGCTGTTGGGATTTTTTTCAATCAAAATTCCTTTCAAGTAACCGATCATTTCAATTTGCTCCTGAACGAAGAAACTTGTGCGTGGGTGACTGCCAGGCCGAGAGCATCGGTCAGATCGTAGCGCGAATTGCCGAAATCTCCGTGCACCATAAGCTCAATCATCTTCCGGACCTGCTGCTTATCGGCCCGGCCATAACCGGTCACCGCGCTTTTGACTTCCAGAGCGGAATATTCAAAAATTTCGCACTGGCTATGAATGAGACTCAAAAGAATTACGCCACGAACCTGCCCGAGTTGAAGCGCTGACCGTACATTGCGAGCGTAGAAGACCTGTTCTACGGAGGCGGATTCAGGTCGGTGCTGATGGCAAATCCCGGTAATTTCCTCGAACAATCTTTTCAAACGTAGAGCGAACGACGATTCGAGCAGACGGATACAACCTGCTTCTACGAGCCGGGTGTTCTGACCATCGGAATCAATGATTCCGTATCCTGTGATGCGAGACCCTGGATCGACTCCTATGATTCTGTGAATGGTCATCTCCACGCTTGTAGGGGCGCGATTCATCGCGCCCTGGCTCTGCTGTGAATACGGCATGCAGGACGTGATGAATCACGCCCCTACACCACTAGCCCGCCAATTGAACAAGTTCTTCTTCCGAAATGTCGAAGTTGGCCCACACTTTTTGAACGTCGTCGTGATCTTCAAATGCTTCGACAAGTTTCAGTACCTGCTGTGCTTCTTTGCCTGTAAGCTTGATCCACGTTTGCGGAACCATCGCCAGTTCTGAAGAGATGACGGGGATCTCGTTGGATTGCAGGGCTGCATTTATTTTTTCGAATGCTTCCGGCGGAGTCAAAACTTCAAAATTTCCGGAATCTTCCTGGATATCATCAGCGCCTGCTTCGAGCGCAACCTCCATCAGCTTGTCTTCCGTAACAGAGCTTTTATCAATGAGGATTGAACCTTTCTTGTGGAACATCCATGACACACAACCGGCTTCACCCATGTTTCCATTGTTGCGTGAGAACACATAGCGCATTTCTGAAACCGTTCGGTTCTTGTTGTCGGTCATAGCTTCAACCAGAATCGCAACGCCACCGGGACCGTATCCCTCGTAGGTGATTTCCTCATAGACAACGCCCGGCAATTCCCCTGTACCTTTTTGGATTGCACGTTTGATGTTTTCCGCCGGCATGTTCGCCTGCTTTGCAGCCATCACCGCAGCGCGCAATCGAGGATTGCCATCAGCATCACCGCCGCCGATCCTTGCGGCAACGGTTATTTCCTTGATGATTTTGGTGAAGATCTTGCCTCGTTTGGCATCAACAACTGCCTTGACATGCTTCACCTTGCTCCATTTTGAATGGCCTGACATAAGAAATTCTCCTCTATGAATTCTAGATGAATGGTCCGTTGGTGACGGGTAATAAAAATAATAACATACCTTTCTCGCTTGCGTCCATTCGTCCCTTGAGTTATAAAGAGGCATGGCAGTAAGTCAGGAATTGTTGGATATTCTCGCCTGTCCCGTTTGCATCAAAAGCGTGCATTTGACGGCGGATGGAAAAGGATTGCAGTGCGAACAATGCAGGAGGATCTATCCGGTTGTCGATGATATCCCTGTAATGCTGATCGAAGAAGCAACGATCGAAGAGACTCCCGACAAGTAAGACCTTTTGGGAACCACGATGAACACGGATAAACAAAGACAGGTTTCTCAGTTGCATTCATCGGCGTTCCTCAGCGGTTCCGAGTAATGCTCCTGAATCCTCGAGTTGTGCAGCAGTTGATCGCCAAATTTTCAGCTCTGAAGATTCTTGTGCTCGGCGATTTTATGCTGGATCGTTTTATCTGGGGTCATGTAGAGAGAATCTCACCGGAAGCGCCCGTCCCGGTGGTGGACGTCGTCGGCGAGTCCACTTCTCTCGGTGGAGCGGGGAATGTGGTGCAGAACATTCGCGCAATGGGGGCCCAGGTTGTGCCAATCGGCATCATTGGCCGCGATAATGCGGCCGCGAAGATCGTGGAGCTACTGGGTTCGGCCGGCGTTAACGCGGAGGACATGCTGCGATCAGAGCGGCATACCACGGAAAAGACGAGAATTCTTGCCCATCAGCAGCAGGTGGTTCGCGTCGATCGCGAAGAACGAAGCCCTATTGCGGAATCGGTGCAGGTAGAACTGGTTGAGCGTTTTCTGAAAGCTTTGGATTGGGCAGACGGCGTCATAATCTCGGATTATTCGAAGGGCTGTATTAGTCCAGATCTATTGGTAAAAATTCTGCCGGAAGCAAGGCGGCGCAACAAACTGGTTTGTCTGGATCCAAAGCCCCGGTATTTTTCTTCCTATTCGCCGTTGACCGTTTTGACCCCCAACCAGGCCGAAGCCGGCGTTGTCCTTGGTTATCCGATCGTTACCGAAGAAGATTTGAAGGAAGCAGGACGCAAGATTCTGCAATTGATTGATTGCGAGGGGCTATTAATTACTCGCGGTGATAAGGGGATGGCACTGTTTCATCAAGGGGAAATGATTCTGGTGCCGGCTCGCGCAAGGGAAGTTTACGATGTGACCGGTGCGGGTGACACGGTGATTGCCACACTTTGTCTTGCGCTTGCGGCAGGCTCAAGGTTCCGTGAAGCGATAGAACTCACCAATGTCGCCGCAGGAATTGTCGTTGGTAAAGTCGGAACCGCGACTGTTACTCCCGGAGAACTTTTGGCGGGCCTCTAAGGAATTTTCAGATTACAGTTTGCAACGAAATTGAGTACCTTAAACTGATGAGGACCTAATGAAGCAAAATATTCTCCTGTTGCTGATCCTGTTTGTTTCTGTGCCGATTTTTGCGCGCCAGGAACACAGGATGGAAGAAAAGCCGGCAATTCTATACACAAACCTCGGCAGCTACCATCACCCGGTATCCACCAGGAATCCCGAAGCACAGAAGTATTTCGATCAGGGGCTTACGTTGATCTATGCTTTCAACCATGATGAAGCGATCCGTTCCTTTCGCAAGGCTCTTGAGCTGGATCCTGATCTGGTAATGGCCCACTGGGGAATTGCTTATGCGCTTGGACCCAATATCAACCTGGATGTGGATGCGGAACACGAGAAGGCAGCTTACGATGCTGTTCAAAAAGCTCTTGCTATGTCGGGATCCGCTCCGGAAAATGAGCGCGCCTACATCGAAACGCTCGCGAAACGTTTTACGAATGATCCGAAAGCCGATTTAAAGAAACTGGCCGTGGAATACAAAGACGCAATGAAGCAACTTGTCGATCGTTATCCGGACGATCCGGATCTGGCTGTCTTGTATGCCGATGCTTTAATGAATTTGCGGCCATGGAAGTTTTGGAAACCCGACGGGAAACCGGAAGAAGGAACGGAAGAGATCCTTTCTGTACTTGAAACTATACTGAGGACATACCCGGATCATCCCGGCGCGAATCATCTTTATATTCACGCGGTGGAAGCTTCATCTCGACCTGAGCGGGCATTACCGAGCGCGGAGCGCCTGGAAACGCTGGTTCCGGGCGCAGGTCATCTGGTTCACATGCCGGCGCATATCTATGCGCGGACTGGAAACTTTGAGGATGCTGCAGTTCGGAACGAAGCCGCCATCAAAGCGGACGAAAGTTATTTCAAAATGTCAGGTGTAACACAGGGTTTTTATCCGGCCATGTATTACAACCACAATATCCACTTCCTGTATTTTGCGCGCGCTATGGAAGGACGTTTTGAAGATGCCCGGAAAGCGGCCGATCAAGTCACGGCAAACGCCATGCCTCATGTCAAAGAAATGGCAATGCTGGATGGTTTCACACCAACATCGATGCTCGTTTTGCTGCGTTTCCGGAAGTACGACGAAATCCTGAAAATGCCGGAACCTGGAGATGGAATGCCGATTACCGGGACGCTGTGGCACTATGGACGCGGAATCGCCTACGCGCGAACGGAACGGACGCTATTAGCTGAAAAAGAAAAGACGGCGTTTGAAGACGCTGCGAAAAATATTCCCGCGGACGCCATGGTGGGGCTTAGTCCAGCGTCCGCAGTCATTCAGGTGGCCGCGGCATTGTTGCATGCGGAGATTGCCTGGGCTAAGAACAATCCTGATGCAGCGGAGTGGTTCAGAAAAGCAGTGGAAGCGGGAGATCTTATTCCGTATGATGAGCCTCCTGCCTGGTACTATCCGATTCGCGAAACCTACGGCGGAATTTTGCTTCGAAGCGGAAGGGCGCCGGAAGCTGAGCAGGTGTTTCGCGAAGATCTTCAAAGAAATCCGCGTAACGGACGCTCCCTATTTGGTTTGATGGAAGCGTTGAAATCACAGGAAAAAGCCGCGGCGGCTGCGTGGGTAAAACAGCAATTTGAAGAGGCCTGGAAAAACGCCGATACAAAATTGCGCTTAGAAGATTTGTAACGCAGGCTGGGATTTTGTAACGCCCGCCTCTGGCAGGCTCTAGCGCTCGCGCTCAGCAGACGTGGGCGCTAAATACAAACTTCAGTTGCGCCGGGAAATGAATGGAAATTGCATTCTATCTCCACTATCTCCTCGATCCCCTCTATCTCCTAATTTCCTGAGCTTCCGGAGATTATTGAATTCTATCCGACGACATCGCTAAGGAGGCGCAGGAAGTTCCCCCCTGCGATTTTATCAACCTCATAGGAGGTAAACCCGCGCTTTCGCAGTCGGTCGCAAAGGATACGCAGCCCGGTGCAATCCTCCAGTCCTTCCGGCCAGAACGGAATTCCATCGAAATCGGAGCCGAATCCTACAGCTTCTACCCCTGCAATCTTTGCGATGTATTCAATGTGCCGAATTGCATCTTTCATCGTAACGCGGGGAAGTCTCGTCCCAACGTTCCGTAAAATTCTTTCTTCTTCGTAGGTCAACAGTTCCGGTTTATGGGCCCATTGTGTTTTTGCCGATTGAAGGCGCTTGTGATAACGCCCTTCCAGCTTGTTCCTCTCAGAGAAAAAATCCGGACTTAGAAAAGCAGAATAGAAGTTCACAAACACAACCCCGCCTTTTTTCGCCAGGGCTTTTATCATTTCATCCGACATGTTGCGCGGATGCGGGCATAAGGCGCGAACGGAGGAGTGGGAAGCGAAGATGGGTTTATCAGAAATTCTCAAAACCTGCCAGAATGTTTTATCCGAAACATGGGATATATCCACCATCATTCCGATGCGATTCATCTCGCGGACAACTTCGTTTCCAAACTGAGTTAGCCCTCCCCATCGCTCCTCGTCTCCGGAAGAATCTGCCCAGTCATTCGTGTTGCTCCAGGTTAAGGTCATGTAGATGACACCAAGTCTGCGATAACTGCGAAGGACCGAAAGGTCGTTTACGATTGCATGGCCGCCTTCAATTCCAAGCATGGCAATTTTCTTCTTGTGATCTCGCGCTTTTCTTACCTCTCTTGAGGTTTCGCAAAAAACGACAGATTTTCTGTGCTGATAAACCTGCGCGCGCAATAGATCAATCATGTGCAAAGTTCTGGGGACGTAACGCTCTTTTCCAACGGAGGGATCAATGAAGCAGGCAAAAATCTGCAGGTCATGACCACCACGCAGCATCTTTGGAAAATTTACCTGCAGCCGGTCGTCGTCCAGAGTTAATCCCAGATCAACCATTCGCATCAGCGCATCACAATGTGTATCAACGATGAAATATTTTTTCGCCAAACAATTCACCACAGAGTCAAAGAGAATACAGCGCGGGCTGGTGCACGCAACCCAAAAGATTTTGTAGGGGCGCGATTCATCGCGCCCTTCACAGCCGCATAACAGGTCGCGCAGGGCGCCATGAATGGCGCCCCTACAAGCTGAATCGTGCTAAAAGACAACAATCTGAGTGTTCGTAGTACAAGATGGTTTTGCCCCGTGCTTCTCTGTGTTCTCCGTGTCTCTGTGGTTGATTCCTATTCTTGTTTTTCGCGCTTTCGAACGTATCCTTTGCTGATTTCCTGGATTCGTTCACGGGCATAGCTCGCCCACCTGCTTGCAGAATCGAACCGAAAATAAATTTCCCAGTGATGGCAGGCTTCTCGATAGGAATGAAGCTTATCGTAGACGAGCGCCAGATTGTAATGCGCATCATAATACTCCGGATCCAGCTCAATTGCCTTTAGATACATCTTCACCGCGGTTCTAAATTTCTTCAGCTCTTCAAAAATATTTCCCAGATTGTAATACGCGAGTTTGTAGGAAGAATTAATTTTTAGTGCGTTCATATAAAAACGGATCGCTTTTTTCTTTTTGCCGATGCGGTAATAAATTGTCGCCAGGTTGTTCCAGCAATCTGCCAGTGTTGGATCCAGCTGAAGAGCCTTGCGATATGCTTTTACAGCCAGTTGCCACTTGCCTTCAATATCGTAACGCAGGCCGTATTCGAACCAGAACAGGTGATTGCGTTCCTGTTTTGGGGCCTTGAAATTCTTAGGAACGGCCGTTCCCTGATCTTCGAAATTCATCAGGAGTTGGCCGTTCACGGGATCGAACGACAACCCGTTGTAGCGCATCATCAATGTATTTTGATGAGAGAAGAACTTCAATTCGCTGATCCCTTGAATTTCCGGAAATTTCTTTCGAATCAGGTCCAGTGAACGAATCACCTGTTGCAGAGAAATTCCACCCGATATTAGCGCGGCCGCTGCGCGAAGACTCACAAGATCCTGAAAGGAATAAAAGGCGCCCTGTTCATTAGTGACGGAACGGCTGATGAATTGGATTTTCTCCCAATGACGGAGCCGCCGGGGAGAAATCCCGAGCATTTTCGATGCCTGGTTCAGAGTAAAAGAATCCATTGGAAAGGGTTTCGAATTCCAGGTTGAACGCCCCAGGGCGCTCCTCGTTGAACCTGAAACCGGGTAAATGATAGCACCAATACGCTTCGAAGTTCAAAAATTCTGGAAACTTGAACCGCTGCCCCTTGCAGGGTACTATCGATTTGAATTAGATTAGCGGAAGAGGAGGAGGGTTTCGTGTTTTGGCGAAAAAAAGAGCCGGAAGATTACATCGAAAAGAAGCAATATCAAAAGGCCATTAGTCTGTACAAAGAAAGGCTGAAAGAGCAACCCAAGAATACCGCATTACTCATGAATCTTGCCGACGCTCTTTTGCTGGATCAGCAGCTGGATCTTGCAATTCGTGAATATAAGAAGATCGCAGATCTTCACACGGGACAGGGGTTCGTGTTAAAAGCGATCGCCATTTATAAAAAGATTCTGAAGCTTCAGCCGGAGAATAAAGAAGTCGAGCACATGCTGACTAATTTATCCGAACGTCTTGCCATGACGAATGAGTCTCCAACTCCCAAAGGAGATGCTGTCTCCACGCCGGCGTCTCCGGCAATCGAGATTGAGAGCAGGTTGTTCGAGGATTTGAGCCGTGAGGAGTTCCAGCAGGTTGTCAACAGACTCAAGCTCCGTTATTTTGAAAAGAACTCCGTTATTGTAAAAGAGGGTGAGCCCGGCGATTCGATGTTTGTTGTGGTACACGGTGATGTTCGTGTGTTGACGCATACACCGAATAAGGTAGAAGTGTTTCTTGCGAATCTTGGCGAAGGGGAATTCTTTGGTGAAATCGCATTGCTGACCGGCAAGCCCCGTACTGCTACAATCATTACAAATTCGCAGTCGGAGCTTATGGAACTAACAAGGGATGACTACGACAACATCATCGCGAAATATCCTCATGTCAAAAAGGTAGTTGAGGAGTTCCATTTGCAGCGCACATACAAAACTGTGGAAGCGATGATCCAGGCCCTAGAGCAAAAATCCACATCCTGATCGATTCTCCTAAGACTGTAGGCGTACGTTCATGGGGCGTGGCGTGTGCGTCCCCGCACGCCGGTCCTGCAGGTGGCAGGGTTACAATGAAAAATCGTTCTTGTTCTGGCGCTCCTGGCGGTTAGAAAATGCGAATTATTTTTATGGGCTCTCCTCAATTTGCGGTCCCCAGTTTGGAGCTGCTTCACGCTTCTACTCATGAAATCCTTGCAGTTGTAACACAGCCGGATCGTCCAAGCGGACGGAAACTTCAGATGCAACCTCCGCCAGTAAAAGTCGCGGCAGAGCGTTTGAATATTCCCGTCCTGCAACCCGTCAGTACCAGATCGCAAGATTTTTTTGAAGAAACAAAGCTTTTGCAACCGGAACTGCTTGCCGTTGTTGCTTATGGGGAAATCTTGCGTCCGAATCTTCTGGATTTGCCGGTCCACGGGGCTGTAAATCTTCATGCGTCTCTGCTGCCGAAATATCGGGGCGCCGCGCCGGTCGCTCGGGCCATCCTGGAGGGTGAAGCGGTTACCGGGGCGACAACCATATTGATGAATGAAATCATGGATGGTGGCCCGATTCTCCTGCAGCAAGAATGCAGAATTGGGCCGTTGGAGACCGCGGAAGCACTTGCAACAAAGATATCCCGGATTGGAGCTACTTTACTCCGACAGACAATTGACTTGCTGGAAGCCAACGAACTTGTCCCGCATTCTCAGGATCTGACTCAGGTTTCGTACGCTCCAAAATTAAGAAAAGAAGACGGCCGTGTCGACTGGAATCATTCTGCGAATCGTTTGTCGCGTCAGGTTCGCGCTTTCAACCCATGGCCGGGCACATTTTCTTTTTTACGGGGAATGATGGTTAAGTTCTGGCTTGCCAATCCCAAGGAAAGCACAACTTTGCAGCCGCCGGGAACCGTTGTCGATGTGGGTAAGGAGAGTATGAGCATTGCTTGCGGCGGCGAGACTGTGCTTGAAATTTTGGAGCTGCAACCGGAAAATCGTCCAAGATTTTCGGTTGCGGATTTTGTTCACGGCCATTCCATCCGTGCTGGAGATCGGTTTGAAACCTTAAATGAAAGTGATAATATTCAGTTGAATTGAGCGGAGGGGAAAATGAAGTTTTTGCGCCAGAAGGGTGAAGGCAAAGGAAGCCTCATTCTTGGGATATCGATTCTGCTGATAGCTGCCTATATTGGTTGGAAAGTAATTCCGGTAATGATTCGCGTTTACAGTTTCGAAGACAGAGTTCGCGAAGAATGCAAGTTTCTTCGAGGTAGAACGATGGACGCGCTAACTGATGACCTTCTTCAGGCGGCGGAATTGGAAGAGCTGGAAGTTGATGAAGAGAACGTGGATGCCAAAAAAGTTCGTATCGATACCTACGAGGTCCTGCGCGTCAAGATTCACTACGACGTCCCCATCGTTACGCCCATCCGCGTGTTCGTTTGGAGCCGTGAGGTAGATTACGAGGCTCCTATTTTCGAATAAACATCGATTGTGCCGGCTCATGAAAATCGGGGTTTTGTTCATTTCGGGCTTGTTCCTTCTGTGCAACTGCGTTGAATCCGCTTCCGAGAGCGACAGCCTCAAGATTCTTGCGGACGTTTTCGTGAATGGCAAAGTGATTGTTGCGGGAACATACGGCGTTCAGATTGATGAAGATTCCGATGTTCCCTGTGTGGAATTGCTGAAGAGTGGGAATGTCATCACAAAAGAACCTGCGATCGTGCTTCCTGCCCGCGGTACGGGAACAACTTCTTTGACAAATGTGAAAGCAGGCAAACGGGAATACGTACGCATCCGTGTCCGAAGGGACGACAAGTGGTATATCGTCTATTTACCGCTTAGCGTTCACCCTCAGGACACGGCCCTCAGTACTCAACCTTGACCGATGTCTCTCGCAATTATCTTGTTTAGCGGAGGGATCGACTCAACAACCACCGCTGCGATTGCGCAGGAAAAAGGCTTTTCCTTGATGCTTCTGAGTTTTGACTACGGGCAGAGGCATCGGATCGAACTCGAGAGGGCTGCGCGGGTTGCGGAACAATTTTCAAATGCCAGTCACGTTACATTCCCGCTGGATTTTTCCGGAATAGGAGGTTCCGCCTTGACGTCTTCGATTGATGTTCCGAAAAATCGGAGCGATTACAGGGAAATCCCTGTTACCTACGTTCCAGGCCGAAATTTGATCTTCCTCTCCATTGCTGCCGCTTTCGGAGAAGTGCATCATGCGTATGACCTTTTTTACGGAGCCAACGTTTTGGATTACAGCGGGTATCCTGATTGCAGGCCGGAATTTATCGCGGCACTGGAGACAACTTTGCGTTTCGGCACAAAAGCAGGAGCCGAAGGAGAAGAGTTCCGCATCCATGCTCCGCTTCTCCAGTTCACCAAAGCGGAAATTATTCGCACAGGTCTCCGACTTGGAATCGATTACAGACACACACACTCGTGCTATGATCCTGGGCCAAACGGTTCTCCCTGTGGTGAATGCGACAGTTGTTTGATTCGCCGCAAAGGATTTGAGGCGGCCGGCATTCAGGATCCAGCAAACGTGAAGTAAAACACATGAATGAAATGAGACGAGATCCGGTCACTCGCAAATGGGTGATCATGGACAAGACGGTTCCTGTTGAGCGAATTGTCAGCTCATTGCGACAGGCAGTGGGGCGAGAGGCGAGAAAGAAGAAGGATGCCCCCTGCGATTTTTGCCCCGGCCACGAGGAGAAAACTCCGGCCTCCATCACGGAGATGGTGAATCGTGAGTTTCGGTACCGCATCCATGATCCGAGTTGGCAAATTCGCGTCATTCCTAATCACCATCCGGTCTTTCAGATCGAAGGAAGTCTGAACCGAAGATTGGTTTCCAGCTATGACGTAATGGATGCGCTGGGAGCCCACGAAGTGATCATTGAACACAGGGAACATCGTGATTGGGACGAACTCAGTCATGAAGATGTTTCGTCTATTCTTCTCGCATACCACGAACGGATGGTGGACCTGAGCAAAGATGATCGCTTCGGACATTTGTTTTTATTCAAGAATCATGGCTCGATCTCCCATTCTCGAATTGCTCATCCGCATTCAACCCTCATCGCGTCACCATCAGTGCCCGAGAGAATCCGGCGCGAATTGCAGTTCACGCGCCGTCATTTTCAAATGAAAGAGCGTTGCCTGTTTTGCGATACGATCACAGAAGAAATGCGGGCAAGGAACGCCCATAGCGGATTAATCCGGGCTTATGAGAACTTCGTTTCCCTGAGTCCATTTTTTGCCTCTCATCCGTTCGAAACGTGGATACTGCCTCGCAGACACGATTCTAACTTTCGCAATACGAACCGGTCGCTTTTTCCGGAACTCGCACGGGCTCTCCAGGAAAATTTGAGAGTTGTAAAACAGGTCGTAGGACCGCTCTCCTATACGCTTCTCCTGTTTACGAGGCCGAATAAGGTTTGGGGAGAAGAACGCGATTACTGGACAACGATCGATGACGACTATCACTGGCATTTCAAGTTCATTCCGCGATTCCCACGCCAGACCGGGTTGCATCGTAGTTTTAGCGCGGGCTCCGGTTACATGATCAATCAAATCCCGCCGGAAGCGGCCGCAGAAATTCTCCGTTCCAAGCTCTAGTACCGTGTAACACTTGAATGTGAAGGAATTCCTCCC